>Ga0007854_10001600_pt1 | contig 14316 bp, 10 predicted proteins | sample CryBogCBH12Aug08_FD_60382 | JGI IMG/M metagenome (GOLD analysis project Ga0007854, IMG submission 60382) | Freshwater microbial communities from Crystal Bog, Wisconsin, USA - CBH12Aug08 | ecosystem: Environmental > Aquatic > Freshwater > Lake | place: Crystal Bog, Wisconsin, USA | collected...
TGAGTGTTATGAGCGTTTAAAAGGTAAATCTGGCACCTCTAAAGGTACCGCAATTCACACCATGTCAACTGGTATCTCTTACTCAGTGTTGGATAAATCGCAGGCCGATAAAGTACCTCTCATTATGATGGGGTACGGTCGCACCGACGCTGTGGACGGCTCAGTGTTCCCTTACGCCTTCCCTTTAGTGACGACGTATCAGATGCAGGCCTCCGCGATTGTGAAGTTCCTAGTTGATAAGAACAACGGATCACTGGCCAATAAAAAAATCGTCTATCTTTACCATGACTCAGCCTACGGCAAGGAACCTATCTTGGCTTTGGAGGCAGAGAGCAAAATTAATCGTTTTAAATTGGTCGAGATTCCAGTAGCTCATCCAGGTAATGAGCAGGGTGCGCAGTGGCTCAAGATAAGAGAAGAAAATCCTGATTACGTCATTTTTTGGGGTTGGGGAGTCATGAATCAAACCGCTTTGAAAGCTGCTCAGAAGGTTGGGTTCTCTAGGGAGAAGATTATTGGTTCTTGGTGGGCCGGGTCCGAAGAGGACGTAGTACCCGCGGGAGATGCAGCCAAAGGCTACATGAGTGCCACTTGGAACGTTGCAGGCAAAGGCGTGCCCCTGATAGCTGACATTGAGAAGGTGGTTTATGCAGGCGGCAAAGGAAATTTATCTGACAAGGCCAAAATTGGTACTGCACTCTATAACAGGGGCGTCTCTGCAGCGGTCGTAACGGTTGAGGCCATCAAGCTTGCTCAAAATAAGTTTGGCAAGGGCAAAGTCATGACGGGTGAGCAAATGCGCTGGGCCTTTGAGAACCTTAACATCACCAATCAATCTTTGAATGCTTTGGGTGCAACTGGCTTATTGCCCGAGATTAAGACATCTTGTGAAAACCATGAGGGCTCAGGGCGAGTCAAAATTCAACAATGGGACGGTACTAAATGGAACTTAGTCTCAGATTGGATTGAGGGCAACAAAGCTTTGATTCACCCTCTCTTTAAAGCAACTGCAGCGGAGTACGCAAAAGAGAAGAACATTACCCCAGCTTGCCTGAAAAACTAAGCTTTAGCCAAGGACATTTATTCATGAGTGCACAACCCCCTTTTCTGAGCGTCAATAACATTGAGGTTATTTACGACCACGTTATTTTGGTACTCAAAGGGGTTTCACTTGAGGTGCCTAAAGGTAAGGTGGTGGCGTTGCTCGGGGCCAACGGAGCAGGAAAGTCAACTACGCTCAAAGCTATCTCTAACCTCCTTCACGCCGAGCGTGGGGACGTAACTAAGGGCACTATTCATTACAAACAAGACAGAGTCGACAACCTATCCCCCAATCAGTTAGTCAAGAGAGGGTTGATTCAGGTGATGGAGGGGCGACACTGTTTTGCTCACCTAACGATTGAGGATAACCTCCTTACTGGGGCGTTCACTAGAGATGCCTCACAAGCTGAGATAAGAGATGATTTGGAGAAGATTTATAGCTTCTTTCCAAGGCTCAAAACTAGGCGTAAGTCACAGGCTGCATACACATCAGGGGGGGAGCAACAGATGTGCGCCATTGGCCGCGCGATGATGGCTCGTCCGGAGATGATTTTGCTTGACGAGCCCTCTATGGGCTTGGCACCACAAATCGTTGAGGAAGTGTTTGAAATTGTGAAGAATCTTAACCAGAAAGAAAATGTGAGTTTTTTGCTGGCAGAACAAAACACAATGATCGCACTCAAATATAGTGATTATGGCTACATCCTTGAAAACGGACGTGTTGTCATGGACGGAGAAGCCGAGGCACTGAAGAACAATGAAGATGTTAAAGAGTTTTACCTTGGCATCTCGACCTCGGATGATGCACAGCGCAAATCCTTTAAAGACGTTAAGTCTTACCGTAGGCGCAAGCGCTGGCTGTCTTAAAAAAATTAAATCGATTGAATGAGTAATTGAAATCTTACTCATGGGGCGTCATCAACGAACTGCTTTAAAAAGGCATCACATACCTGAGAACATATGATTACAGATTTAAAAGAAACAAGAACCCATCTTGCGCGGTCTGCTGATCTGCTGGCCAAGTTACCGGGCCAAGTAAAGTTTGCGAAGGAGAGTACTGAGTTTTATAAAGACTTCTTTAAAGGGATTGACGCAAATTCGATTACATCCCTAGCAGCTTTAGCAACGTTGCCGGTGACAAGAAAGTCTGAGCTGGCGGGGATACAAAAAGCAAATCCTCCCTTTGGGGGAATTAACGCTATATCGTTAGAAAAGATGAAAAGAGTTTTCCAGTCCCCGGGACCTATTCACGAGCTACAAGGCCTTGGTGGAGATAACTACAGAATGGCCCGGGCTATGAGGGCTGTTGGATTTAAAGCAGGAGACTTGGTCTACAACACGTTTTCATACCATTTCACACCAGGTGCCTGGATCATGGAGGAAGGGGCACACGCGCTAGGATGTTGTGTGTTCCCAGCCGGTGTAGGGCAAACTGAGATGCAAGTTCAAACCATTGCACATCTTAGGCCCAGAGCCTATACAGGGACCCCATCTTTTCTGAAAATCATTCTCGAGCGTGCACAAGAGTTGGGCGTTGATTGTTCAAGTATCAAAGTGGCTCTGGTCTCAGGGGAGGCACTAACTCCCTCACTCAGGGAATGGTTTAAGTCAAAGGGGATTCAGGTCGCCTCGGCCTACGCGACAGCAGATGTGGGTTTGATCGCATACGAATCTCCCTTGCTAGGCACAGGGATGATCGTTGAGGAGGACGTGATATTGGAAATCATTGAACCTTTGGGAACTAAGCCTGTCGAACCAGGGGAGGTGGGTGAGGTTGTGATTACTGTTTTTGATTCTGATTATCCACTTATTCGTTTTGCTACGGGGGATTTGTCCGCAATTGACTTGAATTCGCTTAAAAATCCATCCCCATGTGGCCGTACGAATTTAAGGATCAAAGGATGGATGGGGCGTGTTGATCAAACCACCAAAGTCAAAGGTATGTTTTTGTATCCTGGCCATGTCCAAGAGATAGCTAAGAAAAACCCAGATATTGGCAAAATGAGGGTCGTGCTGACTGGTTCCATCGGCAGCGAAGTCATGACACTACGATGCGAGTCCATGGATCCAAAGGGACCCAACGCCGAGTTGCTGATCAAACAAATCAGCGACAGCGTGAGAGACGTGACTAAACTGCGTGCCAACGTAGAGTTAATTGAGACCAACACGCTACCAGCGGACGGATTGGTTATTGAGGATGCAAGGTCTTATGAATAATTAAATTCATAGGTTTTTTCCAAAAAGATTTTCGTTTAATTAGACAATAAAAGAGGACGCAGTCATGAATGTTTTGCCTGGCTTAGATTTTCAACTTGGCGAGACCCTTGAGATGATGAGGGATTCTGTACAGCAATTTGCAGCCAGCGAAATCGCACCTATTGCGTCAAGTGTTGATAAGGACAATGAATTCCCCGCTCATCTTTGGAAAAAAATGGGCGATCTAGGGCTTCATGGACTTACCATTGGTGAGGAGTATGGCGGTACAAATCTAGGATACTTAGCACACACGATTGCAATGGAGGAGGTTTCTCGCGCCAGTGCCTCGGTGGGTTTGTCCTACGGAGCGCACAGTAATTTGTGTATCAACCAAATTCACCGAAATGGTAATGAAGCGCAAAAAAAGAAGTACCTCCCAAAACTCATCTCTGGTGAGCATGTTGGCGCACTTGCGATGAGTGAGCCCAGTGCTGGCTCAGATGTGGTCAGTATGCAGCTCAAAGCGACACGCAAAGACAACCACTGGGTTTTAAATGGTAGCAAAATGTGGATCACCAACGGCGGGGACGCAGACACCTTGGTGGTTTACGCAAAGACAGAGCCACAAGCGGGTAGCAAAGGAATTACCGCGTTTATTATCGAAAAGGGTTACAAAGGTTTTAGCTGTGGCTCCAAGTTAGATAAACTCGGTATGAGGGGTTCAAACACTTACCCACTCTACTTTGATAACTGTGAGGTTCCTGATGAGCAAATTCTGGGTGCTGAGGGAACGGGCGCTAAGGTTTTAATGAGCGGGCTTGACTACGAGAGGACCGTATTGTCAGGAGGTCCACTCGGTATCATGGCTGCGTGTATGGATACTGTGCTGCCCTACATACACGAGCGCAAACAATTTGGCCAAAGCATTGGAGAGTTTCAATTAATCCAGGGTAAAGTGGCAGACATGTACACCACTTGGCAGGCCTGTAAAGCTTATGTATATGCTGTCGCGCGCGCTTGCGACTCTAAGGACCACTCCAGAACACTGCGCAAGGACGCCGCGGGGGCTATTTTATACAGCGCCGAGAAAGCAACTTGGATGGCGGGTGAGGCCATACAAACTCTGGGAGGCAATGGATATATCAATGATTACGCGACGGGGCGTATGTGGAGAGATGCAAAGCTCTATGAGATTGGAGCAGGTACAAGTGAGATACGCCGTATGTTGATAGGGCGTGAGTTATTCTCTGAGACTATGTAATTTATCTACGCAGATAATACCCCAACATCAAAAAATTATCATCTGAACTTTAATTAGGAATCCCTCATGCAACGCCTAGCCTCTCAGATTGACACCCAATCTGATGAATTCAAGTCGAACCTTCAAGCCATGCAGGTTTTGGTGAGTGATTTAAGAGAGAAAGTTAAATCAGTCTCCATGGGGGGCGGGGCAGTCGCACTACAAAAGCACAAGGAAAGGGGGAAGCTTCTACCTAGGGAGAGGATCGATTTGTTGCTTGATCCGGGGAGTCCATTTTTGGAAATAGGGCAGTTGGCTGCTTACGGCATGTACGGGGGAGACGTTCCTAGCGCAAGCTTGATTGCAGGAGTAGGGCTGATCAACGGTGTTGAGTGCATGGTAATTGCAAATGACGCAACTGTGAAGGGCGGAACTTACTATCCCCTCACCGTTAAGAAACATTTAAGAGCTCAAGAAATCGCCGAGCAAAACGAGCTACCCTGCATTTATTTGGTGGACTCAGGTGGTGCATTTCTGCCATTGCAAGATGAGGTATTTCCGGACAGAGATCATTTTGGGCGGATATTTTTTAACCAAGCCAACATGTCGGCCAAGGGAATCGCGCAAATAGCGGTTGTTATGGGCTCATGTACTGCGGGAGGCGCATACGTTCCCGCAATGAGTGATGAGACTGTGATCGTCAAGGAGCAAGGTACTATTTTTCTGGGAGGGCCTCCACTTGTAAAGGCTGCCACGGGAGAGGTTGTAAGCTCTCAAGACTTGGGGGGCGCTGACGTACACACTCGGTTATCTGGCGTAGCAGATCACTTGGCTGAGAACGATGCGCATGCATTGTCAATTGCTAGAAATATTGTTAGCAATTTAAACCGCCCTCAAAAACCTGGCCTCCTGTCAAGCACTTACGAGGCTCCAATTTTCAACAGCTCAGAGATTTTGGGTATCGTTCCAAAAGACGCTCGTAAGTCCTATGACGTCAGGGAGATCATCGCAAGACTGGTTGATGGCTCAGAGTTTGATGAATTCAAGAGCCGATACGGCACCACTTTGGTTTGCGGGTTTGCTCGTCTTTATGGCCATATGGTTGGGATCATTGCCAACAATGGAATTCTTTTTTCTGAAAGTGCATTAAAGGGAGCTCACTTTATTGAGTTGTGCTCACAAAGATATATCCCCTTGATATTTCTTCAAAATATCACTGGATTTATGGTGGGCCGTAAATATGAAAATGAAGGTATCGCAAAGAACGGTGCCAAGCTTGTAACTGCCGTTGCGACCACCCAAGTACCCAAATTTACGGTGATCATTGGGGGTAGTTTTGGTGCTGGAAATTACGGTATGTGTGGACGCGCCTACTCGCCAAGGTTTTTATGGATGTGGCCCAACGCAAGGATCAGCGTCATGGGGGGAGAGCAGGCAGCTTCTGTGCTTGCAACGGTCAAAAAAGACGGACTCACCAAGGCAGGGCAGCCCTTTAGCAGCGATGATGAGGAACAGTTTAAAGCTCCAATTCGCAACCAATATGAACTCCAGGGACACCCTTACTACGCAAGTGCAAGGCTTTGGGACGACGGAGTGATTGATCCCTCTCAAACCAGAACGGTTTTGGGACTCTCGCTGAGTGCCTCTTTGAACGCTCCTATCAAACCTACAAAGTTTGGTCTCTTTAGGATGTGATCATCTATGTTTAAAAAAATACTTATTGCCAACCGAGGCGAAATAGCCTGCAGGATCATCAAAACTGCCAGGAAAATGGGAATTCAAACAGTTGCTGTTTATTCAGAGGCAGACGTAAAAGCGCAGCACGTTTTGTTGGCTGATGAAGCCTGCTGCATTGGACCTGCTCCTGCAAATGAGTCTTATCTTTTGATCGATAAGATCATCGATGCGGCCTTGAAGTTTTGTGCCCAGGCGATACACCCCGGATACGGATTTTTGTCAGAAAACGAAATCTTTGCAACTCGCTGCCTCCAAGCTGGTATCGTTTTTATTGGCCCTAGTGCAGAATCAATCAAGCTGATGGGCTCTAAATCACAAGCCAAAGCATTGATGCAAAAGGCTGGGGTTTCGCTAACTCCCGGTTATCACGGGGCAGATCAATCTCCAGCACTGCTGGCTAAAGAGGCCGCAAAAATAGGATTTCCCGTTCTCATCAAAGCCAGTGCGGGGGGCGGGGGTAAAGGAATTAGACGTGTTGATAAAGCGGAGGACTTTGATTCCGCACTGGTGTCTTGTCAAAGAGAGGCTAAAAACGCCTTTGGGGATGAGCAAGTCCTTGTAGAGAAATACATAACCCAGCCCAGGCACATTGAGGTTCAAGTGTTTGGGGATAGTTTTGGTAATTTTGTTTATCTATTTGAGCGTGATTGCTCTGTTCAGCGTCGCCACCAAAAGGTAATCGAAGAGGCTCCTGCACCGGGCATCTCCCAGCAGACAAGAGCGCGCCTTGGAGAGGCCGCAGTCGCTGCCGCTAAATCCGTTAATTACTTAGGTGCTGGAACCGTAGAGTTCATATTCTCACCCGAGGGTGAGTTCTATTTCATGGAGATGAATACTCGACTCCAAGTTGAGCACCCTGTCACCGAGATGATCACTGGGCTTGACTTGGTTGAGTGGCAACTGAGAATTGCAAGCCATGAGCCGATACCGCTAAACCAAGAGAGTTTGACAATCAAAGGGCATGCGATTGAAGCCCGCATTTACGCAGAGGATCCTCAAACTGGATTTTTACCCTCCATTGGCCCACTCCTGCATCTGCAAGTACCGGAGGAGTCTGCAAACGTTAGGATTGATACTGGGGTGATTCAAGGCGATGTTGTCTCCCCTTACTATGATCCCATGATTGCTAAACTAATTGTTTGGGGTACAGACCGTGAGAGCGCTATAGCGCAAATGCACCAAGCACTATCAGAGTTTCACGTAGTAGGGGTTGCCAACAACATTAGGTTTATCGATCAAATTATCAAAACAAACTCATTTGCCAATGCTGCTTTATCAACCAATTTGATTGAATACGAGGAGAAAAATCTCTTTGACAAAGCAACTGAGCCACAGGCACAGTTTTTAATGCTGGGTGCAGTTTATGAGTGGTACAACTTGCCTGGTATCAGAGGCCCCGGCGCCTTGCAAAGGGGCTGGAGGCTTAACTCAAATGCACAGGTTGTTTTCACATTTAAGGGCAAAGAGTGGATGAAGTCTGTTTCTCTATTCCTTGGGGACAACGGAGCACCAACGGGTTTTAAAATTATTGGAGAAGACAAAACTTTCGTGATTTCTAATTGGCAATTAGATCCTAACCGTGTGAGCGTCGATTATGACGGAGGTCGTTTTATGGCCCACATAGTGGCCAATCAAAACGCTAGGTACCTGGGTAATGATTTGGGGCGTTGGACTTACTCAGTCATTAGTTTGTCAGATCAATTGCAAATAAAAGAGTCCCAATCTGGCGAGCTCAGAGCACCAATGCCAGGGAAAGTGGTTGTCGTTAATGTGATCAATGGACAGAGCGTTAAAAAAGGTGAGGTTCTAATGGTCATGGAAGCAATGAAGATGGAGCACTCTATCGTCGCTCCTAAGGATGGTGTTATCAAATCTTGTCTTTGCAAGGTTGGTGACCAAATTGCAGAGAGCGCAGATTTAATCGCCTTTGAGTAGCAAACGTAAGAATTTTAAAAATTCGCCCATACCCAGGTGCACCGTCGTTAAACATTTTTAGAGCACGTTGCGTGTAAAAAAGATTGAAGAAAGAGTTGAACCGTAATCAATACGAAGCGATGTAAGCGTATTTTGAATTACATATTATTTCTTTGAAAGAATGGCACGTCCGACCCTAGAGCCATTGGGGATCCCAATCGCATTTGAAATAAAGTCCCCAATGCTCACTACCTCTTCCAGATTGATGCCTGTATGAATGCCTAATCCATCCATCAGGAAGAGCACATCCTCTGTTGCCACATTTCCCGTGGCCCCTTTTGCGTAGGGACAGCCTCCCAGACCCGCAACTGAGGAGTGAAAAATAGATACACCGCATTGAAGAGCTGCAAAAATGTTAGCAAGCGATTGGCCGTAAGTGTCATGAAAGTGACCAGAAAACATGGAGGGTTGTGCAAATGTGAATATGCTCTCAAAAACATGTTGTACCTGAACTGCAGTACCCACTCCAATCGTGTCTGCTATGTCGATTTCATCACATCCTAAATCAATCAATTGTCTTACCACTGAGACCACTTCCGCGCTTGACACGCTACCTTGATAGGGGCAACCGAAGGCACAAGAAATACTGCCTCTTAATCTGAGTCCATCGCGTTTGGCAGCTTGTGCTACAGGGATGTACCTTTGAATTGATTCTTCAATTGTGCAATTGATGTTTTTCTTGGCAAATGCTTGAGTAGCCGCTGAGAAGATGACCACTTCTGAGGCCTTGCTTTGCAAGGCTCGCTCGTAACCTTGCATATTAGGCGTGAGAGCTGAGTAGACGGTACCATCTCTTCGCTCTATTCCTGCCATGACCTCTTCACTACTAGCCATTTGAGGGGTCCACTTGGGGGAGACGAAGGCTGCGGCCTCGATGTTTTGAAATCCTGCTTTGGAGAGACGGTTGACAAGCTCTATCTTTACATCTACGGGGACTAGTTCTCTCTCGTTTTGAAGGCCATCTCTTGGGCCGACTTCGACAATTTTGACTGATTTGGGAAGATTAAATGATTTCATTTTGTTTTATTTAAAAAGGCCTTCATTCTGCTTTGAGCTTCATCACTGGTTCTAATATTAGCGATTCGCCTGACTGTCTCATCTATTAGTTCCTGCTCGATACTTAAAGGTGCTACATCACGAACCAGTTGCTTACATTTTGCAACTGCTTGAGGTGCGTTTTGTGCAATGGCTGTGCAGATCTCAAATACTTTAGTCTCAGTATCCTCAAGCTCCGTTAATTCATGAACGAATCCAAGCTCATAAGCCTTTAAGGCGGTAAATACTTCAGCCGTTACAAAATATCTTCTGCTGGCTTGTTCCCCTAAAGCTTTTATTACATAGGGTGAGATCGTCGCAGGGAGTAGGCCAAGCTTAGCCTCTGAGATGCAAAAACGAACATTCTTTGAAGCAACCACTATGTCGCATACGGCTGCAAGTCCAACGCCCCCTGCATAAACATCGCCTTCAATTTTGGCAACCACTGGGACCGAGCACTTGTAGATTGTGTTCAACATATTTGCCAAGCGATTTGAGTCTTTTAGGTTCTCTTCAAGTGTGAAGTCCACCATACTCTTCATCCAGTTCAAATCAGCCCCAGCACAAAAACTCTTCCCGTTGGCCTGCAGGATCACGGCTCTACACACATCTGAATTGTTTATATTTTCGAAAACATGTGTTAACTCATCTAATAATGTTTCATTAAATGCGTTTCTCACCTCAGGTCGATTAAGAGTAACTCTTGCAATCGCACCGTTTTCGAAAAGCAAATGTTTGTAGGGCGTAGTGGTTGTCATTTGGGTTTTGGTAAATGTAATGGAGCTTATCGATAGCCAATGTTCTAGCTATTATGCTTGGGTAAAGAAATGCTCAGCAAAGTTTACTACCGGTTAAATTTGCCTTAGCTTGCTTGGATTTTTTTGGCTTCTCAAATGTACTCACTAAGTATGCATTTTCAAGGTGTTTACGGCGGTTTGGGTCTTTGAATAATAATGATTCTCATTTATAATGGGCTGATTGTTACAAGTTAATTAAATTTTGAAGGTTTAAAGGTATGTTGACCCTTGACCAAGCGATCGCAAATCAAAAGTACCGAATTGCACAAGTAAACACGCAGGCCACAGGCTCAATGGATTTGGACCGTGCCCGACAGCTATTTGAACTCGGTTTCATAAAAGGCGAGTCGGTGATACTTCTTAGAAAAACCATGCCCGGCTCCGACCCAATGGTTGTTCGTATCGGGACTTCAACATTTGCTCTCAGAAAAATCGAAGCCATGTCGATTGGCGTTGAGATAGATCGGTCCTGAGGTTGCACAAAAAAATCAAAATCAGCGGTGGTAAACCTGGCTTTGTAACTCCCCCTTAAATGACAGACAATATCATCCACTTTCACCCAACAGGCACTTTGGTCGCCTTGGTGGGCAATCCCAATTGCGGTAAAACGGCCTTATTCAATCGTTTAACTGGGGGCAAGCAACATGTTGCCAACTATGCAGGAGTAACTGTTGAGAGGAAAGAGGGCAAACTAACCCTTTCAAACAACAAAACCATACGAATACTCGACTTGCCCGGCACATACAGTCTCTATCCTCGCTCGCCCGATGAGCGTGTGACCTGTGATGTGCTTAGAGGTGTTGCTAGGGGCGAGAAGAAACCTAATCTTTTGGTTTGCGTTGCAGATGCTACAAATTTAAGAATGAGTCTCAGATTTGTACTTGCTATCAAGCGAACAGGCATACCCTGCATTGTTGCCTTAAACATGGTGGATGAAGCTAAGAGCAGAGGCTTAGAGATAGACACACAAGCGCTTTCCCGTGAACTGGGTTTAAAGGTCATTCCAACTGTCGCAATATCCAAAGACGGTGATAAATTATTAAGAGAATGTTTAAGTCAAACTTTAAGTCAAGATATCCCATCATCAAGGTTGGGGCTAGAGTCTAGTACAAATTCAGTTGTAAACTCAGATGTCGATATTGAGTTGGCCAATGGTGCATCACCTCAATTTGATCAAATTGAGGCTGATCACGAAAGAGTACAAGCCGTCTTAGTCAAGCTCGGTCTTGACGAGATTGTCTACCACAGCGGCAGTGACCGTTTGGATGCCTTGTTGCTTCATCCTGTTGTGGGACCCTTGGTTTTGGTGGCCATCCTTTTTGCAGTGTTTCAAGCCATGTTTTCTTGGTCCACTTACCCAATGGATTTGATCAAGGATTTAAATGAATATTTCAAAGAGCAAATAATATCCTCCTTTGGCCCAGGGTGGTTGACCAGTCTTGTAGTTGACGGGGTGTTGGCCGGTGCAATGGGGGTGATAACGTTTCTTCCACAAATACTCGTGCTTTTTCTCTTCATTCTCATATTAGAAGAGTCGGGCTATTTACCTAGAGCCGCTTATTTGTTAGACCGGTTGATGGGATCTGTGGGATTATCGGGGCGCTCATTTATCCCCCTTTTATCTAGTTTTGCTTGTGCCATACCAGGGATCATGGCGATGCGAACCATACCCAACATGAGAGACCGTTATGTAACCATGTTGATTGCACCGCTGATGACCTGCTCAGCACGTTTACCCGTCTACAGTCTTTTAATTGGTGCTTTCGTTCCTCAGCAAATCATTGGTGGATATTTCCAGTTGCAAGGGGTGGTGATGTTTGCTTTGTATGTTGCTGGTATCTTAGCAGCATTGCTGGTGGCATACCTTTTAAAGATACTCACCCGATCGGGCCGCCAAGTTAGACCTCTGATGATGGAGTTGCCTCGCTACAGATGGCCCAATCCAAGAAATATCTTGATAGGGCTATTACAACGAGCGGTCATATTCATCAAACGAGTGGGGGGAAATATTTTATTACTCACTATTCTTATATGGTTTCTAGCAAGTTTTCCATTGCCTGCAGTGGGTGAGAAAATACAAATAGAGAATACTTTCGCAGGAATTTTGGGTGAGTATTTATCAATGCTTCTCAGCTCTATTGGGTTTAATTGGCAGATCTGTATTTCTTTGATACCCGGTATGGTCGCGAGAGAGGTTGCCATAAGTGCACTGGGTACCGTCTATTCACTGAGCGCTATGGGTGAGGACGGTATTTCTGCCGCTCTTGCCCCTATCATTAGTCAGCAGTGGAGTTTGGCAACAGCGCTCTCACTTTTGACCTGGTTCATCTTCGCCCCCCAGTGCCTATCTACACTTGCAGTACTAAAAAGAGAGAGCGGTGGGTGGAGGATTCCTCTTGTTGCAGTTACCTACCTTTTCACTTTAGCATATATATTTAGTTATCTGGTTTATCACTTGACCATTCATTTCATGGTGTAAAGTGCCGAACACAATTTAGTCTGTATTTTGCACCAAAAAAGTACCTGTGCACCATGGTTGGTCATGGCTTATGAATCTATGTCCTATTAAATCAGATCTTAGACAATTTTTTTAGGTTCAGGTTATTCCAAATTAGGCATGAGGATTGCGTGGTAGAGATGAACACACTCTATCAATCAAAATATGTTTAAGTTACCAAAGCCAGCCTGTGCTAATGAAAAACTAAATGATCCTTACGATGCTGATAAGCCTTTTAGGATGGCTTGTTCATGTGGGCAACCACATGATGCTCAGGAATTGGAAACTCAGAGCATTACAGATCAGTGCCTAGTGAGCAACAGAAATACTTCGGGTCTATCTAATACCAACTCCCCATCTATTGAGCACACTTCCCTAGACTTTATTGAGGGTTCGTTCGTGAAAGCGCTATTTCCTGTTGACTCTGTTCGCAGGGGGTTCATCAAAGCCGTGGGAGTTAATGCTGCAAAAGCCGCTATCGCATCTGTGATGCCCCTAGGCGCCTTGCAAGCAATGGCTGAGGAGCGAGGGGCAAACGAGAAGAAAGATTTAAAAATTGGATTTATTGCTATTACCTGCGCGACCCCTTTGATCATGGCTGACCCTCTTGGTTTTTACAGAAAAGAGGGCCTTAATGTTCAGTTGATGAAGACTGCAGGATGGGCTTTAATTCGCGACAAAATGATCAACAAAGAACATGATGCAAGTCATTTTCTCTCTCCCATGCCTTTGGCAATGAGTATGGGGCTTGGCAGTAACCAAGTTGCAATGAACGTAGCAAGTATTCAAAATACGAATGGTCAAGCGATTACTCTTCACTTAAAACACAAAGAGTTAAGAGATCCAAAGCAGTGGAAAGGTTTTAAATTTGCTGTTCCCTTTGAGTACAGCATGCACAACTTCCTTCTTAGATACTACTTAGCTGAAAACGGTTTGAACCCTGACACAGACGTTCAAATCCGCGTCACTCCACCTCCCGAGATGGTGGCTAACCTAAGAGCAGGTAACATAGATGGTTTCTTAGGTCCTGATCCTTTTAATCAGCGTGCAGTTTATGATGAGGTCGGATTCATACACATTCTTTCAAAAGAAATTTGGGATGGTCACCCATGCTGTGCATTTGGAGTGAGTGATGAGTTTATAAAACAAAATCCAAATACTTTTGCCTCCCTGTACCGAGCTGTACTGACCGCAAGTTACATGGCAAATCAGCCCAAAGACAGGGAGTTGATTGCTAAAGTAATCAGCCCAGCACAATACCTCAATCAACCAGAGACTGTATTGACCCAAGTACTCACGGGTAAATTTGCAGATGGATTAGGAGGCATCAAAAATGTCCCAGACAGGGCAGGCTTTGATCCTGTTCCGTGGCAAAGTATGGCTGTATGGATGCTCACACAGATGAAACGCTGGGGTTATGTTAAGGGGGATGTGAACTACAAACAATTGGCAGAGAAAGTCTTTTTGTTAACAGATGCCAAAAAATATATGGCTCAAGCAGGCTTTAAGCCACCTGAGGGGGCTTACAAGAAGTTCAAAGTTATGGGTAAAGAGTTTGACCCCTCCAAACCAGATGAGTACTTGAACAGCTTTGCTATTAAAAAAGTTTAGCGCCTCATTACACCGTCTCAAATATAAATAAAAAATGTACTCAGTCCAGTTAAAAGCTAAGGTGCTTACTTTGTTTATTTTTGTGATTTTTATTGGCATTTGGTATGTCAGTACGATCAATACATCAACAAATAGTTCCCCGCCGTCGAATCTTACACAAGAGCAAATAGAGTACCAAAAACTAATGG
>Ga0007854_10001602_pt1 | contig 14311 bp, 19 predicted proteins | sample CryBogCBH12Aug08_FD_60382 | JGI IMG/M metagenome (GOLD analysis project Ga0007854, IMG submission 60382) | Freshwater microbial communities from Crystal Bog, Wisconsin, USA - CBH12Aug08 | ecosystem: Environmental > Aquatic > Freshwater > Lake | place: Crystal Bog, Wisconsin, USA | collected...
TCCATTATTTTCATAATGGCGTGGACTATATCATCATCCTAATAATAAGGATGCAGGGCGCTATCTGAAGGATTATTGTTAGGCTCACCTTCTAGTCTCTGAACCTTCTAGGGTCTTTTAACCTAACTCTAGCTTGGCTGCGGATTACCATATCTCGCGATTTAGGCTTCCCGCAATTCACCCTGTTTTCACCAACTAATTACTTAGATGGGCTGCACTTCAGTTATGCCTGAATGTATTTCTCTATGGCAATTTGCACAAACTAAGATGCATTTATCTGCTTCAATTTTCACTTTTTCCCAAGACCTAGTAAGTCCCCCAGAGGAAATACCAAAACTTTTTGTCTTAGGGTTTAAGTGATGAAGATCTAAAGCATCGTTAGATTTGCAATAGCCACAAATGATACATCTGCCTCCTTTATACTCTACAAGCTTGCCTTTGATTGTCTTACGACGATTCTTGACAGCTTTTTTCAAGTATTCGGGTCTGTCTACATAACGACGATTATCTGGCATACTATATAAAGTATACCATGTAGTGTTATACAGCCACCCGCTCTACCACTGAGCTACCCCGGATTATTAATGAACAGATTAGATTATACAAGAAAGTAGATACCTATCGCAAGAAACTTTGGAAAATAAATTTATTAATCTTTCAGATGGATTGTTTTATCATACTCGGCTAAGAGTTCTTGGTAGATAGATAATAGCTTTTCAGCTTGCTTCTTCTCTGTATATTGCTGTGCGAGTAGTTTACTTTCATTTGACATCGTTAACTCTAGCTCGTCCGAATTTAATATCTTAAGTATGGATTTTGCTAGGTCTTCTTTATTGGGTTTAGCAATTATTCCATTTACATTATTCTTAACGACAGAAGTTATATCTTTATCTATCATGACAACTGGTAGGCCGGCAGATGCGGCTTCATTTATGACTAACCCTTGAGTATCTGTAAGTGATGGGAATGCAAATACATCGGATAGTTCATATAGCGAACCGAGTTCGTTATGAGGTATGTGGCCGGTAAATATTGCGCCTTTATTGGTGTATTCTTCTATCTTATTTTTCTCATTAATATCGGCTTCTACAGTTTGACTTCCTGCTCCACCAATTACTAGTAATCTTGTATTTGGTTTTGACTGAAGAATTAGATCATATGCTTCAAGTAGTAGGTTTAGGTTTTTTTCCTTGCCCAATCTGCCGACAAAAGCAATAACTTTCTCATTATTACTAATTCCTAGCTTTTCTTTCCATTCCTTTATCTTTTGTTTGGTTGTAGGAATTCTATCAACTCCAGTTGGTAGTATTTCTATTCTTGTATCGGTCTTCCATCCAACTAGTTGGTCTTTCATTTTTTTAGATGGAGATATAACTACATCGCATCCTTCAAGCAACGACTTAACACCTTTCTCTACAATCTTCTGGTTCCAGTCATCAATGGTTTTTTGAGGTCTAATATTAAGAAGAGCCTGTCTGTAGTCTTTGAGATTTCCGCCGGTTATAGCAGGAGTTAGAAGTGACAGCGCGATAACTCCTGGTAGGGTTTTTTTGTAGTGCTTTACATATTGGTAATAGTCGGTGTGATAAGTCGTGAGCAGTGGCAGGTTTCTTTTCATACCATAATAAGCACCAAGAAAACCTACTTGACCTAGTGTGTGGTAGTGAACAATATCTAAATTGAGTTCATCAATTTGTTTCAAGGCAACTGGAGGAAAGAAGAGACTAGTTAAGTAGTCTTCATAGAATAATCCTTTAAATGCCGGGAATCTAATTATATTCTTAGCTTCTTCTTTGTATCTGAGCGTTGGTGAGGGCGCAATCACAAAGACTTCATGGCCAAGTTTCTCGAGTTCTGCTCTGAAAGTCTCAACAGAAATAGCTATTCCGTCTCGGCCTGGTAAATAATTGTCAGTGAAAAAACCTATCCTCATGAGGTTTTTAGTGCCCTATTAATCTGCCTGGATTCATCTCTAGCTTTAAGGGTTTGGCGCTTGTCGTAATTCTTTTTACCCTTTCCAAGTGCGATTCTGACTTTTATGTATCTGCCTACTGGGATTATCTCAATCGGAATAATAGTATTGCCTTGTTTCTTGCCAACTAATAATTTTTCAATTTCAGATTTTTTGAGTAATAGTTTTCTTGTTCGTGTTTGATCTTCTTCAGAGATAGGAATTCCCTGAGCTCCATTGATGGTTGCATTGATAAGCCATAAGGCTCCATCTTTCTCTGTTACATAGGCGCCTTGAAGATGGCCATGTCCCATTCTAAGGGATTTGGTTTCTGCACCAGTAAGCATTATCCCTGCAAGCAAGCTGTCATCTAGAAAATAATCATGACTTGCTCGCTTATTGGTAATACGTTTTCGTTCAGGTTTCTTCTTTGCCATAACTCCCCTATTATGCTCTAATTAGCAGAAAATTTACAGTTTGTTATTGCTTAGGTTGGCAAATAATTGAATTGTTTTTTGATTGCTAGAAGATTGCTGCATGTTCTTTTTTTCTATCTTTAGGTTTTCTTCATAGTTTTGTTGGAATTCAGATTTTGCTACATTCCAAACACTAGGATCATGATTATTTACCATTCTCGAATACCACCACTCAGCTCCCCACATGTATATTGTTCTAATACCTGTTGCTTCACCGTATTCAAATCTCGAAGCAAGTCTTTTGGCATCCATAGATTTATTCTGTTCTTCGACTGATGTAGTAGATAGTGGTCCAGGTGGCCAAGGTTCAGCCTGAAGCTCGTGTATGATCATATTCTTGCCTTTTATTATTTCACCACCGCCTGCTAAGAAGCCATAAAACCAAGCTGGAAATGGGTATTCATAATATCTGTGGGTAATTGTTTTGTCATAGACTCTTTTGTATACAGAGACTCCGAAAAGATCAGGTGTTGGCTTATCTATAGGTAGACCAATAGCATTATTGCTTCGGCTTATTACAACTTCATGGTATGGATCTTTCTCCTTTACAAAATTGAATTCATCAATCAATCTACTTCTCGAAAAATCTGTACAAGTACCAAAAACCTTCAGGAAGTATTCATTTTCGAGCTCATAGTTATATAGTGCTGGATTATTTTTATACCTATCTATGACTGCACTCATATAATTGAGTAGTTGTGGATACCAAACACTTTTTGGTTCATTCTTGGCCCATTCTGGAACGTGACATTCAGGCCATCTTGGTTGCCTTAGGCCTATACTTAGGCTGACTTTGCCGTTAACCTTGTTGATCATATTGAATTCCCAATCAAGTTCAGAAAAGTCATAGTGTCCCTGTGTAGGTTCTCCTTCAGACCAGAAGCTAGTTAGTCTGAAGTCCCTTACTTTCATGTCATCAATGAGCGCTCCTAGTGTTTGCTTAGGATCAACTCCGAGATAACGAGCATAATCTGGGACGAAACTTGTTCCGAGTGTAAGCGGAGTATTTGCTTGTGTTGCAATATACCACCGAGCGATTCCGTACATGGTAGCTACCGATAGCAATATAAAACCAACTAAGATGGAAGTAATTTTTTGCCAAAGCTTAAATTCTCGCCAAGGATTAATCTTGAAGTTTTTGATTCGGTTTATGATTTTCTTATACATTGGTTTTATTATTTGGTACTATTTTTGAAGTGAAGAAGACTAAAAAAACATTAACACTATCAATAATTATACCAGCATATAATGAAGAGCGTTATATAGAAAAATGTTTGGACTCCATTAAGAACCAAACTGTTATGCCCGATGAAGTGATACTTGTTGACAATAATTGCACAGACAAAACAGTAGAGCTAGCCAAGCATTATGATTTTGTGACAATAGTGAAGGAGCTCAAGCAAGGAAGAGCCAACGCTAGAAACAAAGGCTTTTCTGTTGCGAGCGGAGATATTTTAGGTCGTATTGATGTTGATTCAAATCTATATCCAAATTGGGTAGAGAAAGTAAAAGAAAGCTTTGAAGACGATTCTATTTCTGCCATAACCGGTCTTGGCTACACAACGACAACCCCAACCATTAAGGGCAAACATATTCTAGAGTCATTTGTTACTACTTTTTGGTCAAGAATGTATTTTTGGACAGCAACTGCAGTTATGAGAATTGTAGTTCTTTGGGGGGCTAACATGGCAATTAGATCAACCGCATGGAATCAGATTAGAGATAAGGTCTGTAATGATGATGAGCTCGTACATGAAGATCAAGATCTATCTCTGGTTTTGGCCGGGAGTGGGTTTAAAGCTAAAGTCATTCATGACCTATATATAAGAACTGATGGGACTAGCTATTTTTCTTGGCCTAAATTCAGTGAATACTTTATTCGGAGTTTTAAGAGTATCCAGCAAAGTAAAAAACAAGGAATATTTAATAATCCTGATGCTGTTAGGGTGTCGTGGGCATATTCAATTTTCGTCATTGCGATATGTCTAATTCCCGCAGTAGCATATGTACTAGCAAGTTACTTATCTTATGAAATACCAAAACAATTCTTTAGTCTTATTGACCTCATTAAGAAGCGTTAAGGGTTTTTAATAGTTGAGACAATTTTAATCGGAGTTTTAGAATAGCCAACATTGAATTTGGTATTTGGATCTACATACCAAGATTCACCGTCAACTTGTGCTATAACTCCATCAGAAATTACTTCAAAATTTGCTGATTCCTTTAAAAATTCACCTTCACCTCTGCCTATTGCTAGTTTCGCTATGGATTTAACTACCTTTAAGGAGTTCTTTTTGGGTACTTCTAGCATGTATGCTGGTCCAGTAAGTGAAACTTCAGTAGCATGTATAACTTTTGCAATATGTGGTGCATTTATGAATAGGAAATCGAATAACTCCCTAGTTTGATCGCTGGAATCTTTGTATGTAAATTCATCGGCGTACTTTAAGCTTTGCAAAACTCGGATTGGGTCAGTCAATATCTCACCAAATCTTTTATTTCTTAGGCTGTTTGATCTGTAATTCGGGTCGTTCAAAAATTCTGCTGCAAGCGCCATAGCACCAACACTAAAAATACTTGCAGCTAATCTTTCTTCCGAATTACCATTTTGATCAGTGGTTTCGATAGCCAAAGGATAAAACTCTTCTATAACTCCATGCTTAATAACTTCTTCGGGGTGGCGGTAATACAGTCTGTCTGTTACAGCCTTAAATAGATTAATTGCGTTACCACCACCTGGAGTCCAAAGTGGTGAGTTTCTGACAATTTCAGGTGTTTCTGGATCTTGCTTTATTAATAAGTGACTATTAATAGATCCATCACCGGAAATTGCTCCAGTTATTGTTTCACCATCCTTAGCTTCAATAGCTTCAATAACAATTTCTTTGAAGTAATCGATATTTGCTGAAGTAACATGATACTGAACTCTAGGGCCACCTTCCCATTTATCGAATCTTTTTCTAACGTGAGCAAGTGTTTCTTGGGCGCTGGTGCTTGCAGGGTTATAGAAAATATCTATATCTTTAAAGTCACGAGCTAAAACCTGGCCTTCTTTTGAGCCCATACTAATAGTCGATTCCCTTATTTGCTAAGAACTTTTCATCGAAATGATGCTTAATTTTAGTCATATTTGTAACTATGTCAGCTTTTGCCAGTAATTCTTCTGGGAAGTTGCGTCCTGTAAGGCAAATACTAGTTTTTTCGGCTCTTGCATCAATAAGCTTTTCGAGTTGCTTTATTGATATAAGACCATCGTGAACAGCATTATTAATTTCATCACAAATAACTAATTCGTATTTTCCAGAAGAGATTGCTTTTAAGGCTTCGGTGTATGTAGTTTCAGCTGCAGCCTTGTGTTGTTCTTCAGTGATTTCTCCGTCACTTAAGTCTCCAGCGTTATAAAAACCTTTACCGCCCTTATAGAAATAAAGATCATCCTTAAAAAGTGGAGCTAAATCTCTTAGGAGGACGTGTTCACTAACACCCCAGTGCTTAATGAATTGTATAAAAGCTACACGCCATCTATTTCCCAGAGCCCTAACTAATAAGCCGAGACCCGCACTGGTTTTTCCTTTACCTTCTCCTGTGTAGACAATTACAACAGAATCTTTAGTTTTAAAATCTTCGAATGACATAATTTCTATATATTACACTAAGAGGCCGATGCTAGTCCTGAAATATCTTTAACTTCACTGGAGGATTTTCTAAATTCATCATAAAAGATTTCAAAAGCTCTGAGCCTTAAGTTTTGCTTAACTTCTCTATCTTTGTCGGCATTACCACTAGGTCTTATAGCTAGTAGCTCCTGAAATACAGCATCATTGAAAATCTTTTCCTGAGTTTCATCGTCGTATTCAATTTCATAATCTGCGCCAGCATTTTGAGCAGCATAGTACTTATTCAGTATCTCTTTTTCTGGATCGGAACCACTGAAGAGATCTTTCAGCTGTGAAGGATCATGCTTATAGACTGCGTCAATCAGTTCGAGTAAAATTTTCTTCTTAGCATCTGGCACATATTCTGCAGCACTAATAGTTGGTTCGGTGTTTGTCTGTGGTTCGATTTTTTCAATCTCGCTCATAATTAACTCCGTATTAATATGTATATTATAGCATAATTATGCTAATTTTTCAATAAAGCTTGAGTTGTTAACGTTATATTAGATAATTTTGTGTTTTTTTAACGCTTCATCTAGTTTTGGTCTATCAAAACCTACAATAATGTCACCTGCTATATCTATAACTGGAATTCCCATTTGTCCAGACTTGTCTATAGACTCTTGGGCAATTAATTTATCACTATCAACATCTTTATCAATATATTTCACATTAATACTATCCATGTAGTCTTTTGCAGCGTGGCAAAATGCACACCATGATGCGCTGTAGATTGTAACTGTTGGAGTGTCGCTCATTACAAATAATTATATATCATATATTTTATTTATCATAGTATTGATTAACAGATGTAAAGACTGATATAATGAGGCGAAATGAATAAAACAGCCGCGCCAAAGACGACGTCGACTACTAAAACTAGTGATAATCAATCTGTTAAATCAGCTTTAATCGCACGTAGCAATTTTATTGCCGCTACTGTGTCTATGAGCTGGCAATTAGCAATTGTTTTTCTAATTCCAGTAATTGGTGGCTACGAACTAGATAAAGTTACCAAAACTTCACCTGTATTTTTCCTAATTGGTTTCGTTCTTGCGATGACCCTTTCAGTACTTGTAGTTAGGCGTTTTTATGTTGAATTCAATAAGATTAACGCCATGGGAGATAAGAAATAATGTTTGGTCTTCTTGCATCATCTACTCCCCCTATTCACATTACCAGTGCATATCTATTCAAAATAGGTCCACTACTTATAACTAACTCAATTTTTTATGGTTGGATCTGCTCAATTTTAATGTGTACTTTGTTTATCTGGGTTGCTAGAAGAGTAACTGTTCATCCACAAGGTGGACTAGTACAGTTCATTGAAGCTGGTGTTGAATTTATTCGAAACTTAGTTGAATCAAGCTTTGAGGATAAGGAAAGATCATATAAGTATGTCCCTTATTTCGTGACTCTATTCTTCTTTCTTTTGATGAGTAACTGGCTTGGTCTTATTCCTGGTGTTGGTGAATCTTTCTTGAAGGGTGAAAATCCATTGTTTAGAGCATTCACAGGTGATCTTAATGCAACTCTTGCAGTTGGAATCATAACCATGGGCTATGTTTACGCATCATCTATTAGAGAATCTGGTGCCAAGGAATACTTTGGTCACTTCTTTATTGGTAGCCCATTAAATCCTCTATATCTCGTACTTGGAATTCTCGAAATGTTTACTGATGCCACTAGAGTTATAAGTCTATCGCTTCGATTGTTCTTAAACGTAACCATCGGAGAAATCATTATTGCTGTCTTTTCTTACCTTGGAGGCATAGTTGCTCCACTTACAGCCGCACCTTTTACACTGATGGAGCTATTCATATGTGCTCTACAAGCATTCATTTTTGTCATCCTATCCGTGATGTATCTAGCAATCACAGTCAATCACTCTACTGAAGAGCACTTGACCGATGAAGATATAACTGAAACAATTAACGGAGATGCTAAGATGGCAACATCTTAGAGGTAATTGGATGAAAAATTTAATAAGTAAAATAAGGAGAAGTAAATTTAAATGTTAATACTAGCAGAAGTTACAAACGTAGCAATCATTGGTAAAGGTCTTATGATCGGTGGAGGTCTAATCGGACCTGCATTAGGTATTGGCCTTGTTGGCGCAAGCTACATGCAAGCAGTTGGTCGAAACCCAGAAGCATCTAAGTTCTTAGGTCAAGCACTAGTTTTCATAGCTATTATTGAGCTAATGGCGCTTCTAGCATTCGCATCAATCTTCATCGTAAAATAAGAAATTTATAAGTAAATAATGAATACCACATATTTCGCGGACCAATCATCTGGCTTAGGCGCTTTTGGAGTTAATTTCCAAGCGTTAATTATTCAGATGCTAACTTTCCTGATTGTCTATTTGGTGCTTAGGAAATATGCTTTCAAGCCAATCCTTAAGGTTCTTAATGAGAGACGGGATACTATCGAGGCTGGTCTAAAGCTTGGTGCTGAGATGCAAAAGAAAAATGATGAGCTTAATGCAAAGACCGAAGAGTTATTGCATAAGGCTCAAAAAGATGCCGATAAACTCATTTCTGATTCAAGAGATGAAGCTAAGGCTATAGTTTCTGAATCTGAAGAAGCTGCTAAGGCTAAAGCCGAGGGCATTCTAAATGATGCTAATAGAACCATTGAGCAAAATACCCTCAAAGCTAAGAAAAAGCTCGAAAAAGAACTTGTTGGTCTTATTTCTGAGGCTACCGAAGCATTAGTTGGTGAAAAAATCGATTCAGACAAAGATTCCAAGATTATCGACGGCATCCTGAAAGGTAAAGAAGCTTAATTAGAATGAAAACTTCCATTTCTAGTCTATCCAGCATAATTTCAAAGAAAACCATCAACGGTGGTCAATCTAAGGATTTACCTAAAGAAATTGCTGCATATTTACTAGACCATGGCCGAACTGGAGAGTTATCTTCCTTACTTAGGTCTGTCCAAGAAGATTGGGCCAATGATGGACGGGTTGAGGCTACAGTTGTTTCTGCATTCAAAGTCAGTAAAACCACGGAAGCTGATATAAAGACTGAACTAAAGAAAGTATATCCTAACGCCAAAAGCATAACTTTACTTTACGAAATTGATCCAAAGCTGGTCGGCGGACTAAAGATTAGTACAGCTAATTACCAAATGGATCTAAGTATGCTGAGTAAGCTAAGTAAATTTAAACAGTTAACCCTATCGTAGAGATATAAGGAAAGGAATAAAGTTTTGAGCGAATTATCTATAAAAGAACTATCACAGGACATAAGAGCTGCAATTGAAGAATTGAAAGCTCGACCTGAAATTGAAAAAGTTGGAGTAGTAACCCGAGTTGGTGATGGTATTGCCTGGATTTATGGACTACGAAACTGTGGTTATAACGAAATTATTGAAATTGATGGTGAAAATAGCTCAAAGCTAACTGCCTTTGCTTTTAACCTCGGTGAAGATGAAATTGGTGCCGTAATCTTGGGTGATGATTCATCAGTCAAAGCCGGTGCTAAAGTTCGTCTAACTGGTAAGGTTATGGAAGTTCCTGTTGGTCCAGAATTAGTCGGTCGTGTTGTTGATCCACTTGGAAACCCTATTGATGGTGGTGCACCAATTAACGCCAAGTTAACTGCTAAAGTTGAACAAACTGCACCTGGAGTATTGGATCGAAAGAGTGTTAATGAACCTATGATGACAGGTATAACAGCAATTGATGCCATGGTTCCAATCGGACGAGGACAGAGAGAGCTTATAATTGGAGACCGTCAAACTGGTAAGACAGCGATCGCTATCGACACTATGATTAACCAGCACCGCCAAAAGACTGGTGTTATTAACATATATGTAGCAATTGGTCAGAAGATGAGTAAAGTTGCTCGTTTAGTTGAGAGATTGAAGCGAGAAGGTGTAATGGATCAAACTATTGTTGTTGCTACCAGCCCATCTGATTCAGCTGCACTTCAATACCTAGCTCCATATTCTGGTTGTGCAATGGGTGAATATTTCCGAGACAATAAAAAGCACGCTCTAATAATCTACGATGATCTTTCAAAGCACGCTGTTGCTTATCGACAAATGAGTCTACTACTTAGGCGTCCACCAGGCCGTGAGGCTTATCCTGGAGATGTATTCTATCTTCACTCAAGATTACTCGAAAGAGCTGCTAAATTAAGCGATAAGCTCGGCGCAGGAAGTCTTACTGCCCTACCAATTATTGAAACTCAGGCTGGAGATATATCTGCATATATTCCAACCAATGTTATTTCAATTACTGATGGTCAGATTTTCATGGAAACTAACTTGTTCTATCAGGGTATTCGACCAGCTATTTCAGTAGGTTTATCTGTATCTCGTGTTGGTGGTGCAGCTCAAACTAAGGCTGTTAAGTCTGTAGCTAAATCACTACGTATTGATCTAGCACAGTTCAGAGAGCTTGCCGCATTCGCTCAGTTCTCAACTGATCTTGATGCTGACACACGTCAAAGAATTGAAAGAGGTCAGAGATTGACTGAACTTCTAAAACAGCCTCAGTATTCACCTCAAGCTATTTGGGAAATGTATAGCTCATTACTTGCAGCTACTGAAGGTATTTTTGATAAAATTCCTGTTGAAAAGATCAAGGCAGCTGAAGATAGTCTACTAAGAGACATTAAAAAGAATCACCCAGATGTAATTAAGGCTCTTGAAGATGGTAAGGAACCAGAAGAGCCAATCGTTAAGAAGATTAAGGCTGCGGCTGAAAAAGTAGCATCTGGTTACAAAGCTAGCGAAGGAGCAGTGAGTAAGAATTAATGGCAAGTACGATAGCCCTTAAGAGGCGAATATCATCAGTTAAAAATACTAAGCAGATAACTAAAGCTATGGAGCTTGTATCTGCTAGTAAGATGCGTCGTGCTCAAGAAAACGCTAAGAAGAGCCGTGAGTATCAAGAGCTGGCTTATTCCCTACTTGCTCGTTTATCTTCAATTAAAGAAGTTGATGAACATCCTCTATTTGAGAAGCGTAAGGTTGAAAATAAGCTCTATGTTTCAATTACCAGTAATAGCGGTTTAGCTGGTGCATATAATGCCAATAGCTTAAAAATTCTTGGTAAGTCTATATTAGAAGACAGTAAGAATAAAATTGATTCTAAGGTTATTACAATTGGTAAGAAAGGTGCTCAGTTCGTCAGAAGACTTTCCGGAATAGAACTTTTTTCTGTTTACCCTGCATTTGGAGATAATCCAACACCTAATGATATTAGACCAATACTTAACACAATTCTTGCCCAGTATAGAGAGAAAAAAGTTGATGAGATTGTAATTGTTTATACAAAATATAAGTCTAATTTAGTCCAAGAAGCCTCATCACTTAGTCTTTTGCCTGCAAGCAAAGATCAATCAACTGAGAATTTAGATTATAAGTATGAATTTACCAACTTCGAACCTTCCGTTGAGGGAGTTATCGACAGTATTGCTGAGAGATTATTGGAAGTACAATTATGGCAGTGTTTACTTGAGAGTTTAGCTAGCGAGCATTCTATGAGAATGTTGGCTATGAAGAACGCAAGTGATAATGCGAATGACATAATTGGCGATTTAACATTAGAATTTAACACCGCCCGACAAGCCGGGATTACCAGAGAATTAGCCGAAATATCTGGTGGTGTTGAGGCATTAAAGGACTAGGAGGAATAATGGAAAGTACTACAAAAACTAAAAACGGATCAATTAGCCAAATTGTTGGTGTGGTTGTTGATGTTGAATTCGGCGAAGGTAAATTACCTAAAATTAATAATGCTCTTCATGTTAAGGGTAAAGACGGAAAGAATATCGTACTTGAAGTTGCACAGCACTTGAGCGAATCATCTGTAAGAGCTATTTCACTAGGCTCAACTGATGGACTCGAGCGTGGAACTGAAGTTGTTGACAGTGGAAAAGCAATTAGCGTTCCAATTGGCAAAGAAACTCTTGGAAGAATGTTTAACGTTATTGGTGAGCCAATTGATGGTAAGAGCGATAACTTCAAGAATTATTCTGAAATTCATAAAGATCCACCAGCATTCACAGAGCAATCAGGTGGTGTTGAAATTCTTGAAACTGGTATTAAAGTAATTGACCTCATTTGTCCTATTACTAAAGGTGGTAAGGTTGGATTATTTGGTGGTGCCGGCGTAGGAAAAACAGTTCTTATTACTGAGCTTATTAACAACATTGCTAAATATCACAGTGGATATTCAGTTTTCGCAGGTGTTGGTGAACGAACTCGTGAAGGTAATGACCTTTACTACGAAATGGAAGATTCAGGCGTTCTGGACAAGACCTCACTAGTGTTTGGTCAGATGAACGAACCTCCTGGAGCTCGTTTGAGAGTAGCTTTATCTGGTCTTACGATTGCTGAAGGCTTCCGTGATAAAGGAGATGACGTACTTCTATTCGTAGATAACATCTTTAGGTACACACAAGCTGGTGCTGAAGTATCTGCCTTACTTGGAAGGCTACCATCAGCTGTAGGTTACCAGCCTAACCTAGCTCAAGAAATGGGTAGCTTACAAGAAAGAATTACTTCAACTAAGACTGGATCAATTACATCAGTTCAAGCTGTTTACGTACCTGCTGATGACTTAACCGACCCAGCTCCAGCTACTACTTTCGCTCACCTCGACTCAACAATTGTGCTTTCAAGAGCCCTAACAGAGCTAGGTCTCTACCCTGCTGTTGACCCTCTAGACTCTAGCTCAACAATTCTAGATCCAGAAATTGTTGGCGATGATCATTACAACGTAGCTCGTGAAGTACAGAAGATTTTACAAAGATACAAGGACCTACAGGACATTATTGCAATTCTTGGTATGGAAGAATTATCTGAAGAAGATAAATTGACTGTTGCTCGTGCTCGAAAGATTCAGAGATTCCTAACTCAACCTTTCCACGTTGCCGAAGTATTTATTGGTAAGCCAGGTAAATATGTATCACTGAAAGATACTATTGCAGGATTCCGTGAAATTCTTGATGGTAAACACGATAGTGTTCCAGAAAGTGCGTTCTACATGAAGGGTGCAATCTCTGAAGTTAAGGAAGAATCTAAGAAATAATGATTCACTTAAAGCTAGTAACACTATCTGGAGTTAAGTTTGATGGAGATGTCCATGAAGTAGTTCTGCCAACAATGACAGGTCAGATTGGTGTACTTACAGACCACATGCCTCTTATTTCGGCTGCTACTGCTGGCATTATATCTATTAGAAAGAATCCTAAAGATACTGATTACCAAATGGAACACTTTGCTACATTTGGTGGAGTCATTGAAGTGGCTAGCAATAATATTAGAGTTATCGTTGATGAAGCAGATAATTCAAGTGAGATTAATGAATCCGAGGCTAAAAAAGCATTAGATCTAGCGATAAAAATGAAGAGTGAATCTAAAGACGAGATTAGTCTTGAAAGAGCTCAAAAGCTAGTTGATAGAAACAGTATTAGACTACAGGTTGCTCAGTTCAAAAGACGCAGTAGATCTTAATTAGCGTGCCCTCGTGGTATGGCTCTCATGCATAATCTTCCAAGCTGTTTATGCAAAGGTATTATTTTAGCATCGGTAGTTTCATCTTCGAAAATTCGCTTATTTTTTGATCGTCCAATTTCGGCAACGGTTGAGAGAGCATCGGCAACTCCCTTTGCATATGCGTCTCTGTCAATTCCTTTTTCTTCTGCTTCGGATAGTAGTTCTAGTGCTAGATAGGGCTCAAGCTCAATTATTTTAGTCATTGGCTCTACTTGGTAGTTTCTTTCAAAATTTTCAGCATTGTCAAAAAGAGTAACAACCCTTTCAACTATCTCTCTTCGGTGATTACTTTCCATTTCTCCATCAATGTATAGTTCTCTACTCATATTTAAATTATCCTCCAATACTATATATGGTGTATGTGATTTATCTCACTACGCTTTATATAAGGTTAAGCGATTAATATTGCATATATGCTCAATAAGAGGTAGAATATGTTTTTTAAAGTACAAAATAAGGATATTTACATGACTTCAAGTGAACTTAATTTACAAAATGATAAGACTGACATTGACCTCGATGAAGTCGATACTCGTTTGGGTTCGCTTGATGAAGTAAAGGAAAGAACGAGAGAGATTTCATATATGGGAGCTAAAGTTGTAGATTTAGGAATTATTGACGAAGTAACAGAAGGCGTTTCAGGTTCTGACATATGGAAAGGTCACTATTCTCTCGCTGATAGATTAAACGAAACCGGTACTGAGGCAGATCTT
>Ga0007854_10001603_pt1 | contig 14305 bp, 11 predicted proteins | sample CryBogCBH12Aug08_FD_60382 | JGI IMG/M metagenome (GOLD analysis project Ga0007854, IMG submission 60382) | Freshwater microbial communities from Crystal Bog, Wisconsin, USA - CBH12Aug08 | ecosystem: Environmental > Aquatic > Freshwater > Lake | place: Crystal Bog, Wisconsin, USA | collected...
ACCGCGCGCGTGGACGGCATATTGTGCGAATCGCGATGGTTCAAGCCACCCGTCGTCGCATAGGACGCAAGCAGATCTGGCACAAACTGATCATATGGCTTTTCGGACACCACCGAATTAGCAACGTGAGGCATTGATTCAGATTGATAAGGCATATCTTTTTATTCCGTTGCTAATCCCATCTTCGTGATGTCGAGTTGGCGGAGGGTGTCCATGACATTGACCATGATTTGATAATCCGTCTCGTCGCTGCCCTTGACCACGACGCCGAGGTCGGGATTCTTTGCTTTGAGCTGTTGCAGCTTTTCTTTGAGCTGCGGCACGGTCACCACCGTTTTGTCGAGCGTGATTTGGCCCACCGCGTTCACCTCGATGCGGCTGGGCTTGGGCTTCGGCTGGTGGTTCGCCGGGGGCGGCTTGCCGGAAGGCAGGTTGATTTCCAGGTTGTTGACCAGTTGCGGCGTGGTGATGATGAAGATCACCAGCAGCACGAAAACGAGGTCGAGCAGCGGCGTGATATTCAGCTCGGTCATCGTGCCGTGGCCGCGGCGGGAAGTTTTTTTCAGGCTCATGGTATCATCACGGGTTCGGTCTCTTCCTGCACGTCAAAGCGGATGACCACGCTCGGCGGAAAATTCGTCGGCGGATGCCGGTCAATGTTTGGCACGACTTTGAAAACATCCTTCACGCTCTGATCCCATTTCGCGTCGCCGCTGCCTTTCAGCCAGTTCGGATGGCTGATGTTTCCTTCGCGATCCACATTCACCGCCACTTCCGCGATGTAGTTGTCATCCGGCAGATTGTCGGGCCGGTTCCATTTCGATCGCAAAGTGTATTCCATATATCCCTTGTAAAGCTGCACCGGGTCGGACTCTGAATTCACCGCCTTGCCGCCTTCAAATTCAAAACTGGGCGCGTCCGCTGCCGGCGGCGCGACCACCGGCGGGGCGACTGTTGGTGGCGCTTTCGCCGTCTCCACTTTTGGCGCTTCAATCTTGGGCGCTTCCACTTTCGGCGGCTCCACCTTGGGCGGTTCGGGCTTGGGTTTCTCCGGTTCCGGCTTTTTTTCCTTCACCATTTCCACCGCAATCTTCTGCACCTTCTTGCCGAGCAAGCCTTCCTTCGCCGCAAAGTAAAACATCACGCCCACCAAAATAGCGTGGAACACCGCCGAGATGACGAGGTTCGCCTTCGAGGAGTTTTTCCGTTTCTTCGGTTGGGATTGCGGGATCATTTGTTCACTTCCGTGGCTAAATCCACTTTCACAATGTTCGCCTGCTGGCAGATGTCCAGCACTACGCGGATCTGTTTATACTTCGTCTTGCCATCGCCGCGCACGATCACGTTCAAGTCCGGATCGTCCGTGCGCAGGCTGATGAGTTTTTGCAGCAGGTCGTCCACCTTCACTTCTTCCCGGTCAATGAACAGGTTGCCAGCCGCCGGCACCGAAATGTAACGCGCCTTATGCGGCGGGTCTTTCTGGTGCTTGGAGGCGACGGGCAGCTTCAAGTCCATGTCCTTCACCGGCGGGATGGTCGTGATGATGAAAATCACCAGCAACACAAACGCCAGATCCAGCAGCGGCGTGATGTTCATCTCCGTCAGCGATTCGTGCGCCGATTTGGAACATTTCTTCATGGTTCAGATTGCCGGCGTGTTCTCGCCCATTTCCACGCGCGTCAATGCCCATGCGATTTTGTCCTCGATGTCGCGGTTGTCGACGTAGGCGTGCTCAATCTGATTGGCATAGCGCGAGGCGAAGCCGTCCAGTTCCTGTGTGATGGCACGCACGGTCGTCACCATGAAGTTGTAGGCGAACATCGCCGGAATCGCGACGAGCAGGCCGGTCACGGTGGCTACCAGCGCGGCGGCCACGCCCGGAGCCATCGCCGTGAGGCTGGCAGAATTCGACGCCGCAATGCCCGCGAAGGTGGACATGACGCCCCACACCGTGCCCAACAAACCGATAAACGGCCCACCGGCTACCGCCGTCGAAAGCACAATCATACCTTTCTCCAACGACATCGCCTGCGCCGACGCTGCTTCTTCCAACACCACTTTCACCGCTTCGTAGGAACTGAGGCTGATGCGCCGCTCGCCTTTCACCGTTACGGGGTTTTTCTCCAACTGGAAAGCCAGTTCTTCCGCGCCGCGTTCGTAAAGTGCGTAGGCCGGCGCGCCATCGAAATCCTCGCCGCGCTTCTTGATGTCCAGCGGGTCGCGCGTCGAACTGTAGGCCGCCATGAATTTTTTGGTCGCCCGGCGCGCGATGGTCAACTGCCGGAACTTCGTGATGATGATCGTCCAACTGAACAGCGACAGCACCAGGAGGACGAGACAGGTAATCTTGCCCTCGGTCGTCGCATTTTCGATGGCATAAACGGCCGCGTTGGCCAGGATGGGTTGGATCATAAATTTTAAGTCTTTAATGTTTAATTTTAAGTTGATGGCAATTTCTACAAGCAGTCACAGCGGATTGTTCCCCGAGGCTTTCTCCGAAACATTCTTCGGCGGTAATATCAATGTCACCCGGCTCACCTTCTGCGCCAGCGCGATACCTTTTTTCTTTTTCGTCGGATCGTCGTTTTCATCATTATCGCCCGACGATTTAGCAATGGTGCTGGTGGCATCCGTGGTTTCCGCGACCTCTTTGGGGGCACTGGGTGCATCGGACGCAGTGGGCGCAACGGAAACTCCGTTTACCGTGGCGGGATTGTCGGTAATAACCTGAATGGGTATTCCGCCGGCGTCGCTGGGGCCTGCAATCGTGACCGTGGGGCCGAAAGCGATGCCCGTGCCAAAAGAACCCGCCGCCAGATTAACGCTGCTAAAGCCGACAAACAAACCGTCCACTTTGCCGGTCGCCTTGACGATGACGTTTTGGGCAATGATGCCAGAGCCGCTCGCATCAATGTTTCGATTGTCAGAGATGCGAACGAGAGTTCCCAAGCTGAGGTCTGGCGCCAAAACGAGCTGGCCGCTGGCATTTTGCAACTCATAGCCCGCGAGTAATTCCGCCGTTGCCTGCGAGGCGTCCGTGCCATTGAAGGAAATTTGCAAGACGCCCCCCGCGCTGGCGGAAATATTTCCATTCGGGGTCTCCACTAAAATATTTCCCAGTGAAGCGTCCGAGCCGACGACGGTGGTGGCCAAAATGCCGCTGCCGGGAATGCTCGCGGGAAGGCTGACGAGCTGGCCGGTAAGCGGATTCAGCTCCAGCGCTGTCAAGCTGACGTAGCCGGCCCCACCAACGCCGGCGTTGACGTCGCCGGTCTGCGACAGAACAGTGAGGTTGCCGCCGTCATAGGCGGCGATGCGCGAGCCATTCACATTCACGTTGTCGTTGGCGATCACGGAAACATCGCCGCCGCTCGTGGTGAAAATTCCCTTGGGCGAATTCGGATCGCCGAAGGTAGTGAACTCGCCACCGACATCCAGCGTGCCACCGACCTTGAGGCTGATGCCGCCCAGATAACTTTCATTCGCAATTTTGCTGGAGGTCATCGCGAGATTGCCGGCGGTGGTGATGTTAATGTTGGCACCGTCCGGAGAAATCGCCGCGAGTGCGCTGTCCGGGGCGAGCACCGTGATGCCGCCCGATATGCCGAGGTCAATGCTGTTAGCGGTGATATCGAAATGACCAGGGCCGGCGAGCGTAAGCCCTTGGTCGCCGAGCGTCGCGGTCTGGCTCGCGGCAAATAGCGACGTGATGGTGGCCTGCCAGTCGACCAGTTGCGCCGATGTGAGCGCGACGGGATTGCCGCTGGCATCCACCGGATTGAGCAGCGCCGCTTCATCGCTCGCGCTCATCACGCCAACGAACGTCAGTGTGCCGGTGGTGGCGTCATAGCGGAGCAATCCGGACACCGCCGGATCGCCGCCGAGGATGGAATCAAAAAGGGTTGATGAAAGCGGGTCGGTCAACGCCTCGCTTGTCAAATCACCGCGATAAGTAATGTTGCCGGCGACATTGATGGAAGTAGTTTGCGACGGCGAAAGATTGCGTCCGGAAAAACCAAAATTGTAAGTGTCACCACCAACAGTGATGTTCGCAAACGTCGGCACCGTCAAACCGAAACTTTCGATGCTGCCGGAAATGTCCAGCGTCACCGGATTCGGATCGTTCAGGTGCAACGGCGTGTTGGCATAGCCCTGCGCAAACGTCGTGATCACCGGCACGCCGCTGTCGGACATGATGATGCCAGTAAGCGTGGTGCCGGACACCGCGCCGGTGAGATTGCCACCATCGCGCGTGTTGATGGTCAACGCACCTTCGCTGGACGGCGCGAGGACGATGGTGTTTTCGATGGTGATGCCGCCCGCGCCGGCGTTCAACGTGAGGATGGGCGCATAAATCGGCGTGGTGACGGTGGACGGATAACCGTTCGGTCGCGGCAGATTGGCCCCGACCAAATCAATGCTGTTGCCCGCCCAAAGATTCACGGCGGCGTCCGGCGCATAATCATTCAGAAACGAAGTCTTCGCGGGTGCGGTTGTTCCATCCGTATTGCCGGCATACTGGCCGGCAGGAATGGGCAAACTGCTGGAATTAAAAGTGCCGTTCGGATTGCGCACTTCGCCGATGTAAATGTCGCCGCCCGACCAGACGTTCCACGAGCCGTCAATCAAACTCAAGTTCACCGGCCGCTGTTCCGTGCCGATGCTCGCGCCGGAATTCAAAACATCCATCGTGCCGCCCGCGACGCTGGTGCCGGCGAGAATCGTGCCGACGCCATTGGCCAAAGTAAAATTTCCCATCACCTGATTGCCGGCGCTGATCGTCACGTTGCCGGAACCGTAAGCGCCGGATGCGCCGGGCGACTGGTTCGCGGGCGTCGTCGGCTGGCTGATGACATTGTTGCCGGCAATCAACGTCACATCGCCACCCGCCGCCGTGCTGATGCCGCCGAGCGTGGCAACCGGGCGATAACCAAAAATGCCGAACTGATAACCGCCGTTGGCCGTGCCGCAGTTGATGTCGCCGGCCAACGCATCGGCGTAAATGCTGCCGCCATCCGTCGTGAACACCGAGCCGGAGCCGACCAAAATGCTCTGGCCGGCTTCAAGATTCACCGAGCCAGACGCAAGCTGAATGGTGCCGTTCTGCGATTTGCCGCTACCGCCGTTTAGGTAAATGTTGCCGATGCCAGAGTTGATGGTGTTGTTGCCAAAATTATAGCCCGCCTCCAGTGTGACTGACCAGCTGTTCGCGTCGGTGATCTTGGAACTGTTGCCGAAGGTGATGTTGCCACCCGCCTGTAACGTGAGTTGGCCGGCGTTCTGGCCGGTGCTGCCGCTCAAGTTCCAGACTGTGTTTTGATTCAGCGTGATGTTGCCCGACGCCTGCAAATCAATGCTGGAAAAACCGGCGAACGCTGTGTTCACGTTGATTGCGCCGCCCGCCGTCGAGGTGCCGAGAACGATGTTGGCCGGGTCGAGAAAAAATGTTCCGCCCGTCCAGCCCGCTGCCGCTGTCGCGTTCATCGTCGAGTTCAACGACTGAACATTCGGTGCGCTGATTTCCACGTTGCCGCCGTTGCCGCCGTTCGCGCCACCGGCGGTGGAAATCAAACTGCCGGCGGTGTCGCTGAAAACATTGTCCGATTTTATCGTGACGTTGCCGCCGGCGCTGCCGCCGGCCGAGTTGTCGCCTAACGCGAGAATTCGGGAACTCGCACCGAGATTCACCGTGTCGGACGCGACGAGTTCGATGACGCCATTTTGATTTTGCACCGAGTTTGCCTGCAAGATGCCGTCCTGGTTCACCACCTTCGCTGCGAGCGCGATGGTGCCGGCGTCGGCGGTGACACGGCCAAAATTATCCACCGAGCCGCTGGGTAACGTGACCGTGGCGCTCAAGCCGCGTCCGTCGGGGCTGTCGCTGACCAAAACATTTTGGCCGGAGGCCAGCTCGATGTTGCCGCCAGGCGCGGTGAGGCTACCGTAGTTCTGGATTTTTTCGGCGATGAGAAACAGCGAGCGTCCCTGGCCCACTTCAATCTGGCCATAATTGACAATGCTCGCGAGCGGCGGCATCCCGGAAAACTGCCACGATGCGCCGGAGCCAAAATCGGGAATAATCGGCGCGGTGGTAGCGATGAAACTACCGCCAACTTTGATCATCGAATTCGGACCAAAATAAAAACCGTTCGCGTTCTCCAAAATCACCGTGCCGTTGGCATTCAGGCTACCGAAAATCTGCGACGGATTCGCGCCGCCGATGACATTGAGCACCACGGAATTGGCGGACGGCTGCAGGAACGAAGTGGTTTCGCCGGCGGCGATGTTGAAGCTCGACCAGTTCAAAACCGCTGCCTGGCTGACGGTGATGTTGAGCTGCGAACCGAGTTGCTGCGCAAGCGCGCTGCCGGAGCTAACCCGCAAGCCGGTCGGATTGGCGAAAACCTGTGGCACACGCGCAGCCAGAAACACCAGCACGGCGAACCAGATGGATTGACGGGTTTTAGTCAGTGATTTCATGGTCGTTTAGAATTGGTAGCCGACGGAAAAATACGCCGAGGCAGTGCCGGCAGCGGTTTTGGTGGCGACAAAACTGGCCGTCCCCGTTGGCACCGAAGTCGCACCCTGCAACGCCCATGCGAGGGTGAGTCGCGCGTCAAAATGTTCACCCACGGTCAGGAAAAAGCCGAGGCCGGCACCCCATTCGCTGACGGGCGGCTGGCGGGGCCGGTCGAGAAAATAAATCTGGCCGTAGTCCGTAAAGATCGAGCAGCGCAGCAGCGCCGGCACCTCGCCAGTGGCGGTCGGAAAATAACCGACGTTCACCGGCGGCGCGCGCAAGTCCAGCAGCGCCCGCCAGCCATTGTCGCCATAAACTTCACCTTCGCGATAGCCGCGCACGCCGGCGGTGCCGCCGAGGCCGAATTGTTCATTGCTGATGAGCGGCGCGCTGGCTAATTGGCCGTTGGCGTTGGCGACGATCGACCAGCCGCCGGGAAGATTCTGCTGGCGGATGAGGCCGGCATTGATGGTGGTGTAATTGCCGCCGGCATGAACATTGCCGGCGACTTGTTGAAAATTGGTCCGGGCGGAACCCAGTGGCGAAAGAAAAAACGATTCGTTGAACGTGAACTGAAACGCGCCGGTTTGGTCTGGGCGCAACGCTGACCAGCCAAATGACAGCGGCACATAATACAAACGCTGACTGTTGTTGGCGGCCAGCAGGAGGGTCTTGTTGGTTTCCAACACGCGGTTGCCATAGGCATCCAGCGCGTAAAGATCGAAGTAAGTGAGGTTGGTGCTAAAAGTATTCGCCGCGTAGGATTTCCAGTCGAGACCGAGGATCAGCGTGGATTTGATGCCGGCAAATTCGTCGAGCGGAAAGGTGAGCTTGGTGCCAATGTTGTCGTTGACGGTCGGCGTGTGCTGGACAAACTGCGAGCTGATATCGGCGAGGACATTGGTGAAAATGGTTTTCACCGGGCCGTATTGCAACACCGTATCCGAGGCGGAATGTGATCCGTAAAAAGTCAGGTCAGGATGCCCGGACGGAGGTGGCAGATTGAACCGGTGGCTCACCTCGTCGTAGCCGAAAGTGACTGACTGCTGTTCGGCGGCCTCGCGTAAGCCGGTGCCGATGCCGAGCGGAATCCGGTAAAATCCGCTGATGGACGCCACTTGCGGATGATCCACAAAACTGCCCACATCACTGTCGGATTTGTAAGCTTGTGGAGAAAAATTGTAGTCCAACCCAATCTGGTGTTCGAGCTGCCAGAGGTTGCCGTATTGCAGCGCCAGATCCGAACGCAGCAAGGCCGTTCCCGCCGAGGACTTGTCGTTGATTTCAAGCCGTCCATGCAGCGGAAAACGGTCTTTGACTTGCAACGTGAGGTCGCTGGTGCCGGGTTCGAGGCCGGGGCTGATGACCGGATAAATCTGCCGGTCGCGGTTCGCATTGGCCTGGTCGAGTTCGGGTTGGAACCATTTTGTGTTCAGCAAAATGTTGGTCTGCAAACTCGGCAGTGCGCGCCGAACATTCGGCGTGCTGAAATGCTCGTTGCCAGTTACATGAATCGCGCCCAGCCGGCCTTCGACCACTTTGACGCGCACCGTGCCGTTTGTGATGCGCTGCGGCGGTAGCGTGACACTGATGGTCGAAAAACCCAGTTCGCGATAGCGCAACTGCACCTTGCCCAGACCTTCGCGCAACTGCGGAAAGGTGATGTTAGTGCCGGTATAGTTGGACAGCACGCCAAAATCATGCGGCGGTAAAACGGTGTTGCCCTCGATGCGGTATTTGTTGATGGGCAGACTTGGCACCGGTTTGGCAAGGGCATTGGTGGCGACCGCCGACCGTGCAACGATGACCGGCGCACGGGAAATGATTTGCACACGCACCGAGCCGTCCGTGAGCGTCTGTTTCGGCACCGTGACGCTGACGTTGGAATAGCCGGACTGACGATAAAGCTGCTGCAAGCGGACAAGGCCGGAATGAATCTGCGCAACATTTACCGAGCCGGTGTAATTGGAAAGCGTTTCTGATAATTGTTCCGGCGGCAGAAAAGTTTCGCCTTCAAACCGGTAGGTGCGGACTTCAAATTTCGGCAACGGTGGCACCGGCGCATTGGTCTGCGCTTTCGCCGTAAAGGGAATTATCGCTAGCGCGACAGCGGTTAAAATGGGCTGCCAAAATTTCATTTGTTGTGGTGGTCCTCTCGACAAATTTGGCCGGCCCGGTTGCGCCGGGCCGGCCGGTGGTTGGAATCTCCAACCGGATCAATCCGTGCGTTTCACCCCATAAAATCCGGCGCTGTCGGCAATCGTGTGGGTCAGCGAATTATTATTGCCGTCACCGGTAAGCGGGCCGCTGACGACCGGCCAGTTGGTGGATGAGCCAGCCAGCTTGTTGGTGTAGGTCAGCCAGTAACTACCACCCACTGACGTGGTGAAGCTGACGGTGTTGACACCGCTGCTGCGCGTGATGCCCAGCACGCTGGGCTTTGGCGCGCCGGCGGTGAACGTCAACACGCCGGCGGAGGTGATTTGAAAGGTGCCGACATAAGTCGCCACTGGTTTCGGAATCGTCGTGCTGGGCGAGATTTTCCACAGCCCGAAAGAGGCCGGCGTGACGCCTTCCACCGTGAAGGCGGCGTTGCCACCGAACTGGGCGATGGAAGTGGAGTTCTGCCCGTTGCCCGTGACGATTTGATCGTAGGCAGCCAGTTTGGAACTGGAACTGCTGCCGGGATCAATCGAGTAACTGTTGGTTCCCGCCGTGGCTATTTGATAAATCACTGGTCGGGTGCCGATGGAATTGATGACGCTCCAGAGTCTGGATTGCCACTGGGACGGTGTGAGCTGATAGGCAACCGCGCTGGCATCACCGCTGCTCAACCACGCCGCTTGGTTGGCATCCGTCACGCTGGTAGTGGCGGCGACAATGACGCTCACGCCGGTCAAGTCTGCGCTAAACGTGTTGGTGACCAGGCTGGAATTCCAGCCGTTCACCGTGATGGTGGTGCCGCTGGCGACATTGGTGAACTGGCTGACATTGCCGAGATCGAACTCAACATCGTTGAATCCGCTCGCGCGAAAAACGAGCAGCGCGTCGCCGTCGTTGTAAGTCCAAGCCCGCGCCAACGGTGCCGTCAGCACCGCCAGCGTAGCTAGGGTCAAAGGAATTATTTTTTTCATGTGACTGGGGAAGTTTTCGGTTTCGTCACGTTAATAAATCGTTGAAGTGATCGGGCCGCCGTCCGAGTCGCGGCTCACCTGCAAGAGGCTCAATCGGGCGAAGCTGCCGGTGAAAATCGGGCTGGTGGTCTGGAAGGTGACATTGGTCACCGCCGAGAGCAGGGAGTTGATGACGGTCAATTGGTTCGGAGTGGGAGCACCCTGGCCGGTTTTCAGATAAGCCCACCGCTCGTAAGACCAGATCGGATAGCTGCCGGTCTCGACGTTGGTGATGGTGAACGGCACGCCGTTGTAGGTCAGCGGCGTCAGCGTGCTGATGTCCTGCGCGGCCACCGTGCCGATGGAATTGGTGATGAGTCCGAGCAGAGTCCGGATATTGCCGCCACTGGATTGGCCGCCGTTGACATCGTAGATCGGCTGGCCGGAACTATTGGTGGTATAGCTGGCAATGGTGCCGGTGAAACCAACATTGGCGTCAATTTCCGTGCGCACCGCCGAGGCCGTGTTGCGCGCCACCAGATAAATCGGGCTGTTGGAGAGGCCGCCGAAGAACGTCGTCGGCAAGGTGCCCGCCGCGCCTTCGAGATAATACGCCTGCTCCCGGGTCAGGTTGGTGATCGTGGCCAGGCCAGGCCATTTGGTGTTCTTGATGAACACAAACGGCACCACCAGCGTCTTGGTCTGCACAAACGGCGTCGGGTTGATGCCCACCGCTTCCGGCGCCGTGCTGGAAACCGCCACCGTCGGCGTGATGGTCGCGTTGGTCAACGCCGTCGTCTCATTGTGTTGATTTTGCAAATCCTGCAAACCACCCACCGCCCCGAGCAGCGAGAAGTCAATCGTCACAATCCCCAAACCCGGCGGGCTGGTGATGGTGCCGACATAAGAACGCACCGTGCTGTTCGTCGGCGAAATGACCACCTTGGTGATACCGCCGGTCAGGATGTTGGTGACGCGGTCATAAAGCACGTTCTGGCTGGCATTGCCGCCGACAAATAAAACTTCCGTATCCGCGTGCACAGAGGTTTGCAGGAGCAGTCCGCCCAGCGTGATGCCGGCGGCGATATATTTTTTCAGACTAATTGTTTTCATGTTAATTGTGTTTTTCGTTTTTTGATTCAGGTTTGAGATCAACCTCCGGTGAGCCGGTCAGTTGTCGAAATTAATTAATTCAGGTTGGCCTCGCTTTTTGGCGTCGGTAAAAATTTATTTTGCGACCAGCAGATTGCCGATGTCATCCGTTTCAGTGCCGATGTCGGCGAACAGCCAGGTTGAGAGATAACGCTCGCTGGACGAGGGCACGATGGCGACGATGGTTTTGCCCTTATTTTCTGGGCGTTTGGCGACTTGCAGCGCCGCCCAGACCGCCGCGCCGCTGGAAATGCCGATGGGAATCCCCTCCTGCGCGTTGACCTGTTTGGAGATGGGCGCGGAATCGTCTTCGTTCACCTGAATCACCTCGTCCACGATTTTCGTGTTCAAGTTGGCGGGAATGAAACCCGCGCCGATGCCCTGCAACTTGTGCGGCCCCGGCACTCCGCCGGAAATCACCGGCGACTTGATGGGTTCGACCGCGATGGCTTTGAAACTGGGCTTCAGTTTCTTGATAGTTTCAGCCACGCCGGTAATCGTGCCGCCCGTGCCGACGCCGGCGACGACGAAATCCACCTTGCCATCCGTGTCGCGCCAGATTTCTTCCGCCGTCGTCTTGCGATGAATCGCCGGATTCGACGGATTGGAAAATTGTTGCAGCACGACGCTGTTCGGAATCTGCTGGTGCAATTCCTCGGCCTTGGCAATCGCGCCCTTCATGCCTTTCGCGCCCTCGGTCAAAACCAGTTTTGCGCCGAGGATTTTAAGCAGCTTGCGGCGCTCGATGCTCATCGTTTCGGGCATCGTCAAAATCAGTTGCAAGCCTTTCGCCGCCGCGACAAACGCCAGCGCGATGCCGGTGTTGCCGCTCGTCGGCTCAATGAGAATCGTGTCCTGGCCAATCGCACCGGATTTCAGCGCGTCCTCAATCATCGCCACGCCGATGCGGTCCTTGACGCTGGAGAGCGGATTGAAAAATTCAAGTTTAAGCAGCACATCGGCAACCGCGCCGTGTTCCTTCGCTGTGCGGTGCAACCGCACGAGCGGAGTGTTGCCGATGGTTTCCGTGATGTCGTTGTAGATGTGTGCCATAGTTTGTTTATTGGTTGAGTTGATAGATTTGGTCGAAGGTTCCGCCGTCCGCGAAATGCGTTTTTTGCGCCTTGTCCCAGCCGCCGGCGATTTCATTCACCGTGAACAAATCCAGCGGTTTGAAGCGGTCGGGGAATTTGTCGAGCGCCGCCTGGCTTTTCGGGCGGTAGTAGTATTTTGCCGCCAGTTCTTGTCCGGCATCGCTGTAAAGGTATTCAAGATACGCCCGGGAAACGGCCTCAGTGTGATGTTTCTGAACATAGCGATCCACCCACGCCACGGGATTTTCCGTCAGGATGCTGTCCGCCGGAACGATCACTTCCAAACCATCGTCCGCAAAATTTTTCCGCACGGTCGCGGCTTCATTTTCAAACGTCAGCAGCACGTCACCAATGCCGCGCTCGGCAAAGGTCGTCGTCGCGCCGCGTCCGCCGGTGTCGAGAACCGGCACCTTCGCGAAAAGTTTCCTCACAAACTCACGTGCCTGCTGCTCGTCACCGGCGGATTTCTTCAGCGCGTGTCCCCAAGCAGCTAAATAGCTGTAGCGTCCGTTGCCGGACGTTTTCGGATTGGGAATGATCACCGAAACCCCCGGCTGAATTAAATCTTCCCAAGTGTGAATGTTCTTCGGGTTGCCCTTGCGGACGACGAACACAATCGTCGAGTTATAGGGAACGCTGTGATTAGGCAGGCGCGACGCCCAGTTTTGCGGGATCAACCGACCCACCGTAAACAGAATGTCCACATCCGTCGGCTGGTTCATCGTCACCACGTCGGCTTCGAGGCCGTTGACAACGGATTGCGCCTGCTTGCTGGAACCGCCGTGGGATTGGTTGATGGCGACGCTGTTGCTGGTTTTGTCTTTCCAGTAAGCGGCGAAGGTGTCGTTAAATTCTTTGTAAAATTCCCGTGTGACGTCGTAGGAGACGTTGAGAATGGCCGTATCAGCCGCCGTCGCCCGGCTTGCGCTCGAAAGCACGACCGCTACAAGCAGCAAAGCCACCAAGGATTGATTCCAGTTCCGCATGGATGATATATGATTTTATTTTCATGGGAACTTCCGGTGGTCCGGTCAGCCGCCTGCAAAATGGTTTCGGTTGGTTTATTCGCTTCGATGTAGCCGCGTCTCCGTGGTCGGTTTATCCAATCGCAGCCGTTCGGTCTTCTCGATCTGCGTCACCCGCGAATCATGCACGATGATCTCCACCACGCCGAAGCGAAGCGAACCCACCTGTTGCCGAACGATTTCCAGCCAGTTGACGTCGGACAAATCCTTACTCGCTGCCTTTGCGGATAACTCACTCATAAATTTTAATAGCGACCTTATATGTCGTCTTTTATTCTAAATAAAAAACAGCGTATTGTTGCAATGAGCCAAATGCATTGTTCGACTAACACGCGCTGCCGCCTTATTGGCGACCTTTATTGTCGTTATTATCCATTATTCCCCATTGGTGTCAAATCTTTTTAAAAATTATTTCGAGGTGATATAGCTTAGCTCGTGACTGCCAACAAGCGTTGCGCCCGTTCCTCATCGTTTAATCATCTTCAGCGGTCATGCGTCACCAATAAAACTAGCTCGCCCTGCTCGATAGAACATTAGTTCGCGCTGCATTGCTCGCCGGCTGGCAAGTGGCGCTGCCACCGGCTCACACCTCGCGTTGCTCAACCAAGACGAACGCGCTTGGTGGCAGGGTTTCCATTCACGGATGGCAGTTCCCGCGCGCGGACGCCGGCGTTCATGCCCGTGCTGCCCGCTAACGCGGTCAGCTCCGGGCACCAGCCAGCCAGTTCAGGTTTACCATGGTCATGGACGGCTGGCTTTTCACTCACAGCGCACGCGATTTGGTCACGTCAGGTTCGCGAACGGTTCGGTTCCAGCACAACCATTCAGGCTCGCCATGACTTACCGCGCTGTCCGGCGTCGAAACCTCGTCTCTGCGTTCCTCGGTTGGGTAAGGTCGGTCACACTTCCGGCAGTGTGACCGAAGGCCGCGAGACTTCGTCCGGCCAGGTGCAGCATTATGTCCCAGGCTTCACCGAGCCAACACTTGTGCTCGTGCCAAGTATCGGCACGGTTCCACCGGTGCCCGCTGCCTGACTCGACATTTTCCGCCCGCTCCATTCGCTGCCGCATTCCGCTGCACAGATTACGCGGATGCTCCCGCTCATTTCGACGGTCGCAAATTGCCGAGACAGGCATGGATTCAGGCGGGCACGCCCGTTGATCTTCGTTGGCTCCCTACGGTCGGAGATAGTTTGCTCGCTGCGTTCGGAAAATAGACTGGGTTGGTTTTTTTGTGAAGGACGCTTCGTTTTCAAGTCCTTTTTTCCCTGCTCACTAAAACCCCTCTCTCGTGCGGTCGCCTTGTCACGGCCTCGCCTAAAACACCAGCCCGCCATTGCGCGGCTCCTTCTGAAGACTACTTCCACGCAGGAGGGCTGGAGGCTTGGCTTTTCGCGAACA
>Ga0007854_10001605_pt1 | contig 14298 bp, 15 predicted proteins | sample CryBogCBH12Aug08_FD_60382 | JGI IMG/M metagenome (GOLD analysis project Ga0007854, IMG submission 60382) | Freshwater microbial communities from Crystal Bog, Wisconsin, USA - CBH12Aug08 | ecosystem: Environmental > Aquatic > Freshwater > Lake | place: Crystal Bog, Wisconsin, USA | collected...
GCAAGGATCATGATCTGACGCTCTTCTTCAAGGGTGCGGTCGAGAAGGTCGTACACGGAACTGGAAAAGATACCCAGCGTCGCGGAGAGAATGGAAAGAGCGATCACGAGCGATGCCGCAGGATCAATGTAGGCGGCCCACTTCTGACCCGCAAAGGCCATGCTCAGCCCGAGTGAAATCAGAATAAACACATTCCCCACAAAACGGGTCATGAACAACCGGGTCTGCGAATCCATGAGCGGCGAAGGTGACTCACGGGAGAGGCGTCGGTTTTTCAGGTAAAGCGTCCCATTGATTCCGGAATAAATAATCTGCGCCCCGATACTCACCCAAAGACCGATGCCGCCGATATGCCCCGGGGTGATGATGTTCCGCACGGCATTCGCCGTAATGATCAGAAACGAAAGAAGCATCACTAACGCCACAAAGAGGCTTGAGATATTCTCGAGCTTTCCGAGTCCGTACTCGTAGGTCTTCCCTCCCCCCCGATTGATCCTGCGAATCGCCACCCACGAGAGGGTGATTGCAATGAATTCGATGCCTGTCTTGAGGAAATCCGCCAGCAGCACGCTGGAGTTTGAGAGGAGAAATGCCGTTGTGGTCAGGCAGACATCGACCAACCCGGCCACAAAGAGCCCGCGAAGGGCTTTTTCTTTCGAGGATCCATTACCCTCCACGTGCATCGTCATGAACGGATTTTGAGAACGGCCTCCTCGAGGCTTTCGGCGATCTCGAGGAAATCCAGGAAATTACTTACCTCAAATATTTTCAGAACATGTTCCCCGGGTGCACAAAAGATCATCCGGGCGTTCTTTTTCTTGGTGCGTTTCATAAACACCAGTATCAGGCGCAACCCCGCACTGCTGATGAAAACCAGCTCCTTCAGATTGATAATAATCGTTTCCCCCTTCTCAATCACCTCGATGATTTGGCTCTCGGCCTTGGGTGAAGTCGCAGTGTCCAGACGCCCTGCAAGATGGAGAATATGAAGCCCGTCATCCTCATGGATGGAGATTTCGAGGTTTGGGGTCTTGCTCATGTGTTCGAGGAGTATGAAGTCAATGCCACAAAAACTCCAAATGAATGCGATTGATTACCGATTATCGCAGTCGACGCCATAAAAGATAGCTGACCACGCCAAGCGATGTGGCGCCATAGAGGGGATCCATGAGCGCATCCCAAAAGTTGGCTGATTCCTGAAGATGAAATAGCGAGCCCAGAAGGGGCAGAAGCAGGATCATCCCGAAGCGGTTGCCGGCAATCAGCAACCCACTGGCGACGACCGCAGTGCTGATGGGCAACGTCGCCCCCCAGCCCCACGTGCAGGGATCAATGGAGGTCAACCCAAGCCCCATCGGGTAGAGTATGAGGGTCGCACTGGCTCCCACGACCCAAGCTGCCGTCCAATCCTCTGAACGGAAGACCGATTTTGAGGATAGACGCTGCCAGAGCGCAACGCAAAGCAACCCCGTGAGCGTAAAACTGGGGTTTATTTCCAGTACTCGACACCAGGCAAAAAGAGGCCATCCCACCACCGGAATCCAAAGCACAAAGAAAGCGAGTAGTAAGGCTCCAAGCATACGGGGCCTGGATGGGAACGGATTCCGCCCGAGCAATAGGAGCGATAATGCCAACCATGGGGCGACGCCGGCATAGAGCTGATGCAGGATCAGTGAACTCATTGGTGATTGGACCCTCCGGGAAGCTTCTCAAGAGAAGCCCACGTCTCCTCGATCCATGTATCGTTGAATCTTGCCAGGGCGATCTCTTTTCCCTTTCGGGTGTACGCCAGATCGATCGATCCGTCCGAAGATCGGCTCAGGAAAGGATACGCAAAAGTGCTGCCGGATTCATTCTCCAAAGCCACCAGTTTTTCCCAAGACGCTCCCTGGTCGTCACTGAGGGCAAGCGCCAGATTATCCCTGCAAAGCGGAGAGTCATTGTAGGCAATCAAAAGCTTCCCGTTGTTGAGCTTCAGTCCCGAAATTCCGGAATCCGGATTGGGGAGTTGGGTCTGCGTAGGCTTTGTCCAAATCCTTCCACCGTCATCCGATCGACTGAGAAAGATTTTACGATTATCGGTATAATCCCTAAGGAAGACGAGGGCGCGTCGCGCATCAATGGGGACGAGTGAGGGCTGGAAGCTAGAGCACCCGCCCGCAATCCGCGACTTCCCATATTCCAGATTTCCCTGGTTTTCCTTCAACCAAAGAAGTTCGGGAAATTTACCAAGAAACTCCTGATAGATCGGCACACACCATCCGCCACTCAGCAAGGAGACGGCGCGATTCCTGACAAGCTCGCTGAAATTGAAAAATGGACTCAGGGTCAGACGCTCTGCACGCGACCAGGTAAGGCCCCCGTCATGGGAGCGGCTCGTATTGAGCTGGCTACCCGACCACCTGCCCATCGCGATCGTCACGAAGAACAGTCGGAGGGTGCCGTCCGGATTCGCGAGAAGAAGGGCGTTGCCTAGGGCCTGCACGGGTCGTCCGAGATCCGCCTCGACCTTTTGACGATCCAAGATCACACGGGGAGTCGACCATCCGGAACCATGTTCACTTTCAGAGAAGTAGATCTTCACATCAGGGGCACATTCGGCACTTCCCCCGTACCAGACGGCCGCTTCCATATCACCACTCATCGTTGCCAAGGAGGCAACATGAACCATGGGAAGTCCTTGGCCTGGATTTACGATGGTTTTTTGGAAATTCGGTGAGCCCAGACCGGGTGACGCAGCGTTCACGGCCATAGTAAAGTCTCCCGAGCGGGGAATGCCCGGACGACAAAGATACAGGGCGCCTGCCATCAACCAGGCCATGCCGATCAATAACCAGCGCAGGGGCAACGCCATTGTAAGGTGCCGCTAGAGCGGCTTGGCCACCGACTTCTCTTCCTCGGCCTTCACGAAATATCCCTCGCTATGGAGGCGAGTCTTTCCGTGATATGCATAGGTCTCCCCCATTTCCTGAGGACTGATCAGCGAGAGAAACTTCCGGGTTCCTGATTCGTAGAGATAGTAGTCCTGATTGAGTCGGGTCTGGAAATTAATCTGGAATCCCTCGACGAACTCATTCCAGCGGTGAAGTTCCCTCAGTTCGTTGTACTCGCGCTCAAGATCCTTGAGTCGACTCATGATCTTGTTGGAGAGGCTGTGATTTCGCGCCGTCTCAAATTTTAGGAGATCGGGCACCTCAATCTTAGGTCCTGCGATCTCCATCAAAAAGCTCTGCTCATTGCGTCCCATGGCCTCCTTTATCGTGGTATCCTTGCACGAAGACAAGAGCGGCGAGAGATTGACTCCTCCCTTCCCTCGGGGGACTTTAGCTGCATGAGAGTCACCCTGCTCGCAGCCCTTCTATCCTTAGCTCCCTCGATCAATGCTCCCGCCAATCCTGTGAACGCTTTCCAGGAAGCCATGACCTCGACGGCGGCGCTTCAGGGCCCACCTCGGGGAAGTATTGCAGAGCAGGAGGCCATTTCCCGCTTTGAGCGTTTCCTGGGCCACCTCGATGAACAGACCGCACGACAGGATACCGAAAAGGTCTATGCGCCCGATGCTTTCCTGAATGATACGCTGAAAACGATCCATGGTTCCCCGGCTATCCGTGATTATTTTATCAAAACTGCCCAGGGATTGGACTCCATGACCGTGAACTTTGACGATGTTGCCGTCTCGGGACACAACTACTACTTCCGTTGGACCATGGACACCCGGATGAAGCACCTGGCCAAGGGGCGAAATGTTCGGACGATCGGAGTCACCCTGGTCCGCTTCGATGCCGAAGGGCGCGTGCTGATCCATCAGGATTTTTGGGATTCGGCTCAGGGAGTCTGGGATCATGTCCCGGTTCTTGGATCGGTGATCCGCTGGATCCAGTCGAAGATTTGATCGGGTCGCGACCCCACCTGCACAAACTGCACGTCATGCATCGGGAACACCGCATGACTTGGTTGCCTTCAAGAAAAGCCCTTTTCTTACTTCCGAGGAAACGAGGCCTGCTCTCCATCCTTCTGCTGACAACGCTGGTTATCCCCGTTTTCGGAGGGACTCCTATCTCTCCCAGCGGCTCCGTTGGCACCACATTCAAGATCCGACGAGATGCCGGTCTCGAGAAGTTATTCCGTAACAGGTGCGGATGGATCGGAGGAGACGCCGTGGACTCCGTCCCTCTTGGCAATAACCGCGTGCTTTGGATCTTTGGAGACACCCTAGTAGGGCGTGTTCAAGGAGGCAGAAGGATAATCGATGCCATGCCGCGAAACAGCATCGCGATTCAAAATGGGATCGACCCAAAAAGGGCCAAAATCACTTTCTACCATGGATCAGACGGCGCTCAACCCATGGCCTTCTTCCGACCAACCTCAGGAAAAGGATGGCTCTGGCCCGGTCTGGGAGGGATTCGCACCAGCGAGGGACTTTATCTTTTCCTGTCGCGAGTCGTAAACGTTCCGGGCGTCCATGGCGCCTGGGGGTTCCGAATTGTAGGTATGGTCTTGGTAAAAGTGACTAATCCCGACGCCCAGCCTAATCAATGGATCATCCGCCAATATCCGGTTCCTTATTACTCCCGGAATCAACGCGGTGATGAAAGGAGCTTCGGGACTCCTCAACCGCAGAACGGTCCTTGGATTTACCTTTCAGGCCTCGACTACGAAAGAAAAGCCGGGAATCGTTATCTTCTTGCCGCCCGAACACACTCCGAGCGCTTGGAAAACTTTGCTGCTTGGGAATTTCGCTCCCATGGAACATGGATTCATGATTTCAGGAGAGCCGAGCGGCTTTGTGATCATGTGGGGGCTGAACTCTCCGTCTCTCAATTGCCGGGGCTCAATCGTTTTCTCCTGATCACGACGGAAAACGGCCTCTCCGAGAAGATCGTGCTAAGGACATCACCTTCTCCCTGGGGTCCATGGAGCCCAGCAATCACGCTTTACCATGTAGCGGAACCGCAGAAGGACCGATCGATTCTTTGTTACGCAGCGAAGGGCCATCCTGAACTTTCACGATGTAACGACGAACTGATTGTCTCCTATATCTGCAACGCGACCGATCCCCGCAAACTGATAGACACCCCACATCTTTATTTTCCGGAATTCCTCCGGGTGCGATTTCCATACCCCGCGGGAGGCAACAGGGTTCTTTTGCAATGATGTTTTGTCGAGCTTGCCCTGAAGCGAGCTTCATGAGAACTTCTGTGCCGAGATGCCGGCTTAGCTCAGTTGGTAGAGCACCTGATTTGTAATCAGGCGGTCGTCGGTTCGAATCCGACAGCCGGCTCCATCAATTCATATTGATGGAAGGGCGCGGATAAGAACTTCAGTTCGACTGGCATGCCGCGATGAGCGGCATTTTTATTTACGAAGCCTTTCTCCAGAGCCCAGCTGTGAGCTAGGATAATCCGACAATCCGCGAGAGGAGATTGGACTGTTCTGAAAGAACAGCCTCGCTTTCCTTACCAACTCCTCTCCTTGGTAGGCCGAGCCTTTGTGATTGCAGTGGCCATGCTCCTCACTGCATCAAGCAATAAGCGGGACTCCTGATAGCGAGGGATGGCTTGGATCCGCAACAGAATGCCCTGCATGCATGCCACGCTCTCGTTGGAAAGTTCCCCATAATTGACCTCCTTGGCGATTGCGGGGATAGGGCCCACGGGAAAATTCGGATTAGCGCCCCTGTTGATGACCGTGGTGACATCGTAGAGGGTTTCAACCAAGAGCGGATAATTATAGTAATAGGGGATCCTTCTGATCTCGATGGAAGCTTCCTTCAGCGGATCGATCCTTGAAGTGTCTTGAGTTGATCCTGAAGACACCTGGGCGAACACGGATTGGCTTCCGAGCAAGGAGACACCGATTAGAACACATACAAAACTCTTCATCGATTGATTTGGCTTGCACTCTATCGTGCGTGAAGTGGTCGACATGTCAAAATTCTTTCCACGGGCATGGACGAACAAGGCGAGTGGGCGGAATCAACAGCAGAAGACACCCTCAGATAAGCCGTTTGCTTACCCAGAGAGCCTTGATTGGAACAGGATAGGGATGATGCTTGTTTCATAACCTATGAGCACCACATCACACAAATCAAACACCCGTATCCAAAGCGAGGCAGCCATGAAAAACAGGGTTCACACCTCCCGTGAAGATCGAGACCTGACCAGCGATGGAGTTAGCAAACATCACAATGAAGCGACTGCCATGAAAGCGAGAGCTGTTGCGAAAACTGCAAAGGTTTCCGAGGCTGCCTCCGTTGCGAATCGTCATGGCTCCTAAGATCCAGCAGTGCTGAACTTCTCAATGGTCTGAACTGGATCAGATCTCCGGGCAACTCAGGATCCAAGCCCTGCAACACAGATATATTTCAGCGACAGGTAGTCATTGATCCCGTGTCTTGATCCTTCGCGACCATAGCCTGACTCCTTGATCCCGCCGAAGGGTGCGGCGGCGTTGGAAATCACGCCGGTGTTCACCCCGACCATTCCGCATTCCAGCCCCTCGGCAACCCTCCAGACCCTGGCGAGATTGCGACTGTAGAAATAAGCGGCCAGGCCGACATCGGATGAGTTTGCTAACGCAACGGCCTCCTCTTCCGATGTAAAAGTGAAGACTGGCGCCACGGGGCCGAAGATCTCTTCTTGGGCGAGGGCCATCGCCGGCGTGCATCCTAAGAGGATTGTCGGCTCAAAGTAGAAACCTCCTAGAGAGTGTCGCTTCCCTCCAGCAATTACCTTTGCCCCAAGGGAAATGGCATCCCCGATCAAGCTCTCTACCTTCACAACAGCCGCCTCGTCGATGAGAGGACCCTGCGTAACACCATCTGTCGTGCCCGGCCCCACAAGAAGTTTAGAGACCACTCCCACAAGAAGTTCCGTGAAGCGCGAAGCCACCGAGGAATGAACTAGGATTCTGTTGGCGCAGACGCAGGTCTGGCCGCTCCCACGGAATTTCGAAGCCATCAATCCCTCCACGGCCGCCTCCAGGTCGGCATCCTCGAAAACGATATAGGGGGCGTTTCCTCCCAATTCCATGGTGACACGTTTCACTGTTGCCGCGCAGTCACGGATCAGTGTCTTCCCGATTTCAGTTGATCCGGTGAAACTGAGCTTCCGCACGATCGGGCTAGCAGTGAGAGCGGAGCCGACAATTGAGGCCTTCCCCGTGACAACGGAAAAAAGTCCTGAGGGAAGTCCGGCCCGGAGGGCAAGATTCGCCAGCGCCAGTGCCGAAAAGGGTGTTTGCGATGCCGGTTTCACCAGAATAGCGCACCCAGCCGCTAGAGCCGGTGCGACTTTCCTGGTCACCATGGCGGATGGGAAATTCCAAGGGGTGATCGCGGCGCAGATGCCAACCGGTTCCTTGAGAACTAAAATCCGCCGATCGGCCGAAGGGCCCGGAATGATCTCGCCGTCGATACGCGTTGCCTCCGAAGCAAACCATTGGATGAAGGAGCTCGCATAGGCTATTTCCCCCCGTGCCTCCGCCAGGGGCTTTCCCTGCTCGGCTGTCAAAATCGCCGCGAGATCGTCGGCGTGTTCCACCATCAGTTCGAACCATCGCCGAAGGATCTTGGATCGAACGCTTGCAGGCTCTTTCTTCCAAAGAACCATCGCGCCCTGTGCAGTCGTGATTGCCTCCTCGACCTCCTCCGCATCAAGTGAAGGGACATGTCCCAAAAGTTGTCCATCGGCAGGATCCCTCACCTCAATCACACTACCGCTTTTGGCATCACTCCAACGCCCCGCGAGATAGGCTTGATTTTTAAGATGCGAGGGATCCTTGAGCGCAGGTTGCATGGGACGGAAATAACCTAACTGGCCACTTCAGGCGAGCGGATCCGGCTCGCCCGAGAGTGGCTTTCATGCGAGGATACAAACTATGCGTGCGCCGCGATTTTTCATTTTCCGATGAGCGAAAAGCTTTTTGGAAACGGCATCGCCCCCCTTCGGCAACCAGAGTTCCGCGATCTTTGGATCGCCAACTTCCTCTCCAATCTGGGAACGATCATGCACGCGGCGGCCGCGGCATGGCTGATGACAACCCTCACGACCTCGCCGCTGCTGATCGGCCTTGTGCAGACGGCGGCCAGCCTCCCGGCCTTTCTGCTCGGCGTGGCGGGTGGTGCACTGACCGATCTTGTCAATCGCCGCAGGATGCTCGTTGGGGCCCAGTTTTGGATGATGATCATGGCGGGACTTATGGCGGTAATGGCTTGGAATGGTCACCTGCGACCGATGCAACTCCTGCTGCTACTTTTCCTCTTGGGCATGGGTTCGGCGATTCATCTGCCGGGATGGCAGACCCTGCTTCAGGATCTGGTGACCCGGGACAAGGTGGCGTCAGCTGTCTCGCTCAACAGCATCAGTTTTAATCTCGCCCGATCGATCGGGCCGGCCCTCGGGGGATTCCTCGTGGGAACGATCGGGGCAGCATGGGTCTTTGCCCTCAATGCCTTTTCATTCGTAGCCGTGTTGGCGGGCCTCTGGCGGGTGCCGTCGCACCTTGTTCCCGAATCGAAGGGAAGGGCGACTCCCCGGGCGGTTCTCCGGTCGCTGGGAGAAGGATGGAAGTTTCTGGAGGAGACGCCCCTTCTTCGCGGCATCCTGCTTCGCACCTGCTTCTTCATGCTGACGGGATCGGGGGTTCTCGCATTGCTTCCCGTGGTGGCGCGCGACCATCTGGGTACGGGAGCCACGGGTTACGGATTCCTTCTCAGTGCCTTCGGAGTGGGATCGGTCATCGGCGCGATATTCATACCCGCAATGCGGCGTCGCTTCCCGATCGATCCGATGGTGTGCGCCTGTCTGCTTGTTTTTTCCGCATGTGTGGTCGTCGTTGGCCTTGGGAGAAGCCAGTCCCTTGTTGCTGCCGCGATGTTTACGGGCGGCCTTACCTGGATCATGGTCGCCGTGAATCATAATGTGTCCGTGCAACTCTGCTCGCCGGACTGGGTGAGAGGCAGAACGATTTCATTCTACCTGATTACCTTCCAGGGATCGCTTGCCATCGGCAGCTGGATCGCCGGATGGGTGGCCGATCTCATGGGGATAGGCTTCGCAATCCCCCTCTGCGGACTCCTCTGCGCTTGCGGGGTTTTCCTGATTCCTTTTTTCCCTCTCACGAGGGCCATCACGACTCCCTCGCCTACGCCCTGATCACTCCATTCTTCTCGTCGAGCAGGATCACCGAGGGCTTGTGACGTGAACTCTCTTCCTCGGAAAGCCATGCATAGGACATGATCGTGAGTCTGTCCCCAATCTTACCGAGGTGAGCGGTGGCTCCGTTCAGTTCGATTGCGCCTGATCCATGAGGGCCGTAGATCACATAGGTTTCGAAGCGCTCCCCGTTTCCCATGTTCCCGACCAGGATTTTTTCGTAAGGAAGTAGACCGACGCGTTCCGCCAGGTCGGAGGCAATGGTGAGGCTTCCCTCGTAATCAACGGAGGCGCCCGTGACGGTGGCGCGGTGGATCTTGGATTTGAGCAGACAAATAGTCATCGAGCAGGCTCTCTAACTAATCTGCAGCGGGCAGAGCCGCCAGTTTTTTCAGACCACGAGCGGCTCAGGCATCAATTCGGGGCCGCACGGCTCCTCTTTGACCTCAATCCCTTCCGTGGCACTGCAGACGGCAAGCGTCTTGATCATCTCCCCGGTGGATGAGAATTTGAGAAGTTTGATCGCGCCATCGCTCTCCTCCACAAGTGCGGTCAGGCTCTCAACCCAGTCACCGGTATTGTAGTAATCGAGGTTCTTGACCCTGCGCATGGCGGCTGTATGGATGTGACCGCAGATGATCCCTTCGGCCTGGGCATCGGAGGCAAAGTGCACCATCGACTCCTCGAAGCCGCCGATGAAATTGACGACATTTTTTACGCTGCTTTTCACATAAGCACTGAGTGACCAGTGCCCCTGACCGAGCAGTCTTCTAAAAAAGTTTACCGGACCATTGAGCTGCAGCAGCAGGGTATAGCCGATATCGCCCACATGAGCCAGCCACCCGAGGTTCTGGACGACGGTGTCGAGCTCATGGCCGTGGGCAACAAGAAGCTTCCGTCCATCGACCGTCGTGTGAAAGGCCCGCGACTGGATATGGACATTGGCATAATCACCGGTGAAATCGGCGATCCTCTCATCGTGATTGCCCGGGATGTAGATGATTTTCGAGCCTTTGCGGCCTTTGCGAAGGATTTTCTGAATGACGTCACTATGCTCTTGGGTCCAGTAGACACCTCGCTTCATTGCCCAGATATCGATCAGGTCGCCGACGACATAAAGCGTATCGCACTCAAACGTCCGGAGAAATCCCAGCAAAGCTGTTGCTTGGGATCCGCGGGTGCCAAGATGAACATCGGAGATCCAAACGCTTCTGTAGTGGATGAGGTCTTCTTCGGGCACAAGATGTTGTGTAAGATCTCTTCTCGAATTCTCCAAGGGACACTATGTCACGATTTCGTCACAATCGACGGGACATTGCTGATCGCGCTTATTCATGGCAAGATGCGGGGATGTCAGACCCAGAATCACCAGATTCCATGTTCTCTCCCGAGTTGCTCTGGTACTGTGTAAAAACCAGACCGAAGCAGGAGGCTGTGGCGACACGACTCCTACGCGGGGAGATGGGGCTTGAAGTGTTCTGTCCGAAGATCCGCTTTAAGCGGGCTCGCTCCACGGGTGTCGCTTGGGTGAACGAAGCGATGTTTCCCGGGTATATCTTCGTCCGATTTGTCTATCCGGAGCTTTATCGTCGTATCGCAGCGACCAGTGGTGTGGCAAAGACGCTCTCCTTCGGAGGCAGGCCCGCCATGCTAAATGACTCCATCATCACCGATCTGCGTCGCCATGTGGCCGATGAAGAAACCATCGAGATCACCTGCGACATCAAAGAGGGAGAGGAAATCAAGGTGATCGAGGGACCCTTCCAGGGAATCCGTGCCCTTGTCACACGCATCCTCCCCTCGAGGGAGCGCGTGGCAATCCTTCTTAACATGCTTGGCCAGGAACGGGAGATTGAGGTCTCATCAGGAGCCGTGTTGCCCGATGTCCGCCATCCTCTCGCGGACTTAGGGAGATAGGAAATTGGATATAGGTCATAGGGAGAGAATTTGAAGGTGAGAAACCTTGCATTCTATCCCTATTGCCTATGCCCCATAACCTATCACCTAATTCTTCGACGATCTCGACAGACAGCCTCCACTCCATTCATCTTTCACTGATGAAAATTCTTGTGATAGGATCAGGTGGACGTGAGCATGCCCTTCTCTGGAAGTTGGCCCAGAGTCCCCGGGCTACCCAACTCCTCTGCACTCCGGGGAATGCGGGGACTGCACAACTCGCCACCAATCATCCAGTAGCGGCAAGCGATCTTACGGGGCTGCTTGCCCTAGCCAAGTCAGAGAAGGTCGATCTTACCCTTGTAGGTCCTGATGATCCGCTCGCTGCTGGTATCGTCGATCTCTTCCAGAAAGAGGGGCTTCGGGTCTTCGGACCTGTGGCAGCCGCCGCCCGGTTGGAATCATCCAAGTCCTTTGCCAAGGAGTTCATGCTCCGCCACGGAATCCCGACAGCAGAAGCCTCCACCTTCTCGGACCCGGAGGCTGCCTTGTCTCATTGCCGTGCATCGGCATTTCCACTGGTCGTCAAGGCAGATGGTCTGGCCCTCGGCAAGGGGGTGGTCATCGCGCAGACTCTTGCGGAAGCCGAGGCGGCGATCCGCGAAATCATGATTGAGAAGGTTTTTGGCGATGCCGGGAACACCATCGTCATCGAGGAGTTCCTGACTGGTCCCGAGTGCTCGCTCCATGCACTGATCGACGGCAAAAACTATCTTCTCTTCCCCGATGCGAAGGATCACAAGCGCGCCCTCGACGGAGATCAGGGACTCAATACCGGTGGCATGGGAACAATCAGTCCTTCCCGTGTGGTTGATTTCGAGATGAGCCGGCGGCTGAAGGTGGAGGTGCTTGAACCCTTCGTTAAAGGCCTCGTCGCCGATGGCCTAACCTTCCGGGGGATGCTCTTTCCCGGACTAATGATGTCTCCCGAGGGACCGAAGGTGCTCGAGTTCAACTGCCGCTTCGGCGATCCCGAGACCCAGTCCCTGATGCGTCGCCTCAAGAGTGACCTTCTCGATCTGATCGAAACTACTATCGACGGGAGGCTTTCCGAAGCAAAGCCCGTCTGGGATGCCCGTGCAGCGGTTTGTATCGTTCTCGCCTCGGGCGGCTATCCCGGACCCGTCGAGAAAGGGAAAGTCATCACAGGCATCGAGGCCGCCTCGGCCGATCCAGATGTTGTCGTCTTCCATGCCGGCACCGCCTTGAAAGATGGTCAGGTTATCACGAATGGAGGACGTGTCTTAGGCGTCACAGCCCTTGGAAGCACACTTGAAGAGGCCCGAGCGAAAGCCTACGCCGCTGCCGACAAGCTTTCCTTCGAGGGAAAGCAACTCCGACGCGACATCGGTGCATAAGACTTAGGGGATTCATAGTTGTGAGTGTTCCAGCAGGGAGGTCCCCAGCCTGAAAACGAAAAAGCTCCCTAGAGATATTCTCCGGGAGCTTCGCGTAAAAGTGTGCCGAACCAATCGGCCCGTATGCCCTGAAAAGGGGCCTAGGTCTACTAGGACTTGTAACGCAGGCGCTTCTTGTGGCGGTTCAGCTTCATGCGCTTGCGGCGCTTGTGCTTTGCGATCTTAGCTTTGCGTTTCTTTTTGATTGATCCCATCGGGCTATGTTCGGTTCTGGACTACTTGCGTAGAATGGTAGGCTAGGTCTGAGTCGCCTTAGTAGACGACTTTGTTCAGAGGGTATTCGATGATGCCTTCGGCACCGAGTGACTTCAGTTGCGGTATGATCTCCCGGACGATTTTTTCGTCGATGACAGTCTCCACAGCCACCCAGTCGTTTTGGGCCAGAGGCGAAACTGTAGGATTGCGCAGGGCGGGTAATGCGTCGAGGAGATTCTGCAACTTTATGCGGGGCAGGTTCATTTTGAGGCCCACCTTGTCGCGTGCCGTGAGGGCCCCGACGAGCAGAAGAGCAATCTTCTCCATCTTCTCGCGCTTCCACTTGTCTTCAACGGCGGCCTTCCCGGCCACAAAGACCGGATAGGACTCGATGATTGTCTCGAGGATGCGGAGCTTATTGGCCCTGAGGGAAGAACCTGTTTCCGTGATGTCGACAATGGCATCAACCAGATCGGGAACCTTCACCTCGGTGGCTCCCCAGGAGAACTCAAACTCTGCCTTCACCCCATGGCTCTCGAAGTACCGACGGGTGAGACCGACCGCCTCGGTGGCGACGCGCTTTCCCTCGAGATCCTTCACAGACTTGTAGGGGGAGTCTTCTGGAACGGCGATCACCCAGCGGGTCGGGTTGGCCGTTGCCTTGCTATAGGGCAACTCCGCGAGCACCTCGACCTCGGATCCGTTCTCCTCGACCCAGTCGCGACCGGTGATTCCGCAATCCAGGAATCCACCCTCAACGTAGCGACTGATCTCCTGAGCGCGCAGCATGCGAAGACGCAGCTCGGGATCATCCACCAGGGGGCGGTAGGATCTGCTTGTTCCGGAAATGGAAAAGCCGGCCCGCTTGAAGAGAGCGAGGGTCGCCTCCATGAGGCTACCGGAGGGAAGGCCAAAAGTGAGAATAGGGTCCGTCATAGAGATTGGGGGGGAGAATATAGGCTTTTCCCGACGGCATTGGGAAGCGCCGAATCAGATAGCATCCTTCAGAACCTCTTTTATGCTGTCGCCACCCGCTATTTCCCACCAATAAAGCCACCAGATCCCCCCACTCCATGAACATTGCTTCCCTTCTTGTTCGCAGACGGCTTTCCGGGTGGGCGCGTGTTTTTTTTATGATCGCCTTCGCTCTAACGATGCTGATCCGTCTCGCATACTGTGCAGAGGCACCGGAGGACTCCTCTGATCTCTATCGGCATCTGGGATTCACCTCCCATTTCTGGGAAAATCCAGCCGCTTTCTACTGGCTAATGCCCTGGCAGTTCCCTCATGAGTTCTGGTCGCAGTTCTGGACAGAGGTGGGCTACATCTATCCCCCGCTGGCACTGCTGTTTTTTGCTATTTTCGGAGGTCTCGGCTTTGGCCTGTTCTGGGTGAAGCTGGCCCTCACGCTCTTCGACCTTGGTTCTTCCATTCTGATTGCCAGGGCCACTTCGTGGTGGGCCGGACTACTGGTCTTCTCTGCACCGGTCACCGTCTGGTACACCTCGCACGAAGGGCAGTACGAAAGCATGGTAACCTTCTTTGTGGTTCTGGCCGTTATCTCAGCTCGGAAC
>Ga0007854_10001606_pt1 | contig 14296 bp, 12 predicted proteins | sample CryBogCBH12Aug08_FD_60382 | JGI IMG/M metagenome (GOLD analysis project Ga0007854, IMG submission 60382) | Freshwater microbial communities from Crystal Bog, Wisconsin, USA - CBH12Aug08 | ecosystem: Environmental > Aquatic > Freshwater > Lake | place: Crystal Bog, Wisconsin, USA | collected...
AAGACCTGTTGGTTCAAAAACAACAGAAGACCTGTTGGTTCAAAAACAACAGAAGACCTGTTGGTTCAAAAACAACAGAAGACCTGTTGGTCTAACTTTTTTTAAGACGCAACGAAGCACTTGTTGGTCTAATAGGACCAGTGCTATAAGAGGGACAAAAAGAACCAAAAATTTTCTTTGATCCTTAAAACGGGAAAAAAGATAGAAAAGTGAACAATCAAAATTTAAATTTGATCCTTTCTGGAAAATAAAGGTTGTCCACAAAAACAAAGAATTACACATTAATCGTAAAATACTTTATTATTGATTTTATAACATCAATAATAAATATACTCGAAAGCTATGAAAAGAATTGAAAATAAAGAAACACTCCCAATAGGGGCGCAACTTGGATTACTATTAGAAAAACGATTATTATTATTAGAACACAAAATATTATTATTAGAAAATTTGTTAAAAAATACACGAACTCAATTCTCTAAGTCTCAAAGAACCCCCGTTTCCCAAAATAGTTCAATAGAGCAACCTTTAAATTCAATAGAGAATAAAATTTACTTCTTAAATTCGTATGACAATAGGGTATCTAATAAGATAAAAGAACTAAAAAACGAAAGACTTCAACAATTATCTAGAAAAAAGGGAATTTTACGTGTTGCGTCTAAACAATTATTTGAAATTAAACAAATATTTGATGAATCAGTACAGGAATTCGAAATTTTTTGTGAAACAGGACTCGAATATCCAGGTTATCAAGATATGAAAAATTCTTTAGAGAAAGAATTAGAAAAAGAATTCGAATTATGTAATTCCAACATTCAATCTGAAGAAATCTCTAAAGAATCTAAAGAAATAGTTAATCAAAGTGATAAACAAAAGTAAAAGAGATGTTATTTATTTGGAAATTTTATAAATAAATTGCATAAAAAAGTAAGCTATGAAATTATCAGCAGCAGAAATGTCATTATTATTAGAAAAAAGAATTAAAAAATTTTCTCCAAAACAAAATATTCAAGAAGTTGGAAGAGTATTATCGATTGGAGATGGTATTGCTCGTGTTTACGGATTATCTCGAATTCAATCTGGAGAAATGGTTGAATTCTCAAGTGGTGTTCGCGGAATGGCTTTAAATCTTGAAAAAGATAATGTTGGAATTGTTCTTTTTGGAAGTGATCATTTAATTAAAGAAAGAGATTTAGTAAAACGAACTCGTTCAATTGTAGATGTTCCAGTTGGAAGAGGATTATTAGGACGAGTTGTAAATTCTCTAGGAATTCCTATTGATGGAAAAGGAAGTTTATCCAATGTTAAAAGAAAACGGGTAGAAATTAAAGCTCCTGGAATTATTGCACGAAAATCAGTTCATGAACCAATGCAAACAGGAATTAAAGCAGTAGATAGTTTAGTTCCTATTGGTCGAGGACAACGAGAACTTATTATTGGTGATCGACAAACCGGAAAAACTGCTATTGCTATTGATACTATTATTAACCAAAAAGGAATTAATAGTCTTACTGATGAAACTAAAAAACTTTATTGTGTTTATGTTGCAGTTGGACAAAAAAGATCTACTGTTGCACAATTAGTTAAAATTTTAGCTGAAGCTGGAGCTCTTGAATATTCGATTATTGTAGCAGCTACTGCATCAGATCCAGCTCCTCTTCAATTTTTAGCCCCATATTCTGGATGTACAATGGGAGAATTTTTCCGAGATAGTGGAAGTCACGCTTTAATTATTTATGATGATTTAAGTAAACAATCTGTAGCATATCGTCAAATGTCTCTTCTTTTAAGACGTCCTCCTGGTCGTGAAGCTTTTCCTGGAGATGTATTTTATCTTCATTCACGACTTTTAGAACGTGCTGCTAAAATGTCTGATGCAACCGGAGCAGGGTCGTTAACAGCTCTTCCTGTAATTGAAACTCAAGCTGGTGATGTTTCTGCATATATTCCAACAAATGTAATTTCTATTACTGATGGACAAATTTTCCTTGAAACTGAATTATTTTATCGTGGAATTCGACCTGCAATTAATGTAGGATTATCAGTTAGTCGAGTAGGGTCTGCTGCTCAATTAAAAGCTATGAAACAAGTTTGTGGTTCTTTAAAACTTGAACTTGCTCAATATCGTGAAGTAGCAGCATTTGCTCAATTTGGTTCAGATCTTGATGCCGCAACTCAATATCTATTAAATAGAGGTTCACGATTGACTGAAGTATTAAAACAAGGTCAATTTAAACCAATGCCTATTGAGAAACAAGTTGTTCTTATTTTTGCTGCAGTAAAAGGATATCTAGATAAAATTAAAATATCTGATATTGCTAGTTTTGAACATGATTATCTTCAAGAAATAGATACTAATTTATTAAGTAAAATTCGTGAAGAAAAAGCACTATCTGACTCTTTAACTCAACAATTAAAAACATTTGCTGATAGTTTTTTAACAAAATTCTTATCTACTCACGAAACTAATTAATATTATTTTCTAATTTAAAGGTCGTCCTTGTATCTTAGAAGTTCTAATTTTCTAAGGCTATCTTAGAAGTTCTAATTTTCTAAGGCACAAGGAAGTATTTTTGCTAATTAATAAAAAAGTAGATCTTCTTCTACAAAAAAATAATCAAAAAATATTATGAAAAATTTATTAAAAAATAGGACCTTGGTGTTTCATCAGGTAAGGGCTACAAAATGAAATTAAAACGATTTTGGATAATCTAGAGTGCAATTTTCACTTGAATCTTTTCCCTCTTTTTTTATTTTTTTTTTGATTTAGAAATACAAGCATTTAGTCTTTTTCTAGGAGACATGGCCATTCCAAACCTAAGAATGAAAAATATAGAAGAATTGCCCAAAAGATAGAAAGATAGATAAAAAGGATTTATTTTTAGGCCTTGTACTTTCATTAGTCCAAAAATTAGGACTATTTAATCTTAGTAAAAAATCCCATAAACGGGTGTAATTTTTTATTAGTTATTTTTTTCTCCCAGTCAATTTTGAAGTGAAGTCTTTCAACCATAGTCAAAATGATAATCTTTTTAAGCCTGATAGTCTATATTTAAATGACTTATTTAAAGCTTTTAAAGCTTCTTTAAAGCTTCAATAAAGAAGAACAATCCCCCCTTGCTTTATTAGAGATAAAAATTTCACTTTATATTTAAATGAAGCTATCTTTAAACAATATTTAAAAATCTAAAATGAAAATTTAAATCTGACCTTAACCGGGGTTCATGTGTTATTTCGTGTGCTCGTTCCATAATTTTTTCAAATACCCACAAGTAGTTGTGATTACAAAAAAGTTCAAACATCGTCCAAAGAAACAGTTTGTAATACGAACCCCAAAAATAAATAAAAAATAAAATAGACTTATGAATCCACATCTAGTGAATAATCATGTTATTGGAGTTAATCCAGTGGAACCTCCCCAGGCAATTCCTATTCCATTAAATATACCAGGATTGGGCCCAGGGGAAATTCAAGAATTACCTTTGCCCGAAGACGTCTTCAATGAACATGAAGTATTATTTCCCGAAAATCCTCCTGTTTTTAACAATAATAATCCTATTGTTCCTCCAAATTTTAATATTCTTTTTCTTGATCCCAACGATGTTCCACCTGAAATTCCTGGAACTCCGGAAATCCCCACAGAAGCTGAAATTCCTGGCACCCCTGAAGGTACTGTCGAAGTCCTTGTTTCAGATAATACTGAAGTTGTAAACATAATAACTGAACTTCTTACAGAAATTATTACGGAAATTATTGATCATTTATAATTTTATTCTTAATCCTTGTGTTAATTCTAATTAAAATTTATTCATTAAAATCCTAACTACACCGTATTTTCTCCATATTGGAAAACGTTATACAACTCAAGTTATACAACTCAATTTGTAGATAATCTAGTTAAAATTTTTATTTTCTAGATGTCTGAATGCAATCTGAAATTGCATAGGTTCAAACCCTTTGTACCTTAACTTATTTCTAGGATTTCGTCTGGTCTACTTTACATTTTTAAATTTAGTAAAAATTTTCTGATTAATCCCTTTAGTCTGTTTTTGAATAAAATTTTATACCCTTACAGAATGAAAAAGAAAAGATAAATTGTGATACTATGTGGTTAAGTGGTATAATGGTTGTGCCTAGGATTGCAAATCCTATGATGATGGTTCGATTCCGTCCTTAACCTTTTTAATAATTCTTTCCCTCTTCTCTATTCTTCTATTCTTCTATTCTTCTATTCTTCTATTCTCTAACAAAGTAGGAAAAAAAATATCAATGAAACCAATGAAAAAGATTTAGAAAAAGATTTATCAAGAATTTATTTTTTTTTCATCTAAATTATTATTTTCTACGAAAATAAAATATAAAATTAATTATTATGGATGATTTAATTTATCAAATTTTTAACCTAAACATAGTTCCTGCTTTAAGTGTGGGATTTGGTATTTACCCGCTTGTAAGTAGTAGCGCTTTTCCCAATTTATTTATTACGAACAGACCCCTTAGTAGTTACAGAATCATTGGTACGCACGAAACTGAAGGAACTGACGTTCCCGGGAATTCCCTTCTCGGTGCTAATGCATCTTCCTCTGGGAGTTCTGGGAGTTCTGGGAGTTCTGGGAGTTCTGGGAGTTCTGGGAGTTCTGGGAGTTCTGGGAGTTCTGGGAGTTCTGGGAGTTCTGGGAGTCATGTGTCTTCTGCGAATGATATTGAAATAAATTCTCCACTTGAAAATAATGTGGATTTTTTTACAGACGCTACCACATTATTAATTATTCAGTTTTCAATACTAATAATTTTTAGAATATATATTACTTATTCAAACTCACCAGGGGGAAAAATAATTCCTCTAGATGGTGGTAATCCGGTAGGCCCCGTCCCCCCGCCCCCCGCTAATCCACCCATATGGTGGGAAGCACTTCTGCAAGGACTTGTGGACAATTTCCACAGATTTTTCTAATATTTCAAATTGAAATAATTCATTAAATAATCAAAATAAATGGAAGACCCTTTTGGAGACCTCGTATTATCAGTAACACAATAATTAACATTATTTAATTTGATTTGAACTTTTTATAAAGTTCAAATCAAAATAAGTTATATTTTTTTACCATTTGATGTTTATATTCAAAATTTGAATTAAAATCTGCTGGAACAATCGTTCTATATTTTTTTCTATATCTTACTACCTTATATTTTTACTGAAACTAACTATGTTAATTATTTACGAGAAGAAATGTACCAATAATCTTTGAAAAGTTAAACCAAAAATTTTCTTTTGAATTAGTTGGTGAAATGTTTGGCTTCGAAGTATTAGTTAGTTAGTTAAACTTTTTAAATATCGTTATTTTTAAATAATAATATCATTATTTAAAAATAATAATAATTATGTCAAAAATTTACATTATGAATCTATCTGTCAATAAATATAATAGACCCCATCATATTTGTTATAGTTCCAAAAATTCTTTTGGCTCAGCATTTCACCAACCTTTTCACCGTATGGTAAAATTTGTTTTTAAAATATCAACTCGATATACAGGAAGTGTACCTTCAAGTAATTCATCTGAAAATGTACCCCTTACAATGGTTGAACTTAATCATAGTTTATATCCTGTTCAACCACTAAGGACTTCCTCCTCTCTACCTGGAGGTGCGGAAGATTCTACAAATACTGTTCTAACTAGGGAGTATCAACCGTTACCTTCTTCACTTCAGACAGATCAAGCTTTATTCACTCAAAAAGATCCAAATTTGCAAACTAATCTTCCTCAACAAAATTATCAGAATGTAAATGATAAATTAGAACAGCTAAATATTTCTATGAATTTGTATTCTCAACAAAAAGATGAATTGGATTTATTAGAAAAACGTTTTAAAGATGTAAATTTTCCTGCGGAAAAAGGCTCTCTATCACCATATTTAAATAAATTTGAAAGGACTATTTGTAGTCATTTATTAATTTATCGTACTCATTATGAGAAAGAAAGTAAAAATTTAACAGATTTAATTAATCAATATAAGGTTTTAATTACATCCACTACAGAGACTAATTTGTTAATTAAAGATGAAATTATAATTAAATTGAATAATGAAGCTGACCGTAAATTGTCTTTAGTTAATCGTCAACTTTCGTACCAAGAAAACTTAACTGATATAATACGTAAGATTAATACGTCTATAACAGAAGTTGAAAAGTTATTAAAAGATCAAAAGGAAGCTACTGATCATATTAATAATATAATCAGCAAAATTGCGACTATATCTCCCGTAAAAAGAGAATTAATTAGAGATTCTTTTCATAAACATAATACTAAAAATTCTTCACAAACTTTATTGGACCTTCATGACCAAATAAAGAGTTTATTTACAAATATTCGGGGGTGTAATCTTCGTGGACCAAAGAAAGAATTAATAATCAATGGAATGCGTCAATATCATGGTATTTATCTTAAAATAACTGATCGAATGAAGCGCGTTATTGAAGAATTGAATTCATGGAATACAATTCTAGTTCAATATATTAATTGTAATATTCAAGATTATAATACTTCAGAAGTCTTGCAAGAAGTGTTAGTAGATAAACCTTTAATTTTTATCTGGGACCATCCAATTATTTCAAAAATCTTACAAAAATTAAAAAATAATTTTCCAGGGACTGGGGTTCAAAAAAAAGAGTTTGAAGATCTTTTAAAAATGGTTACTACGATACGGGGGGAAAGCCGTTCAATTCTACCAGTATTAAGAAAATTATCCACTCAAATAGATGATCCAAATACTACAATAGAAATGCTATTTATGTCCATGTGTCAATTAATATCCCAAACTTTACAGGAAGGTTTCAAACCACTGAGCGTTGAAATGAGTTCTGCTGCTGGTGATCCAAAACAAATACCCGTATGGTTATCAGGATGTATAAAAGATCACCAAGAGGCAGATTTGGAGTTCATCGATGTAGTACAAAAAGTTGATAATTTAAATGAAATAGATTCGCAACAAATTTTAGAACTATATAATAAATATAAAAAGATTATAATTCAATTGGTTTCAAAGGAAGATGAAATTAACAATTTTCTCGAAACTCATTTATTAACTACCCCCCCACCTGTGGGAGGTAGTAGTGGGGGGCCATCAACCAACATTTCTTCTCCAAATGAGTCTTTAACGGACTTTATTGATTTAGTATCGAAATTAACAAGTGGATCTGCATAATTTTTTTTATTTATTCTTTTTAAAAAGAAAATTCTAGCATCAATTCCTCTTGGAAATATTCTATTGATAATATTTTATTTGTATATCTTAATTTTTTTGGTGGATCAACAAATCCTGTTTTTTAGGGCCCCTTTAGGGCCCCTTTAGGGCCCCGAAGGGAAACGAATCTAAGTTTGCTTTTGGTCTATTGTTTTTAGATCAACAAATCTTATTGGATAAAAGCTTATTTTGGTTCGTATTCCTTATATGATCAACAAGTTAGTCGTTCTGTTAATTTTAATACTTTAAATAATCTTTTGGATTTTATAAGGTAACAGAAAAGACTCCAAGGGTCCAAGGGCTAGATAAATTTAAAAATACGGTTTCATAAATAATAAAAATAGTGAAGAAATGCAAATTCTCTTTAATCTTTAATATAGAATTAGTTATTAGATTTATATAGGTGTTAACCGCGGAAAATTTGTATTTTAAAAGTTATAATAAAATACTTTATACTAATTTTTGGATTTCAATGTATTAATATCTAGTTTATTAATAAAAAAAATTATTCCTAACGTTAAATATACATCAAAATCAAAAAATTAGTAAGAATAAATAAGATCTATACTAAAAGAAAAAAATTCTTAATAACAAATTGAATCATTTATTAGGATAAATAGTTAAGAGTTTCATCCAGAATTTCACCTGTAATATTCAAAGCGTCTTCAGGTTCAGAAAAAATATAATCTGGAAGATTTATTCCAGGAATTACTTCAAGTGTTCCTGGAAAAATAAGTTGATTCCCATCTTCAAAATTATTAAGGTTTGAAAAAAATTATTAAGGTTTGAAAGAGCAATAGGATTATTATTGTTAAACATGGGAGGAATTTCTGGAAATAGTCTTTCATTCTCATTTTCCGAATCTACTAAAAAAGGAAGGTCTTGAATCTTTTCAAGGAAGGTCTTGAATCTTTTCATGGTCAAATCCTGGTATATTTAGTGGAATATGAATTACGTGAATAGGCTCAGCAGAATTGGCTACAATAGCTAACGAAAGAAGTTTTATGCTAGTCACAATAATAAAATTATTCACTTCTTTGGCACCTAAACCTAGATCATTATTAATGGGGTGGGGATTCATAAATCTATTAAATTTTGTCATCTATGTTTTTAGATAACACTATAGCTTTTTCATCTGTATTCTTTCCTTGCGTTAAAGGTTTTTTATTACTTACAGAGCTTAATTTACTTAATTTATTTAATACTAAAATTCGGATCAAATTTAATAAGAACAAAGAAATAAAGAATAGAATAAACAAACTTAAAAGATCTGCTGAATTGAACCACAAAGTAAATTTATCAATACTCGATAGTATATAATTATTTATCTTAATCTTAATGTTATTAATTTTATTAAAATTAAATATTTCAATTAAAGCAAAATATAATGTAATAACCAAGGTACGTTTTTCTTCATTTATAGTTGAACGTTCTGATAACAGTTTTTGCATATTTGCTGAAAAATTATCTGCTGTTACTGCTGGATTTACGTCAATTAAACTTTGTACTTCATCAAGAACATGTTTAAGGATTGTTAGCACAGTAGTTGTTTCATTATGTAAATATAATATCAAAACACACATTAGAGCAAACAACAAAGGAAGTAGTAAATGATTTAAAAAACGAAATAATGTAAAAAAAAAGTTTTTTAAATCTGAAAATGTAAATTGAAATGCCAATGTAAAAAAGAGTGCAAAAAATTTGTTCATAAAAATTAATGTTTACTTTTTTCTAAAGAAATTGGGAAAAAGGGTACGGGTAACGGGAATCGAACCCATATCAGTTGCTTGGAAGGCAAACAATTTACCATTAATCTATACCCGCAAACCATTAATATTCCTTTTTTTAGATAAAACAGTATAGTACAAATATTGATTCTTAATGTATTCCATTTTATTCTACGATATTTAAGAGTAATATTTGTGTTTACAATCGATAATTATTTTATAAGTTAGTAATATAATTATTAGAATACAAAAATTAATGATAAAATACCAATAAGAGTCTGATATTTCATTAATATTAGGAATAAATTTTATCAGTTCTTGGATTTTCTTGTGAGCAATCCTATGCTTATTTATTCCCTCAAATGCGCTATTAATTTTTAGTTGAAGTAAAAAATAACTATAGAGATTATAACCTAAAAAACCCCAAAAACAGATTTTTTTAATATAGGGAAAAATTTTATTATAATACGCAAAAATTTTGTGATAAAAATTCATTATTTTTTTGTGAAAATCATAAAAATTATATTTTTAAATGAACACTTAAAAAATAATTTTTAAGATTAGATGATACCATCTGGAATCAAGAGAAAAGGTGCAAGTGAAAAAAGGATTTGAACCTATGCACTTTTAATCCTAATACAAGCATCTTAAAAATTATTTTTTTAAGAAAGAATTTATGCACTAAACGTACGTAAAGAACCGTAATTTAAATTTTCGATACCCTCAAGAAAATTCCCCTTCAGAAGAACTTTGAAAAACTTTTTTGAAGAATATTTAAATATAAATTATTTAGGTGTCAAAAATCTAAAAATTGATAAGAAAAAATAAAAAAAAGGACCCGTTGGTCCGAAAGGACCTGTTGTTTTACAAACCAATAGGACTACGAAGATCCACCACTTAATTTAGATAAAAAATCAGCAAAAGCTGCTAAGTCTTCTTCGGTTGAATGCACGGGACAACTAGAATTACCGCTAATCCTCGTTCCACTCGGGCCTGCGCCATCACCGGGACCAGCGAACCTCGGGTCATCACAGTTAACCCCTTCAGGTGTATCCGTAACACCTGCTTTCTCCTTTTCTTTTGCAAGTGAATAAACCAATTGTTGTTCTTCTTTAATGATTATCATATTTACGATGGAAGACAACTGTACGTAGTTTTTAATTAGTTCTAGTGCACGATGCGGGTCTATTACCCATAAATAATCAGCTCCCAATTCACCATATAACTTGTCATGCTTAGAGCAGAGTTGATTCCAAATAGTGTCAATTTCACCGTTTCCTGCTAGATTATCTGCCAGCATAGTCTGAATCGCCCGTTTTATTTTTTTCTCTAGCTTATGAGCTATATCTGTATTGAATATTCCTATTAAACATTGTGTTAGATTTAAAAAGTGATCTGCAGGTATCTGTTTTTGAAGTGTAATTAAGGTATCTACAAAAGTTTTTGCGGACCGGGGGGCTCCAGCTTGAACTTCAGGTATAGCTTCAAATAAATTTTTAAATAGCTCTTTATTGTTTAGGTTGAAAACCCCAATGTCTGTAAGAGCTTGTTGTAATGCTTTAGGACTTAATGTTTCAGGGTGTAATAATAGATCCCTCAAATTATTTAAAGTAAAGTGTACATCCTTAGTGTTTTCTAATCCTGTTTTCAAATCAGGTTTTGAAAGCGTATTGATAAGCACTAAACTTTTACATAAGTCGAAGATTGTGTTCTGTTGAACCTTTTTTAAATCGGTAATTTGGTATTGGTGTTTTAAGACCTCATGCCAACTCTTTATTATAGCTTTCAAAGGTTTTATTGGACGGCCTTGACAGTTTTGGAGAACTTGTGCCATAATAACTTCTAATGCTTTAAATGTCAAAGACGTATTTTGGAGATTATTTGTTTCTAAAGCTTTTTTTAAAATGATTTTCAATGCCCCAGATATTGTGCTATCTTTTCCGACCTTGTCCAATAGAGTGTTAGAAAGTATAGTTTGTTTAGTAATGTCTGATTCTCCTTGAGTTATCAATGTATTAAAATAATTACTAGATTCAGTTATACGCTCTTTAGCTCTAAGTTTTAATAACTCTAATAGTTTATCTGCTTCAACATGGAGATTTATCACAATGGGATCGAAAGCCTTGTTGTCTACATTACGCTCTAGTGAAGGTATGGTCTGCTGCTTAGCCTTTAATGAAGTATACAATTGGTATTCTTTGGTATAATTTTCTCGATAAGTTAATAAATTATCTTTAATGCCTGTAAGAAACTTAAATCTATTTTGACCTGGTATTTTTGCTGTAATTAAACGGTGTTCCAGAGACTCAAGATTTTTTAATTGGGAACGGTCGGTGTTAAAATGATCTTTGATCAGAGATACTTTTCTTTTTAAATATTTATAATATTGAAAAGGCAATGGCATATCAAACACATTGAATGACATTTCTTTTTGACCTGGTATCATTGTAATAAGAGTTTCGGGATTCGGAGAACAAAGTGAAAAAACATTATCTTCTTTTTTTAAAATAAATGAAGTACTACCAGTTTTTAAATTCTGACGGCTAAATAAGTCACAAAACCCCTGTTCCATTTCAGTTTTACTTTCATCGTCATTTCTAGCCATATATTGGGCTTCAAAATTAAGAATTTTATCATGTAAAAAAGACTTTGGAAGTTTATTCATTTCGGCCAAAATAGTATTGAAACTTACCATATCTTTAGAAATTTCTGCCATTATTTCATAAGAACTCTTTATCTGATTTTGATAATTAACTATAATATCATTTTCTAGAAATCGTTCTTTAAATTCTGGTTTAATTCTAGGTACAAATTTATTCATTATGTCTTTTAATAAAAGCAAACTACGTTTACTAAAAGCATAACTGTCATCAAAATTCAATTCTTGTGGGAAAAAATTTTTTATTTCTAAAGTGTCGTAAAGAGACATGAGCTCGTTTGTATTTGTTATTGCATCTGTTTTATATTTAGGGTCTTGTAATTTAGCTATTACTTGCAATAATTGATTAAAAACTAATGGATGAGTCTCCATATTAGGTAAAAAACCTTCTAATTTAGTTAGTTTTTGATTAAGAAGATCCAAAACTCTATTTAGCTCCTTCTTATATTTTTTTTGCGAAAAAGCTAAAATTATTTGTTTTATAGCTTTTTTATTGACATTATTCAAGGTTTCCATGAAAGCTTGGTGAGCTGAATCGTCAGGAAAAACAGTGGGCACTTGTGGATTTTTCAATATATTTAAATACGGATTCACATCTGGAAATAAAGCCTCATATTGGGCAATTAAAGACTTTAAATTGGTTTGTTCGTCTTGAAAATTAATCAGATAATCTGCAATATAAGCGCCTGTACCTAGTTTATAAAAATTAACCATATGGGCGGACAATGAAACTTGATTCAAACGATATAAAAGAATAGTTAATTCGTCTAATTGAAGATTATCCGATTCAGCCAAAATCTTTAATTTACATATAGCTTTCTTTAGTGGAAAATAAATCTTTGTCACAGCTAGAGTCTTTTCTAATTCTGTTGAAAGTGGTAATGTTTGAGATTGAAATTCTATTCCTGGTATTGTTGCTGGCACAGAATCTTGACGAATAAGACTACTTGAACTTCCTATATCTTGCCCTGCTTGCCCTGTAACCTGTTCTAGAGTTTGCCCTGTAGATGGTTCTAATGGTTCTATAGCTTGAGCTGGGTCTGGTTCTACAGTTTGTCCTTGTTGATTGAGATTAGTAGTTTCTTGAGAAGAAATTGGAAGGGGTAAATCACTAGATTTACCGCTAAAATTTCGAATAGATAATATAAATCCAGGATGGATGCGCAAAAGTGAAGTGTTATAAACCTCTACGGCAAAAAAAGTTGAAGACATATTAAAAAAATTATTTTTAATCATAGACTTATTAAATGGAATCATTTTGTTATTTAATTATTATGTTATTCAATATTAAATAACATAATAATTAAATAACAATAGAATAGTTACTTAAATTCGTTCAACTTTACTAATCTAAATCGGATTACAAAGTTATATCAATTTAAGGCCCCATGGATTCTTTTTTGGATTCTTTTTTCTTAGAAGGTAAGGTGGGTGTAATTGAGAGAAAATTGGCATTGAAGATCTAACTGTCGAATTTAAAGAAAAACTGGAAGATCTTTGACTCGCATCTTCGAAAAGAGTCTGTCGACCATTACTTGTTAGTTCTTTTTTATGTTCGTCAGGACATTCGTCAGGACAAGGATCCAATAGCTCCAAAATATACCGTTGGGCTAACGGATCGACAATTTTTAATGAATGCAAAAATTTCGCTACTTGTAATGAATGTTTTCTAGAAGAAACAGAAGAAACAGAAGAAACAGAAGAAACAGAAGAAACAGAAGAAAGATCCGCAGATTTAAATTTATTGGCAAAAAAACTATTTAAGTCAACATCAGGAACAGTAGATACAGCAGAAGACACATCAGACAAATCAGACGAATCAGACGAAGAATTAGTAAAATTTAATTGATAAATAATATAACAAAGAATAATGAAAAACATGAATAGATAAAAGTTAATTACAGTAAAATAACTAGGAAAAATATCCATAAAAGAAGGTTCGACGATTGTCTTTTTTTCAAAAATTACAATTTGTTCTAGTAATAATGGGTCAATATTTGGTATAGACTTAAAAGGTTCGACCGAATCTAGGATAAATTCCTTCTGTTGCTTAAGTAGACTATTCAATTGAAATTTCATAAAAGACAGACATAAATTATTTATCATTAATAATAGAAAACTAAAATCTATTTTCTGATACACAAATAACACAAATTTCCAAAGATTAGTTTTCATAAATTTATAAATTCCTTCATTTTGTCAAAATTTTTAGTTATTTTGAAGCCTTAAGATCCCTTAAGATCACTAAACAATGTAAAATAAATTTAGGCTTTTTTGTTATAATAGTAAAAACTCTGGGGCGAGTAGGAAGTACAAAAAACCTAAATTTATTTTTGAATTTGTAGTTAAAACTAATAACGGAATTAAGAAATTAAATTAAGAAATTAAGAGGGAGATAAGACAAATGAACTTAATTATTTTTGCGAATTATTTATTATATAATTCAAAATTTTTTCATACATTGCTACAGCATCAATAGTAAGTTCGTTTAATTTATCTAAACCCTTTTGATATTCAGAAACATAATAAAAATTTATTGCCAAAGAAATATAAATTGCAAAATCTTTAATGTAACTTAAAGGTGGTTTTTGAAATAAAGCAAATATTTTTTTAAATAAGTTAATCATAAACGCTTTTTTGTTTGATGAATTAATAATTATTAATT
>Ga0007854_10001608_pt1 | contig 14288 bp, 18 predicted proteins | sample CryBogCBH12Aug08_FD_60382 | JGI IMG/M metagenome (GOLD analysis project Ga0007854, IMG submission 60382) | Freshwater microbial communities from Crystal Bog, Wisconsin, USA - CBH12Aug08 | ecosystem: Environmental > Aquatic > Freshwater > Lake | place: Crystal Bog, Wisconsin, USA | collected...
CAGAACTTTCAGAGTCTTAGAAAGAAGACACTTATCTTCACAAATGCCGATACAACCTGCTTTACAAAGGCCACAACGACACCGAATGCCGCAGATAATCTTCGCTTGATGATTCATGCGCAGCTCTATACAATGGACGGTGGCAGTGCGACAGGTATGACACCGCCTGATACAGTCACCCAAGCAGCACCGAGTGGAACACAGATGGCAATTGGTAAACAGGCTCCCGCCTATTATCTGAATACACCTGATACTCAACTCACTGCCATGCAGAATAAGACAAACAACACCTATGCGCTTGTAGATTCTGGAGCACAGAATGTTTCGGATGCCGACCGTCGAACACTCATGACAACCTATGGAGTCCAAATGATTCCCTTTTTCATTTATAATACACCCGCAGAGACACTCTCTATGTTCAAAGGCTGGGGCTCCTACAGTTGGCAACTCAAGCCTGCTGCGCTACAGTACATTGTAGTAAAGACAGTGCCTCCCGCAAAACTCAGCCAAGCCGCAAATGCGCAAGGAGGAAATGTAAGTCCACCTGCGCTTCACTTGTAAAAAGAAGAGGGCCATAAATAGATGGAGGAGTTGCATCAGTATTCACCCGAAAGTAAACTCCTTGAAAAATCAATCTTTAAAAAACAGATTGAAGATTTAAAAGCAGCCGCAGAGGAGGCTGCGAAGAAAATAGACTACGATACTGCGCACGACGAGGAGATTCGGAAAGCGATTGATATAGTGGAAAAATTCCTGCGAAAATCAAAGCGTGTCTGTTATGGTGGGCAGGCCATCAATATTTATATGCCTGAAACACTGAAGTTTTATGATACGGAATATAATCTTCCAGACTATGATTTTTTTACACCTTTTGCTGACCGTGATGTAACTGACTTAGTGGCAATGCTTCAAAAGGCTGGGTTTACAGAAGTTAATGAACGTGTAGGTATTCACAAGGGAACACGCAAAATTCTTGTAAACTTTGTACCTATTGCGGATATTACAGAGATTGAATCAAGTCTCTATCGCACTTTTCTGAAGCGTTCAACCGTTACAAACGGAATTCATTATGTAGATCCTGATGTTCTCCGTATGAATATGTATCTAGAACTCAGTCGCCCCGCAGGTCAAGTGGGTCGTTGGGAGAAAGTGTTTGAACGCCTGCTTTTGCTAAATCTTGCGCAGCCTATGGATACGTGTAGTGGAAAAATGATTAAAGAGAAAAAGATTGAGCCCTACATTCGGAAAAAGATTCTAAATTATATTATTGAAGAGAAACGCGTTCTAGCAGGAGCAGAACTTGGATTTATTTACAGAGCATCCGCACAAGATAAACTCCCCGAAATGAATTGGATTCTTGAATCTGGAGGGACAATTGTCTTTTTTTCATCAGATATCTATAAGGACGCGGAAAAAATACAGACATTACTTGGATATAAAATGACCCACCGTCAAACAGAACGTGGAATAGAAGATTTCTTACCTCGGCGTGTGCTAATAAAAAAAGGCGACCAGACAGTCATTATGATTGTTGAAGAAATGGCGTGTAACGCATTTAATGAATTAAAAATGGAAGGCCGCACCCTACGAATTGCAAGTTTAGATACACTTGTCTATTTATATATTTTACTAGGAATCTTTACAAAAGACGAGGACAAAATTGGGACTCCACTTCTCTGTCTTGCACAGCGGCTCATTGAACTTGAAAATAAGATTCGCACTTCTTCTATGCATGCATTTCCTCTCTTCTCAATTAAATGCTCTGGGCATCAAAAGACATATCCATCGCTTCTGCGAGAAAAGGCGGCACGCATTGAAGCCCAAAAGAAGAAATCTGGGGCGCGTAGTCATAGTAGTAGAAAAGTTGATAGGCGTCGTTCTCGTACTCGTAAGGCAAAACATGTGTGAGTTTGATAATATATTGGATGACTGGCATCTTCTGAGGAGGGCTGGGCTCAAAACTCGAAAACAAGTGGGTAGCCTCGTTCGAAATACCTATGCGCCCAAACACAGTGCCGCAGATGAAAAATCACCTCTTTGGTGGCGCAAAGAAGCGCTACGAAACAAGTGGTTTGGATATGTGATTGACTCCTCGCCGCAGGATGGAAGTGCAATGTTCGGCATTTGTAGTGTACCTGGCATTACATATACTACGTATGTTTCAAATCTGCGTCACCGTGAACGACTAGAAATGGCTATGCGAATCTTCGGACTCAAGGTAAGATTCTGTGAGACAATAGAGGAACTTGTAAGCATAAGGGGGGTTCTTATACGGTAAATCTACCGGCGACTGTGCGTCTTACGCTTATGGTGTGTTTTGCGCTTGCGATTTGTCTTACGGCGATTACGTCTCCGACCACCGGAAGAGTTAGTTACAGGTGATGCATTTACTAAATTTTTAAATGCAGTAAAAACATCAACCGGCACTTCAGTATCAATATTTCCCACTGTATCTGATGAATAATATACATGAGATGTATTATTCTTAAAATCAATTTCAAGCGAGGCATTATCATCTCCTTCCCACATAAGTCTAACATCTGTATTGACTGCTAATCTAGGATGACGAACAGTTAATGAACCAACATCCCTTATGCGTTGTGCTAAGACTATACGCACAACAAACCCTGCCTCATACATAATTGTATAATTACCAACCATTTCTTGTACTATCGGCATTTCTATATTGATACTCTTTATATTAAATAGAGAGCTTTAGTATAGAATGCGTCCCACTCAAAACAGAATGACTAAGAAGCAGCGCCGCGCTAGAAAGTCAAAGCGCACCATGCGAAAGAGAGTTCAACGCGTAAGAAAAATGCGCGGTGGTGTTGTTTTAGATAAATCTCCTGGAGATGAAAATTATTTAACGTATATGGGAACTGTCGTAGATAAGCAGGGAAATACAATTACATACAGAGATTTTCTTAAAATGGATGAAGAATCATGGGAGACTATTTACAATAAATTAAAAGAACACGCTGAAGAAAATTTTCAAAAAGATGAAATCCTTGATAAAGGATACGGTGGTGAAAATGGAAATGGTATGATTACGGTAAGTATTTCCGATCCTGAAATGAAGAAGAAAGGTTCAACTGGAGAAGTAACTGCAAAAGATTTGAAACCAATGGAGTTTAAAATTGGTGGAACTACATACACAATGAATTTTAAAGTTAACTTTGGAAACTAATCATTTACTAGAAGGAGCTCATGAAAGTAATAACAGGACTCCTAGCCCTAGGATTTTTTATAGTTCTTCTACTGTTGATACGATATATCCGCAGCGAAGAGGGTTTTGCTGATAAACCAGTCGCAGTCTATGATGCGACCGCATTCTTTGCTCCTTTTTCACTGGATAAAATCTGTCCTGTCTGGACAACCGTCTATACAAATCTACAAGCTGCCTATAAAACAGACGCTTCAGGACATCCACAACCCGAAGATGTTGTTAAAAAAACCACCGATGCTGATATTGTAAAAGTCTTGCCCCTTGGGCCCTTTCCTTGCCCTTTCTCTTTACCTACATCTACGGAGCCTAGTGCTGTCTTATCTTGGTTGAAAGAACAGAACCCGAACCTACTTCTTCAGGCGCATCAGACCCTTGTTTTCTGTAAAACACAATTGGAGTCTACACTCTCTACGGCACAGGCTTCACTGTCCAATATCCCTGTAAAAGAGGGCTTTGCCTCACAATTTACTGGACTCTTGACGGAATGCTCAACCGAAGAACTTCTTGTCAAGGACTCAGTACCCCTACAGTGTATAGACCCTGGGGTTGAACTTGGTACGGAAGCAACACAGATAAAAGCCCAAGACCAGGCGGCTACTGCAGATGCCACGAAGGCAAAGACAGCCATTACACAGATTCTCTATAAAATGTGGACGAACTATACGGCGGCTGTACCTGAAACTCAGCGAATTGAGTTTGCGCCAACCATTACGCACTGTAATGATATTATCGCACAACTTGCCGATATTAAAGCCAAACTTCAGAGTGGTCAAACAAGTTTTTAAAGTAGAGGCATGTCGAGGGTCTATTCAAGGACACCAAGTGGCGGTGATATTGCGAGTAGCGTGACAAATAAAGTATTACGTGATTCTCAACGCTGTGCTGTCGCAGCAGCCGTTGCAAAGGCGCGCTGGAATCCTCCGTGTGCGGGTTGCTTGCCACCCCAATACAACAGCACGGGTGGAAATAGTAGCTCTGCTCTACTTCAACAGCAAATTGATACTAATGCTACCATAAATGCTAGACAAGCCAATCAGATTGCCAATCAACAACTCCGAGGCACCTCAGGAACGAACTATGCGCTCTATCTTCAAGAACAAACACTTTTAAACTATGCCCCGGCTACGGACCCTGCGCGTAGATTCTTAGCCTATCAAGGAAATTTTATACCTACACCGTGTCCACCAACACCCGCAGAGCAACTCAATGCTGGCCAACCTCAGCCGACAACAAATTGCCAACTTGCGCAATTACCAAGATATATGCGACCCATCACATAAAAATAGTTTCCTACGATAGAAAATGCCTACGGCAAACTATGACGCTTCTCTTCTTACAAACCGCAATCGTAATCTTGCTCTTGCCTCATTCAAGAACCAAGTTATCAGTGCTAACCAGAAAGGCACCACTGTTCTCCTCCAGCAGGCGAACACCTTCATGGCGGCAGTAAATACGCAGGCAAATCTGGGCTGTGCGGATGGCACGTGTAGTGCGGTCGCACCGTATGCGGGTTCGAATGCGTCAGGTCTACCTGCCTATATGCAGATAGTAGGCTCAACGCCTTCTTAAAAATTTCCATATCGAGATGGATGCATGGCAGTTGCCATTAATTCTTCCTTTACGCGTGCGGTTTTTAACCATGTACGTAAAGTTTTCTTTATCCGATACTGCCCCCAAGCTCGTTTAATTATATCTGACGCAAGGCTAAACTTAAAACCAATCCAATTATGCGACTCGTCCACAGATCGTGCCCAGATACACTCGCGATGTATCATTTGAAATTCTATAACTGAAAAAGTGAGTTCATTGTCAGTTAATTGAACATATGTCAAAGGAATATGTCTCTTTTTTATGGAAATGCTCTTTATCTTATTATGACCAATTGAAAGAATCTGCAGATTCATTGGCAAATCAGGAACTGATTCAATTTGATTATACTGCAAATGAAGTTGCTCCAGACAGTCAGGAAGATTACGTGGGAACTCCTTCAGTCGATTATTAGAGAGATTTAGAATTCGTAGGCGTAGCCCCCAATCAAAGGGTAAACTTATTGAAGAGAGATGATTTGTATGCGCCTCGAGAACTTCAAGATGAATTTTTCGAGGAAGTTTAGTAAGAAGTGTATAGTTTACGATGAGTTCTTTTAGATTAGGAGGAAGAGTCTGAATCTGTAGAATATTTGTATGGCGTACTGAGAGTTTTTCGAGTGTAGGTGGAAGTGCTTCTGGAGGTGCTCGAATGCAGTTATTATCAAGTCTAAGGACTCGTAGTGACGTTGGCCAATGAATTCCATCAAGACGACAGATGTTATTTGAATCAAGTAAAAGTTCTTGAATAGAATCTGGTAAAACAAAAGGAATTCCATCTTCCGCAAGATAATTATTTCCAAGGTCAAGATATTCGAGATTTGGCGGTAGATATTCTGTAAAAAAAGCGGAAATTGAATTTCCAGCAAAACTTAAACGGGTTGCGAGACTTCGAGATAAATCTGGCTGTGTTACGAGATTACAATTCTTCAGTTGAAGAACATTCATACAAAAAAAGGGCTTGTCGTATTTAGACCTAAACTGTAATTCCTTGCCAGACACCTCCATTTACACGATACCAAACTACATATCTAACAGCATCAACAGCAACATCAAGAATATCTCCATCTGTTTCAAAAAATGCAGTACGTAAGTCTGGGTTAGGATTAAGTGAATCATTATTTACCCACTCTTGTCCATCATCATAAAACCCGAATGATGTTCTATCATAGCCCACGTAACTAGAGGTTGGAGAGGATGCCATACATACACCAATACCATCATAATCAGGTACACGGCAATATTTTGTATGTTGAAGACTGAACATACAGTAGCTTCCTGGAAGAATTGGAATATTTCCTGAAACTAGATTATTTGCACTATGTGTTACTGAACCAGTTGCGATATCCTTGAGAGAACCACTTGTAGATGAAATTGTCACAAGTGCTGGATCATAGTTTTGCCAATGCCAGTCGCCAAGAAATGTAAATCCAGATGGAATTGGATAGTGTGAGAAATGTTGTATAGTAAAGACTGTACTATAAGGATAACTTATACTGCCGAATACATTAATTGACGGATATAAGGGTTGTGGCAATCCTATTAAATACTTTGTTAAGTCTATACCTCCTGGTATATAGGGAAGTGGAATAGGCTGGGCAACAAGAGGGAGTATAACAGGAGGGAGTATAACAGGAGGAATTTGAGATTGTTGAATCTCAGTTAAATCTCCTGATGAAGTGCCACCCATTGTTACTTGAAGAGATGGATTGTTAGCATGAAATTGGCGTAAGACAGTCCCGCGTAGAACGGCGGCACGATTGGATGACGATGTATCTGCGTTTGCCCTTTTAAAATTTGTAAGAATTGGCATCTACTAACAAAAAGATAATTAAGATAAAGTTTTTTTATTTTTTATTTTTTATTGCGTATGATTTCTTTTAGTTATTTACTTCTTGACGACCTTTACAACCTTCTTGGTCGTGACAACCGTCTTCTTGGGTACCGCAATCGGCTCTACTTCATCACCCTCTGCATCCTCCTGAGTGACCGCGGCAAGAACACTAGGGGCCTTAGCGGGAGTAGGAGCATCAAAGACATCATCGTCGTCGACCTGCTCCTCCTGAACCACAGGCGCTGCTGCGGGTGCGGAACGACGAGGTGCTGCGGCGGGCGCAGAGTGGCCCTCACCCTCATCCGCAAAGGCAAAGCCACGGATGGAGTCAGGCAGCTTGTCTACACGGAGCTGAATGCCCTTCCAGGAAAGACCAAACTTGCTGCCCGCAAACCAGACACTCGTACACTGAATGAGTGCGGTAATCTGAGCACCCTTCACAAGAAGCTCCTCAAGGGAAGTCTCCTCATAGTTGTACGCCTGCTTGTTCATATCATAGGCAACAATATCAAAGACATCCGTGCCCTGCTTCTTGCGCAGATTGAGCTTGAAGGACGGCGGGTACGGCTTCGGGTTGCCATTGGCATCCTTCGATACACGAACCAGTGGCGTGTAGAAGGCCTTTACGACGTCCTCGCTGAGCTTTGACTTGAACCAGGCCTGAGAGTTCTCAACACCCTTCTTGACCATGAACTCATCAAGCTTCATTAGAACATCGTAAAACGCCTTGACCTTCACATCCTTGCCATCCTCATAGCCACGGAACGAGAGGTCAACACTGTACTTTACAGGCCCAGCCTTGTCAAATACATTCATACCATAGGGAAGATTCATTGACGCCGTCTGCATGACTAGAGGGCGACCAGAGTAACTAAGATACGCCATCTTAGCACCGCTATCCATAAGCTTAATCGGAGAGAAAGTGATGTTTGAAGTAGAGAAATCGTTTGACTGAACAACAGTGGAAGACATTTGGAATATATATGGCTCTGTAAACTTTTACAGGAAAAGGCCGAATCAAATTTTTGACCGCGTCCTTTCCGAATTTTTTTTTGCCTTTGAATCTTTAATGAAGAAGATTCAGAGCATTACGGTTGACTCCACTGCGGCTGAAACGCATCTCTGTACTCTTGCTGCGAACTACTCTGCCGATAAGAGCCCTTATAATAATGCTGGACACCGACACCCTTATACTGCTGTCTACAGTCTCTTCTTCTCTCGTTTCCGATTTCTGCCTGTGCGATTTGTAGAGATTGGAATCGCTGGAGGCGCATCTATGCTTACGTGGCGCACCTATTTTACTCATAAAGATACGCATATCTTCGGGTTTGACCGCGATAAGAATTTTCTACAACACACACTCAATTTTGGACTCCCTGGAATCTCTGTAGGTGAAATGGATGTTTACGAAGAGGAATCTATTCGTAAGGGCCTTGCGGCAACTGGTGGTGAATTAGATGTTCTTCTTGATGACTCTTCACATGGACTTGTTGACCAGGTTCGTATTATTAAGCAGGGGCTTCCATTTGTAAAGTCTGGCGGCCTGATTGTCATTGAAGATATCTTTCGTGATACTCCCGAAGAGAAGTATGAAGAGGCATTGGCGGATGTATTGGACCAGTTTAGCCTTGCCATGTTTGTAGTGACAGAGCATGAGCGCCGTTTTTCACCAGGCTGGAATAATGACAAACTTCTCTTCCTTGTTAAAAAGTGATGCTTCTGTAGAAATGAACGCAGGTGAACTCACACGCCTAAGACAAAAGGCCGCAAATCAGTATATTGCACGGACAAACGTGACAGATTCATCTCTTCTGACTTGGAAAAAGCAGGTGGGGCCTACATATGCTGATTCTGGTAATCCTCCCGTGGTGGCGAACCGTGGAATCAATGCGGGTACAGGTGTTATGGAATTTGCTAATGGAAAATCAAGTGATTTACCTGTGGGTGCGGCAGCAAATGATTCGACGGGTACTCTGAATTTTGCCACAGGCAAGGGCATGAATGGAGAGAGTCTTCGTACTATCTTTACTGCGGCAGGCTGCGCTGTATCGACTGACCCAAATCCTGCCACCAATCCAAATGGTATAACACTGCCGTGCTTTACCTATGAGACTCGTCAGAGATATCAGATTACAAATTCGAATGGTGTGGTTGTAGATAACAACACATATTTGCCAAATCTAAATAAATGCGGAGCATACAGTGGCTATTTTCCGACACAGCCTGATACATATGGTAGCAGGTCAAATATCAATTATCATAAGAATATCTATGGTGGTGGCATGGTATTCCCTCAGACTGGATTCCAAAATCAACTTAAGGATAGTTTCCCTTCAAATTAATCCATGCCTAGACTTTCAAGAACCCACGGATATGCTTCCGCGGCACCCTCACTCACTTGTACTAAGCCCATCACTACGTATAGTGCTCCTAGCCCTCGCAGTGATTTGCTCGTTCCTCGCGTCACCAAGGCGTGAATCAAATTCAGATTCTTCTTTTTCCACCATGTGAGATCCTGGTGTGCGCGCATAATATCCTCTGGAATATAGCGAAAAAGACGTGTACTTGCGAGAGTATGACCAGGACAAATTTCATCTTTTTCTGCGGCACTCAGACCAAGACGCCAGAACCAGAGTTGATAAAGTGCCCTGTAGAAGTTACGATGGTCTCGTGCGGTGAGTTCATGAAACCAGGCAGTATTGAGAAGATATCCCATGGCCTCGATTTTCATAAAGATATCGAGGACACGTTGATTCCAGATTTGGTCTTGGGTAAGTACTTCATCATACACATATAGTAAAGGGTATTCCTTTGCTCTGAGCCACTCGACTCGTTTTCTGAACATGGCGACTACGGCCTCTGGAAAAGGTTCGCGTGTATACGGATTTTGTAGGGGCTGGCCCTGTGATGTGAGGTGTACAAGAGAACGAATATCAAAGCCCCAGCCATTCTTCTGGGCATCGGCATACGAGAAGAAGAAGACCTGAGGAATAGAGCCAACTGGTTCCATAGAATAGACTTCAGATGTATTATTCAGCATATCTTTGAGATGTACAAAGAGTCCCTGTGTACGCCGACGTTTATTGGATATGAGGAGCCTCCACCACCTTTGAATTTTGCCAACTAAAAGCGTATTCGAGCGCGTATATATGATTCTTTGATCATTGCGTCTACGATCAAAAAAACGTATGGGACGCTTTGAATGGCGCTGGCAAAAGTCACCCTGAGATGCATTCGCATTACATTGAGCATCTGGGTGGTTGCGGCTCTTGATACTCGCACAACGGCGAAACTGGAGTCTCTCCATATCCTGCTTAGCCGGAAGTTTGGTTTCCGTAAGAGCCAAAAAGGCAAAAAGTTCTTGATTTGGTAGTTTATTGACGAAAAACGGGTCAACTTCAAAAAAAAAAGAGTATTTTTGGATTCCATCGGGAAATTTATGTAAAAAAGTGAACGTGGATATAAAAATTTGAGCGAGATGACTCATGAAAAAATTCATAGTGCGTAAAATGTCTTCCAATTCTTCCACCGGTACTAGTACAATGAACTCCACCCCCGCCGTTGCCAAGGTTGCGACGAAGCGTGTAGCTAAGAAGGAGACTGAGACGGCTGCTGCGCCGCCCCCCGTTGCGGCGGCGCCGGTTGTGGCGCCGGTTGAGGCCAAGAAGGTTGTTGCCAAGAAGGCGACGAAGGCCGAGGCGGCTGCGCCGGCGGTTGTAGCGGCTGTACCGGCCGTTGTTGCCGCTGTGCCGGTTGCTACGGAGGCGGCTGTTGAGGAGCCGGTCCAGACGGTTGGCGATGAGATCCGTGGCATGGTCGGTTCCCTGAACGGCCTCCGCGAGACCATCTCCACGCTGCACGCGCAGCTCAAGAAGCTTGAGAAGCGTGTGGCCCGTGAGATCAAGGATGCCCGCAAGCGCAAGCGCCGCACGACGCCGCAGCTTGATGAGAACGGCGCGGCGAAGCCGGCCCGCCTCAGCATCTTCGAGATCCCCACGAAGCTGAGTGATGACCTCTGCGTCTTCCTTGGCAAGCCGAAGGGCAGCGAGATGAGCCGCTCCAATGTCACGAAGGCGGTGACGACCTACATCAAGGAGAAGGGCCTCAAGAACAAGCACGACATCAAGCCTGATGCTCCGCTCAAGAAGCTCCTGGGCGTTGCGGACACGGAGGGCCTGACGTACTTCAACCTCCAGCGCTACCTCAACAAGCACTATGTCAAGGTGGCGAAGGTCGAGGCCGTTGCGCCGAAGGCGTAAATTGCCTGGCGAATAATAAAATAAAAACGAAAAGAAAAAATGTGGAAAAAATTAAATAGGACAAGAAAATCTTTAAAATCCAAAAAGTAAAAATAGCCTCGTCGATTAGCTTATATGCTATGAGACATCTTGGTCGATTAGCTTATATGCTATGAGACATCTTGGTCGATTAGCTCAGTTGGTAGTAGCACACGGCTGTTAACCGTGAAGTCGTGGGTTCGACCCCCACATTGACCGTTTATTCTCTTTTTTTGATTTGTTTTCCAAAGCAAAAAGAGAGATGTGGGGTGTAGTTCTTGGAGTACTTCTTGGAATAGTACTTACTTTACTTGGAATCAATCTACTGCGTACCCGAGTACAGCCGCAGGTTATTATACAAGAGGTACCTGTTGACCAATATATCTATTCTCCATATTATTGGGGCTTAGGGGGAGTGTTAGGGCCCTGGGGTTATGGTGGTTACGGCTCAGGCGGATATAGTGGCGGTATCGCGCATCATGGCGGTCATGGTGGCGGTCATGGTGGCGGTGGTCATGGTCACTAGAGATACGGAATGACCCACTTTTTTAGTCGTTTCATTTCTAGAATTTTAAAGTTTGCTACGCGGTAATTATAGTGAAGTAAAAATGCACCTGGATAGTCCTGAATGGTATTAATATATGCTCCATTTGGATAGAGTTCTCGCGGTAGAGTTACATAAGGAACTTTTTTTGCTTGGAGTTGCCTATTCACCCATGCCTGATCGTCCCGAACCTCATTCCACTGAGGAGTTGTCATATCAAAGACTCCCTGGTCGTGTCCATGTGTCCAGGCAATCAGTCCAGTACAACAGTTTGTACATCCTGTAGCTGTACAGGGCCCGGTCTCCTTCTGGTCACATTGAAAAAGTAGCACCTCGGGTGATGCATCAAGTCTCGCAGTCAAGTCCGGAAGAAAATCATTAAAAAGGGTTATATCTCCATCCATGTAGATACAACGCTTTACAGAAGGATTCTGCGCAAAGGTTTGCGCAATGTCCAGTTTAATGAAATTATATCGTTGAAATTGTGGACTTCCCCAACGGCTAATTGTGGTCTCCTGAGTTCGCTGCGCTTTTCCATACAAAACCACAGCATAGCCTTCATTCCGAAAAAAACTGTAACTCTCACGATCTGCTGCGACAACCAACAATTTCCAAGGACACTTGACTTGCTCAATAGTTTTGATAAGATTTAATGTCAAATATTTATAACCATTTGTAGTCATTGTCCAGACCAATGTCTCTTTATAGAGATATGGCTCTGGATTCATTAGTTTTTCTTCTAGAGGCTCTGTTTAAACGAGTCGTGTTCAAGCGCGGGTGCTGTGAGGCGGCTCGATGTTACATGAGAAGTGCCGACGCTGATAGGCACATGAATGCCAAGACGCTGATAGGCGTGCTCGCGACCAAGTGTATATCTCCATGCAAAATCTTCCGGTTTTGAGACTCCATAGTGTGCTCGTAGTACTCTATGTTGCGCACTCATCCAGCGAATCTGTTTTTTCATTAATTTGACCGCAAGCTCGAGGTCACCTTTTGAAGCCAACGCAACTAAGACCCATTCAGCCCACGCCTCTGTTTCTGCCTCCATATGAGGCAGCGACGCAAGTCGATCACTGCACGCGGCATGAAAGAGTTCATGAAGTAGGACACGGGTACATTCCTCCTCTCTGTAAATAATAATACGGTCTTGCTTACAAGGAATTGTATATCCACCATTTACATGCTCAGGACCTACAGGCTGACCAGGTGCTGGTAAAATCCTTGGTATAGGTGCAGCAAATAAGCCGACACGCCAGCCTGTTCCAGTCTGTCTATGCCAGCCTGTAGTCCCCTGACCATATAGTTGAAAAATGCGACCCCAGGTCTTCCAGATATCAGGACATGGCCTGCTCGCTTCATGTAAAATAATTACTTTTGCCACCCCGCATGTTTTACAAACAAGCAGTACATTCCCCGCGCGATATCCCTCCCAGAGACTCCTACGCAGTCCAAGTCTATCATGCGGGCTTTCTTCTTCCGCCTCGTGCTTTAGCCACTGCAGGTCTTCCTGGTGCGGCTGCTCCTGTATCCACTGTAGTTGCGGCTCCCTGAGTTGTACTCGCACCGTGTTCACTAGTTCCCGCAGAAGTGGCGGTACCACGAGGTCTAGCATCCTCCTCTGATAAGGCTCCAGAAAGTGCTTCGCGCATTCTAATAAATGTACTCTCCCATGCCATCGGAATGCGATAACTAGGAATTGTCTGACCCGCAGCAGAACCCTCTTGCTTCGCCAGAATTCTCAGTGCCTCCAGACGATGAGATTCCGATAGAGGGAGTCGCAGACAGGAGATCATCAAATGATGTAGGCATTCAATCCATCGGATATTTCGAATTAGACACTCATAGATAAAAGTACGAATACCAGCGACTTCATCTAGAGTCGGTTTCGCCGGTCGAGCAAGTCTCCGCACAGCCTCGTCAAAGAGTGTCTGCGGGTCAAAGAGGCTAGAAGGATTACCACCCGCAATCTGAATCCGCTCCTTAATTTTTTCATAGGCCCGGTCAGGTCCACCCACTGCAATCTCCCTAAAATGATGCGCAATACGAATCGGGAGTGGATGCTCCGAGGTACACCAGATACTGATATCGGACCCATCTTGCTCAAGAAGGCTCTGTAGAATGACGCATGATTCTGTGCTCAGTAGATGTGCGTGATAAAAGACGAGAATTCGCTTCTCTGCTTGGTCTCGACCAGAGAGTACATGAGAACCCTTTCCAAGACGCTCAAGAATCGGCTTGAGGATATGACGGTCCTGTAGACTCATTCGCGATACATCAAATCCGAAATGTATCATTGATGTTTCAAAAGGTATCTGGTCTTTTGAAGCAATTGTGGTCACTTCATCCTCTTCACCACCATCGTCTTCTTTTGGTTTCTCGAGACTCCAGAGTTTTGTAACAATTTTTAGAACCACTCCACGAGCCGCAGCGCGCGTATAGAGTTCTTGATGGATGGTGTGTCGTTTTCCTGAACCAGGCGGACCTCGCCAACTCAGATGCATCTCCCTGGGTCTAAACTTGTTAAACCTTTACACCCAGAATGGAGTGGTGCGTGCCTTTACAAAAACTCGAACTTGGAAAAATACATCACGGCGTTCTAGTGACACGCGTGAATCGTGAAAAGAAGCCGATGGTGCCACTGTCGTATATAGACGGACAGGTGACAATGCCTATACTCACAATTCTTTTACCGCATCTTGTAATCGACTCCTATAATCCCGCAAATGGTCGCCTTGAACTTTCCATGACAACGAACTGGATCGCAAGCAAACTCACTGCTATTCAGACCAGTCTTCTTGAAGTTATTTGCGCCAGCCAA
>Ga0007854_10001614_pt1 | contig 14265 bp, 10 predicted proteins | sample CryBogCBH12Aug08_FD_60382 | JGI IMG/M metagenome (GOLD analysis project Ga0007854, IMG submission 60382) | Freshwater microbial communities from Crystal Bog, Wisconsin, USA - CBH12Aug08 | ecosystem: Environmental > Aquatic > Freshwater > Lake | place: Crystal Bog, Wisconsin, USA | collected...
TTCTCCTAGTTCGCTTGGGGGATTAAAGGCCAGCTGTGGGCAACATCTGCGCCATGTGACCCATATTGGTCTCATGTACAGAAACGGCTCCACGCAGGTGACGTTTGTTCTTGGTGCTCTTCTTGGTCAAAATATGACGCTTGAAGGCTTGACCGCGTTTGACGGTTCCACCTGGGCGAACTCGAAAGCGCTTCTTTGCGCTACTTTTAGTCTTCATTTTGGGCATTTTCTGCTCCCTTTTTAAATTGTGCTCGTGAGGCGCCTGCGAAATTACCCCGCAGTCTTGTTAGCCCCGAGACACTTGCTTTTTTTGCGTTGCCTTTTTAAGCTTCTGCAGACACTGCTGCAGTTTCGCTTACCGGTTTGGCCACGCTACCGGGTTTTCTCTTTCCTGGCGCAATCATCATCACCATCTGTCTTCCCTCTAACTTAGGGAACTGCTCAACAATGATTAAATCTGCCAACTCATCCTTAATTCTCTGCAAGAGTGCCATCCCGAGCTCTTGGTGAGTGATCTCACGACCTCGAAACCGCAAGGTGATCTTGCATTTATCCCCATCATCCAAGAAACGCTTGATGTTGCGCATCTTGATGTTGTAATCCCCGTCATCAGTTCCCGGACGGAACTTGATTTCCTTGACATCAATGACCTTTTGCTTTGATTTAGCCTCTGCCGCCTTCTTTTGTTCTTGGTATTTGAACTTTCCGTAGTCCATTAACCTACAAACAGGAGGGGTCGCCATAGGGGCGATCTCTACCAAATCAACATCGTATTCCCCAGCCAGCCTGAGAGCCTCAGTCAAGCTGACAACCCCCAAAGGTTCGTTTTCTGGGCCCGTTAAACGGATTTCGGGTACCGTGATTTCACGGTTTAAGCGATGCTTACGCTCTTCGCGCTGACGGCGATCTCTAAATTCTGTAGCGATGGTTCATGTCCTCAAAAATGTACCAACCCAAACAAATGTTTGGATTTGGTGAATCTCCGGTACAGTGATACGCCAAAGTCGACCCAGCCTAAGACAGGTCATCTTTTGTGAGTAACATCTTCCAGGATTCTTTGAGTAAAGGCCTCCAAGGACATCACTCCGAGGTCAATATTGCCTCGGGCGCGCACTGCCACGGTACTAGATGCAACCTCTTTGTCACCAATGACAATCAAATAAGGAAGCTTTTGCAACGAGTGCTCCCGTATTTTAAACGTAATTTTCTCATTGCGTAAGTCTTGCTCTACTCTAAACCCTTGATTTTTCAGCATTTTTGAGACATTTGTAGCGTATTCGGCCTGCCCCTCAGAGATATTGAGCACGCAAACTTGCGTTGGCGCCAGCCAAACCGGAAGAGCACCGGAGAACTGCTCGATCAAAATTCCAATGAACCGCTCCAAGCTTCCAACGATCGCTCTATGCAAAACGATGGGCCGGTGTCTTTGTCCGTCCTCCCCCACATACTCAGCGCCTAGGCGCTCGGGTAGGTTGGGATCAACTTGGATTGTTCCGCACTGCCAAGGCCTGCCAAGCGCGTCTTTTAGTGTGTATTCAATTTTGGGGCCGTAAAAAGCCCCCTCGCCTGGCAAATATTCAAAATCACAACCAGAGGCTTTAAGCCCCTCTGCCAAGGCTTTCTCGGCTCGGTCCCAAGACTCCTCCGAACCTATCCGCTTCTCAGGCCTCGTCGAGAGTTTGTAGATGATGTCAGTAAAACCAAAGTCTTTATAAACTTTCTGTAACAAAGTCGTGAATGCAACCACCTCGGACTGTATTTGGTCTTCGGTACAAAAGATATGGCCATCGTCTTGAGTAAAAGCCCTTACTCGCATAATGCCGTGTAGGCCACCTGTTGGCTCGTTACGGTGGCATTGACCAAACTCACCAAACCTCAACGGTAGATCTCTGTAACTTTTGATACCCTGGTTAAAAATCAGAATGTGCCCTGGACAATTCATGGGTTTTAACGCATAGTCTCTTTTTTCACTCTCAGTTGTGAACATATTTTCACGGTACTTGTCCCAGTGACCCGTTTTTTCCCACAAACTTTGGTCCAAGATCTGTGGCCCTTTGACCTCCAAATAACCGTTATCTCGGTACACGCGTCTCATGTACTGCTCAACCTCTTGCCAAAGGACCCAGCCCTTGGGGTGCCAAAAGACAGTACCTGGTGAGTGCTCGTCAATATGAAACAGGTCCAGTTCTCGGCCGAGTTTTCTGTGGTCCCGCTTTTCGGCTTCTTCAAGCATCACCAAATACTGCTGCAACTCTTCTTTGCTGGACCAAGCGGTGCCGTACACGCGTTGAAGCATTTCGTTCTTATGGTCTCCCCTCCAATATGCGCCGGCAACCTTCATCAGCTTGAAGTGCTTTAAGCGTCCTGTGGAGGGCACGTGAGGACCTCTGCAAAGGTCTGTGAAGGCACCCTCAGCATAAAGAGATACATCCTCACCCGCGGGTATGGAATCGATAATTTCTGCTTTGTAGTGCTCCCCCAAGTCTTTGAAGTATTTGACCGCTTGATCACGGGGCATCACTGTGCGCTTGATTGGCTCATCCTTTGCACTGAGCTCATTCATTCTTTTCTCTATGGCCACCAAGTCCTCAGGGGTGAAGGGTCGTGAGTAAGAGAAATCATAATAAAACCCGTTCTCAATGACAGGACCAATGGTGACCTGTGCTTGAGGGAATAGTTCTTTCACCGCATAGGCTAGCAAGTGCGCGGTGGAGTGGCGAATAACCTCAAGCCCGTCCGCATCTTTTGCTGTGACGATAGAGACCTTTGAGTCCTCACTGATGAGATGCGATGAGTCCACGAGAGTACCGTTTACACGCCCTGCGAGTGTGGCCTTTGCCAAACCTGCTCCAATGCTTTGTGCAAGTTGATCAACAGTTACTGCAGCGTCAAAGGATCTGACAGATCCATCGGGTAGTGTTATTTGGGGCATTTGAAATACTTAAGGTTGCGTTGTTCAAGTCTGCGTTTAAAAGTCAGTTCTTGGTAAAAAAAGATTTTAACCTCTATGTGAGATGGATCCCAAGTACGTCGATGTTATCTTCAAACGATGGTAAGAGTACAAAGGAAAAAAAAGCTTTCCGAGAATCGGGGGTCTGAATTTAAAAACACCGACCCCCAACGAATCGCCTATCTTGGCTTCACCGATCATTGGGTCTGAGCTGACTGTTTTCAGTGAAGCATTCAGTTCAACTTTTTGCGGTGGATGTAGTTTTTTTGTGGCCCGAGCAAATGAGGCAATTACAAGTAAACGCATCACTCAAGAACGTATTCGCCAGTGACCGGTTCTTGGTCTGTTTCCAGTAACACTTGGATTAAGCATCTTTAGAGGCATCCAATTAAGAGGTTTATTTCATCTAAAAATCAAAATCACTTGACTATTTAAAATGATTTTTGAGAGGGGAAAGCAGACTTCTCAGAGGGGAAAACCGACTTCTCAGAGGGGAAAACCGACTTCTCAGAGGGGAAAAATGCCTTTTCATAGGGAAAAACAACAAAAATATTGAAAAAAAGTACTTTCACCCTAGGGAAATGGCATTTTTTCCATTAGCATCCGCAGTGCTGTGTCTCTCTCAACAATCGACACAGTATTTCACTTAATCTAAGAAAAAGGAAATCTAAAAATGGCAACTGCAAAAAAAGCTGCAAAAAAAGTAGCAGCAAAAAAACCAGCCGCAAAAAAGGCTCCAGCGAAAAAAGTAGTAGCTAAAAAAGCTCCCGCTAAAAAAGTCGCAGCGAAAAAACCAGTAGCAAAAAAAGTAGTGGCTAAAAAAGCTCCTGCTAAAAAAGTAGTAGCTAAAAAAGCTGCGAAAAAAGCTCCTGCTAAAAAGCGCACACCTAACGCGGCGTTCATGAGACCGTTGACACCAAGCGCAGCGCTTGCAGCTGTAATTGGTCACGCTCCACTGCCACGTACTGAAGTGGTTAGCAAGTTGTGGATCTACATCAAAAAGCACGGTCTACAAGACCACGTCAACAAGCGTAACATCAACGCAGATGACAAATTGCGCGTTGTATTTGGCAAAGCTCAAATCACCATGTTTGAACTTGCTTCACTCATCGGCAAACACTTAAGCTGATAAGCTTAAATACACATCTTTCGTTTAAGTTCACTTAAAGTTATTTTGTAAACTTAAACTAGATCTGTAAATCAAGGGCGTATTTATACGCCCTTTTTTATTTCTCCTAGTTTTAATCAAGAAAGTGGGCTTAACCAAAGACCTAAGGTATTTAAAAAAACTAGGATAAGTCTCTAGATGATTGTCCTCACATGCACAGTTTTGATGATCGCCTAGATGTACTATAGAAGCGTATATTAATTTATTGATTAAGCCATCAGATCAAAAAGGAGACGACCATGCAAGAGCTCGGGCGTTTAGAGGATTTACCCAAAGATTATGTCCAAGACTTGCGAGAGCTCAATTTAGTCCCTTTATGGCCTAGTCTTAGGGGTGTATTACCTCCAAATATCCCAACGCGTCATACTCAACCCACTCACTGGGCATACAAAACTTTGAAGCCTTTGTTGCTAAAAGCAGGTGAACTAACTCCCATTGAGAAAGCAGAGCGACGTGTACTCGTTTTAGCTAATCCAGGGCACGGATTAGAGAAAATGCAAGCCAGTGCTGCAATCTATTTGGGTATGCAATTGCTGCTGCCAGGGGAATGGGCTCCAAGCCACCGACACACCCCCAACGCAGTTCGAATGATCGTAGAGGGGGACGGCGCGTACACGACAGTTGATGGTGAAAAATGTTCAATGAGTCGAGGAGATTTGATTTTGACACCTACAGGTACTTGGCATGAGCACGGCCACGAGGGTAATCAGCCTGTAATATGGCTTGATGTGCTTGACCTTCCCCTGGTCTACTACATGGAGGCCTCGTACCATATTAACGGTGACAAACAATCTGTGCTACCTGGAGAGGGTGATAAAAAATATACACGAAGTGGATTGTCACCAAGTCCAGCATTTGAGAGAGGCAATAAAGCTTATCCAATGCTTCGCTATCCATGGGCGCAGGCTAAAGCGGCTCTTGAATCGATTGCTAAAGATGCCCCCGATCAAGAACATGTTCAGCTGACGTACATCAATCCTGAAACGGGTGGTGATGTAGAAAACATTTTGGGTTTTTACGCCATGATGCTTCGCCAAGGACAAACCATTCGTTTACCTGCTCGCTCCCCAGCCCAGGTCTTTCATATCATTGAGGGCTCGGCTCAGGTCAAAATTGTTGACCGCGATTTCACATTGATTGAAGCTGACACTTGTTGCGCACCGGGATATGAGGCGGTCACTCTGACAAATATGAGCAAGAGTTCACCGTGCTTTATTTTTATTGCAGACGAATCCCCACTTCACCGAAAATTGGGCGTTTACGAGAATCGCGGTTAAACTTCATAATTAATTTGATAAATTTAATTCTTCTCTCAACCTCCAATTTGAAAGTGTTGGGAGCAAACCTCATCAAGCTTGGCTTAAGACAATCGAATATCATTTGGAGCAAAAAATTAAAACGTACGCAGTTTGTTGCCTCAAACCCCGAGAAGCCTATGGTTTAGCTTTTTAAGTATATAAAATTTCATTAAGGGAATAAATATGAATTTCACAATTACTCGTCGTGTGCTATTTTCTGCACTATGTATTGCGTCATCTGTTGCACCGGTATTAGCTGAGCAAGCCAATACATTTCCAAACAAGCCAGTTAACATCGTGACAGCGTTTGCTGCTGGCAGTGGACCAGACGCCGTTTTGCGACAAGTTTCTGAAAAGCTATCTAAGCTATGGGGCCAACCTGTCAACATAACTAACAAGCCAGGCGGTGGGGGTTTTATAGCAATTGAAGCCACTCAACGTATGCCCGCAGATGGCTACACCTTATTACAACTTGATAGCGAACACTTGGCAGCACTACCGCTTTTGTACAAATCAAAAAACTTTGTCACGCTCAATACCTATGACCCAGTTGCGCCGTTGTTTCGAACACCCTTTTTGGTGGCTGTAGCCACTGACTCCAAGTTTGAGAATATGAAAGACTTGATTACAACTGCTAAGGCTGATCCCAATAAAATGAGTTATGGGTCATGGGGCGTCGGAAGCCCTGGCCACCTCGGGGGCGAGCAACTCGAGCTATTGACCGGAACAGAGATGACCCATGTGGCCTACAGAGAGGTTTCCCAACTTTTCACATCCGTCGGTGCGGGCGATATCCAATGGAGTTTTGCAAGCGTTCCTTCAAGTCAGGGCGTTTTTAAGGCTGGAAAAATTCGCTACATCGCAGTGGCCGCAGCCAAACGACTGCCACAAATGCCCGATGTACCCACAATAGGTGAGGCGGGCGGCCCCCCAGGTTTTGAAGTTAATTCATTCGTAAGCCTATTGGCACCCAAAGGGATAGCGGCTGATGTAAAAGCCAAAATTAATTCAGATGTCTTAAAGGTATTGGCAGATCCTGAGGTAAAAGCTCGCTTTAATACATTTGCGTTTGAGACAATTACTTGGTCACCCGATGAAATACGCAAGAACGCTGAAATCAAGAGCAAAATTTACGAACAACTTATTAAGCGTAAAAATATTAGCCTAGACTGATATCCTAGGTAAGGTCTGAGCGCCCCGAGGGGCCGCTCATCGAGGCATTAAGTAGCTAACTTTGAATCAAAACTATCCTTATTGATCAACCACTTGAAGTGTTATCTTTTTGGGGCTGTATTCAAAAAGGAGCGGACCTCTTCCTTCCACCACTTAGCCTGTCCTGTTGTGCCGTGTCCTGAAGTTTGATCACTGGCTGGAATCAAGTAGTATTGAATGTTTGGCATTTTTGTAATCAAATTCTCCAACACTTTAAATTCACGTGGGTTTCTTTCATCATCTGCAGAGTTAATGGCAAGCACTGAGGCCTTAATTTTCTCTAACTGCCCTGATGGGTTGTAATCTTTAGAGGAATCCCATTGATACAGGTGATCATTGGCATCCGCGTCTATAGGCGTGTTGAGTTTTTTGTCTAAGAACTCATCGGCCGCCTTTCTTGTACTTGCCTGCCTTTGCAGGGATTGACTTCCACCGTTTGAGGCAACAGAGTAATAAACGGAGGAGAACTGAAAACTCCTGGGTTGGCGAGTGTAGTTTCCGTCCATCCACTCTGGGTCGTTCTTAATTGAATCAATCACCAATCGGCGGAGCATCCAGTTTCGCCCAGACATCTCAATTGGCAACGAAGCCATGGGAACCAAAACATCCATATAGTTGGGGTAAGCAATACCCCAAAGCCAGGCATGCATCCCGCCCATCGAGTTTCCAAGAATCATCCTTACATGCTTTATGTTAAGCCCCTCGCTTAGCAACCGGTACTGCGCAAGCACCATATCATCGTAGTTGTACTTTGGAAACTTTGCTCTTAATCCGTCAGAAGGCTTACTGGACTTACCCGTTCCTATGGAGTCTGGTAGAACAATGTAGTATTTTGATGCGTCAAGGGGTTGCCCAGGCCCAAAGAGTTCCCCTCCAAAGGCGGGGCTTAGCATGCCCTGCCCTGTGCCTGTAGTGCCATGCAGTATGACTACGACCTCACCGTCTGGGTTGCCAAGAGTGGTGTAACCAATGTTGAGTGAGGGCATGACCTCGCCCGTGTGAAACTTAAAGTCTTGTGCAGTCCATACACCAGACTTTTGAGCATTAGTGGTGTTGTTAGTATTCGGAGTTTGAGCGGTCTGTACAGTTTGTGATGTACTGAGCGCACTCGTTAGTGAAAAAGCAAGACTGACTGCAAAAGCTATAAATACGCGCATCACGTTTCTCCCAAAGCTAATCATTTCACATTCAACAAACCGTTCATAACAACATTTATAGCAACATTTATAGCAACATTTATAGCAACGTTTTATGACTTTTGAGCCTTCAACGCAGCATCTCTAATTTGAGACATACTGGCACGAGTGGTAATGATCTCGGGATCTAAAATAATCTCAATCAAAGTGCCATTATCTCTAGCAAGTGCGGCTTTGAACGCTGGCTCAAACTCCTCTGTCTTATGAACCCTAACGCCCTCATAACCGAAAGCCTTTGCATAGGCTACAAAGTCTGGGTTGACGAGTTTTGAGCCACTCTCATTCCATGGGTACTCGCGCTCTTGGTGCATTCGTATGGTGCCGTACATCCCGTTGTTGAGCAACACGATAATAGTTTTCCCTCCATGTTGCACGGCGGTTGCGAGCTCTTGACCGTTCATCAGGAAATCCCCGTCTCCTGCGATAGTGAATGCGGTTCGACCTGTGGTAATGTTCGCTGCAATACCAGCTGGAACCCCGTAGCCCATAGACCCGAGAGTGGGCGCTAACTGCGTTTTGTGTCCCTTGCTGATGCCGTGGTGTCTGTGGTAACGATGAACCCAACTCGCAAAATTACCTGCTCCGTTGGTGAGTACCGCGTCTGTTGGCAGAAGTTGGTTGACGGTCTCGATTATGCTGGGCATATCAATCAAAGCGTCAGGACTGGGTGCAGGGGGTACTTGGTTGGCGATGAAATCTGCGTTGGCGCTGCGAGTCCACTCCTCCCAGGGCACTTCTACGGGCGCTGTTAAAACCTCTAAAGACCGAGCAGCAGCGTTCATTGTTGAGAGTATTGCTAGATCTGCAATATAGACTCTGTTCAGCTCCTCTGGGCTGGCATGAAAGTGAACAAGTTTTTGATCAGCCTTGGGAGCTTTGAGTAGCGTGTACCCTTGTGTCGTCATCTCACCCAAACGAGGTCCAATGGCGATGATCAAATCACTCTCTTTAATTCGCTTTGCAAGTTTAGGGTTGAGTCCAATGCCAACATCACCTGCGTAATTGGGGTGGTGGTTGTCAAAGGTATCTTGAAACCTAAAGGCGTTTCCAACGGGAAGTCTCCAGTTCTCACTAAAACGCTCTAACGCCTGAGCGGCCTGCGTCGTCCAGCCTCCCCCACCTGCAATGACAAATGGCTTTGTTGAAGCGAGCAGCATTTCTCTAAGGGTCCTGAGCGCCCCTGGATCACTCCACGCTTGAACCGCCTCTAAGCGGGGCATGGGCCTGGTGTGAACCGTCTTGGTTAACATATCCTCGGGCAACACCACGACAACGGGGCCAGGTCTTCCGTTCATGGCCGTTGCAAAAGCACGTGCAACATATTCAGGAATGCGGGCTGGGTCATCAATACGCTCTACTCGCTTGGCCATACCCCCAGTGCTGGGCCCAAAGAAACTTGAGTAATCAAGTTCTTGGAATGCTTCTCTATTTCGAAAGTCACTTCCCACGTCCCCTACAAATAGCACCATTGGGGTGCTGTCCTGAAAAGCCGCGTGCACGCCAATGGAGGCGTTGGTTGCACCTGGCCCTCTGGTAACCATGCATACACCTGGTCTTTGGGTTAACTTACCCGCGGCCTCTGCCATAAAGGCAGCGCCACCTTCTTGCCTACAGATCACAAAATCAATATCGTCTTTGTAAGCATGAAAGCCGTCAAGCACAGCCAGGAAACTCTCGCCTGGCACCCCAAAGACGTGTTTAATGCCTTGCTGGATTAAACATTCAACCAACAAATGTCCGGCGATTTGCTCTTTGCGATCTTCATTGTTTTCTTTTGTTTTTAAAGACTGATTCATAAGATGATAAAAAGTAAATTATAAAAATATATGTTTTCGCGGCATCAGATTCAAACTGTACTGGTGTGCGCTGTTGCGTCTTTTCTAGCACGTTTAACGTTAAGCGCCCCAATGACAAGAACCGCTTGCAAGGAGCTAAGGCCTAAAATAACGGCGGTGTAGTTTTGATGATCCATTAAAACACCAAAGATGAACGCAGACAACGCTTGTCCGATATCAAGTCCAGAGTAAACGACGCCGTAAATACGGCCAGTTGCGTTCTCAGGTGCAGACTTCTTGACCAATAAGTCTCGAGACGGACTTGCCGAGCCTGAGATCAAGCCCATCAAACCAAAAATCATCAATACCTGCCAACCGTTTAACTCGGCAAAGACAAAACTTAGCGATAAACATCCGGCGAAAAAGAATGCAACTCCAACCACCTTCTCTGCGCGTTGCGCGTTGGAGGCTAAGAACCCTCCCAAGAACATTCCAAACGCACTACAAACCATATAAAGCGTGAGACATGACGCGGTCACTGATAGGGGAACGGATTGGAGGTGCCTTACCGCTTCAGGAGCGTAGGCTTGGATGATACTGAGTGCGCCTGAGTACAAGAGAAAGAAAGAAAAACAAACCCACACGACTGGAATTTTCAGGAAGTCAAATGTGCCCTCCTCCTTTATGTGTTGCTCACCCGGGGCCTTTGCCTTCTCAATGACCGGTAACTCTAGTTCACTGCGTTTAAAAAGTAGCAACCCCAAAATGGCGAATCCAATGCATCCCGCAACAAAAAGGGCCACATGCCATGAAAAGGCGAGCGCAATTGGAACCATCAATGCAGGCGCTACTGCCCAGCCAAGACTTCCTGTAATACCGTGAACGCTGTAGGCATGCCCCAGTCTTGCGGGACTAACCAAACGATTAAGCAGGGTGTAATCAACCGGATGAAATACCCCGTTACCAACGCCTGCTAAAAATGCGCAAAACATCATCTGGGTATAGCTATCACTAATTGCGTAACCCCAATTGGCAAGAACCAAACTGCTTAAACCTAAATACAGTACGGGTCTTGGTCCAAACCGGTCCACTGCAAAACCAGATAAAGCTTGCACCGCGCAGGAAACGACAAAGAAAATGGACATCAAAAAACCTAGCTCTGCATAACTGACCTGCAAACTGTCTTTGATAAATGGAAATAATGGGGGGAGAACCAGTTGCGCAAAATGACTGAACATGTGAGCAACAGCCACAAGTGAGATCAGTTGAAAATCGCTTTTAACAAGTGGCTCAGGGCGTTGAAGAGCAGGATTAGAGGTATTCATAGCCCTCTATCCTACCCTCAAATTTCAAACTATTTCTCCCCTCCCCTTAAGTGCGGGGAATTAAAGGGCAAAAATTAATCGCCAATCTAAGCAGTCGATCCCGAGCAAGTGAACTTAAAGTCCCCCGGTGCGAGGATGGGGTCAACGCTCACGGTGATTTTGTCTTTAGGGGCAAACTTACCCTCTAAAAGTTGCTTGGACAGGGGGTTCTCGATGCGCTGCTGTATAGCTCGCTTGAGGGGCCTCGCACCAAACACTGGATCAAAACTCACCTTCGCCAACTCCTCAAGCGCTCCTGGAGTCACGTCCAAAGTGAGATCAATTTTGTGCAACCGCTCAACCAACACCTGCAACTGAATCGCTGCAATCTTGGATATATGAGTCGCATCTAAGGCGTGGAAGACGACCGTTTCATCAATCCTGTTTAAAAATTCTGGTCTGAAATGAGTTTTTAACTCCTCAAGCACCGCCTCCTTAACCTCTTGGGGGTCTTGGCCTACCATGCTTTGGATGATCGGAGAGCCGATGTTAGAGGTCATCACGATGACAGTGTTTTTAAAATCTACAGTTCTGCCCTGTCCATCCGTCAAGCGCCCGTCATCCAGGACTTGCAAAAGTACGTTGAAGACGTCAGGATGAGCTTTCTCAATCTCATCCATCAAAAGCACACTGTATGGCTTTCTTCTGACAGCCTCGGTGAGGTATCCACCCTCGTCATAGCCAACATATCCCGGAGGGGCCCCAATCAATCTACTCACAGAGTGCTTCTCCATGAACTCACTCATGTCCATGCGGATCAGATGATCTTCGCTGTCAAACAAAAATCCAGCCAGTGCCTTGCACAACTCCGTCTTGCCCACACCTGTTGGTCCAAGAAATAGGAAAGATCCTGTTGGGCGATTGGGGTCTCCAAGACCTGCCCTTGAGCGTCTAATCGCATTGGCAACGGCGCTGATGGCCTCCTCTTGACCGACGACACGTTTGTGCAGGTGCTCCTCCATTTTGAGGAGTTTGTCACGCTCTCCTTGCATCAACTTGGAGACAGGTATACCCGTAGCCCTTGCAACAACCTCTGCAATTTCCTCAGCACCGACTTGGGTTCTGAGGAGTCGGTGGGCGTGGGGTTTGGAGTCCGCTGTCTTTTCGTGAGCAGCTGCGTCCTTATAACGCTTCTCTAGCTCGGGGAGTTTGCCGTACTGAATCTCAGCCACTTTGTTAAAGTCACCCTTTCTCGTGTACTCCTCAATTTGGGATCTGAGTTTATCGATTTGCTCCTTAATCTGAGCTCCGCCCTGAGCAGCGGCTTTCTCGGACTTCCAAATCTCCTCCAAATCCGCAGCCTCCTTGCTGAGCTTCACAATCTCCTCTTCAATGAGTGCCAGTCGCTTTTGTGAGGCATCATCTTTTTCTTTCTTGACCGCTTCACGCTCAATTTTTAGTTGAATTAAACGTCTGTCAAGTTTATCCATCTCCTCGGGCTTAGAGTCGATTTCAATCTTGATTTTTGCGGCAGCCTCGTCAATCAAATCGATTGCTTTGTCGGGTAAAAAACGGTCAGTAATGTATCGGTTCGAGAGTTCTGCAGCGGCAACGATTGCGGGGTCTGTGATCTCAACACCGTGATGGATTTCATACTTTTCTTGTAGACCGCGCAAAATCGCAATGGTTGCCTCTACCGTTGGCTCGGCCACGATTATTTTTTGAAAGCGTCTTTCTAGGGCTGCATCTTTCTCGATGTACTTGCGGTACTCATCAAGTGTGGTTGCGCCAACGCAGTGCAACTCGCCCCTTGCCAAAGCGGGTTTGAGCATGTTGCCCGCGTCCATTGCGCCTTCGGCTTTACCAGCACCTACCATGGTGTGCAGTTCATCAATAAAAACGATGGTCTGACCGTGATCTTTTGCAAGTTCATTTAAGACCGATTTCAAACGCTCCTCAAATTCGCCTCTAAATTTAGCGCCTGCTAAGAGCGCCGCCATATCAAGCGAGAGGACTCGCTTGCCTTTTAAGGAGTCGGGCACTTCACCGGCAACAATCCGTTGTGCAAGTCCCTCTACGATGGCGGTCTTACCCACGCCGGGCTCACCGATCAGGACAGGATTATTTTTCGTACGTCTTTGAAGAACTTGAATGGCTCTGCGGATTTCATCATCACGACCAATCACAGGGTCGAGCTTGCCGGCTCTGGCGCGTTCGGTTAAATCAAGACAATATTTTTTCAGCGACTCGCGCTGACCTTCGGCCTGTGCGTTGTCAACGGTTGCGCCTCCTCTCACCGCCGTAATAGCAGCGTCAAGTGAGGCCTTGGATAGTCCGTGCTTTCTAGCCATATCCCCCCACTCACCTTTACTATCGGCAAGGGCTAGGAAAAAAAGTTCGCTTGCGACGAATTGATCCCCTCGTTTGAGGGACTCTTTTTCAGCGCCTTGGAGTAAACCAATTAAATCGCGGCCAACAGATACTTGGTCTTGCCCTTTAACTGAGGGAAGTTTTTTGATAGCAGCTTGAGCAGCACTTTCAAGTCCACTCACATTGACACCTGCGCGTTGCAAAAGTGACTTAGAGCCGTCTTCTTGTTGAATCATAGCCAAAATCAAATGAGGCGGATCTATGTATGCATGATCAGAGCCAAGCGCAAGGGTCTGCGCATCACTCAATGCCTCTTGAAATTTAGTGGTGAATTTTTCTACTCTCATTTGATTCCTCAACAATGTCTGAAAACTTATCTTGACTCCACCTCAATTGAGGTAGTTACTCAACATTTTCAAGCTCTAGTTGTAAATTAATTTGATTTATCGCAAGTTATGTACGAATTTGATCAAGTTAATCAAAATTTCATCCCCCCACGCGGATCAAAAGAATCAACTGTATTTTTTCAACTGTATTTTTAATTGCTCCACTTAGCCATCGCAACGTCATCACTCACCCTGGCGTCTACCCACCTAGCCTGGCCTTGTATGGTTTGCTCTTTTTTCCAAAACGGGGCCTGGGTCTTTAAATAGTCCATCAAGTATTCACAGGCCTGGAAACTCGTCCCCCGGTGAGCGGCGCTCACTGCTACTAAAACAATTTGATCCATCGGCTTTAAAACTCCGATTCGGTGTACCACTCTGGCAGCGTTTATGCCAAACCGGACCCGTGCTTGGTCCATCATTTTCAAAATAGAACTCTCAGTCATTCCGGGGTAGTGCTCAAGCTCTAAACTGATAATAGAGTCGTTAGAGGGTGCAAGGCTGTTAGCTTGGGTAGCATGAGTAGCTTGGGCAGCTTTAGCATCAAATTCTCTGACAGTTCCAACAAATGAACAAACTGCACCCACGCCCGGGTCCGCAGCCCTCAGT
>Ga0007854_10001615_pt1 | contig 14262 bp, 18 predicted proteins | sample CryBogCBH12Aug08_FD_60382 | JGI IMG/M metagenome (GOLD analysis project Ga0007854, IMG submission 60382) | Freshwater microbial communities from Crystal Bog, Wisconsin, USA - CBH12Aug08 | ecosystem: Environmental > Aquatic > Freshwater > Lake | place: Crystal Bog, Wisconsin, USA | collected...
CGGCATAATTGCCTGCTCCACGATGACGGGGAATTTACATCCCGTTTCCCGCTTAACCAACACGCGAGCGCGAAGTATAAGCAAAATGAATGATTTACGCAAAGAATCTGTAACATGGGCTGAAATTGATGAGGGCAGTTGCGACCAGCGTATCGATAACTTCCTGTGCAAACACCTTAAAGGCGTGCCCAAAAGCCATATTTATCGTATCTTGCGCAGCGGTGAGATACGCGTCAATAAAAAGCGGGTGGATCAAACTTACCGTCTGCAAATGGGGGATCAAGTGCGTATTCCACCGGTTCGGGTAGCAGAACCGGTGGAAAAAAATTATGTTCCGGCACTCGAATTTCCGATTTTATACGAAGATGATGCGCTGCTTGCCGTGGATAAACCTTCCGGCGTGGCGGTACATGGCGGCAGCGGAGTGAGTTTTGGTGTGATCGAACAACTGCGCAGCGCGCGACCTCAAGCCAAATTTCTCGAATTGGTGCATCGTCTGGATCGGGAAACGTCCGGTGTGTTGCTGCTTGCCAAGAAGCGTTCCGCCCTGACCCATTTGCACGAGCAGATGCGCGACGGTAAAACGGACAAGCGTTACCTGACCCTGGTATTGGGACAATGGAAAAATGCCAAGCAGCACGTCAGGTTGCCGCTCCACAAATTTGACACTCAGGATGGCGAGAAGCGTGTCATGGTGCGTGAAGACGGAAAAGAGTCACACACTATCTTTACTCTGCAAAAAGCATGGGCGGGCTACACCCTGCTCGAAGCACAACTCAAAACCGGACGCACCCATCAGATACGGGTGCACCTTTCTCATCTCGGCTTTCCCATTGCCGGAGACGATAAATATGGCGATTTCCCCCGTAACCGGGAACTGATGAAGCAGGGGCTGAAACGTATGTTTCTGCATGCTCATTCAATCGCGCTGACGCATCCTCTTTCCGGCGAGCCGCTGTGCTTTAACGCGCCGTTGCCGATAGAGTTGCAGAAGTTTGTGGATAAGTTGGATGCCGATGTTACTATAGTAAAGTCAGACCAGTAGCAAAGGCTGTTACTGCGGGCAGGCAACTGAAATGGAAGATCGTTTATGGGACATATCTTTGCTAATATAGAACTGAGCAACCCGCGTAAACCGGAACTTCGGCCAGTGGGCATCAAGGCTCTTGCTGATACGGGAGCACTTATGTTGTGCCTGCCTGAGCACATCGCGTTGCAACTCGACTTGCAAACGGAATCCCTGCGCGAGGTTACCGTAGCCGATGGGCGGTCGATGAAGGTTCCCTATGTCGGACCTGTGAAGGTATCGTTTGAGAATCGGATCTGTTTCGTCGGTGCGCTTGTTTTAGGGGATGAAGTTCTTCTTGGTGCGGTGCCGATGGAAGATATGGATCTGCTACTGTCACCGGGGCGGCAAAGCATTGTGGTAAACCCGAGCAGCCCGAATATTCCGCACGCTCGGGTTAAATAAATCGTCGAGAAATCTCCAGCTGGGCGGGGGCACCTTGCTCCTACGCGGATTTCATTCCGCGTGGAAAGATAAAATCGCAGCTCATCCAACTTGACTGAAGAGGGGAAGGCAGCAGTAGCACGGATGCAACAACGTGGAATCCGGGAGCGAACGGCAGGGCGCAGGGGTGTCCCAAGGTTCAGTGGAGTGCCATGAATCCCGGATTGCATCCGGGCTACGCTTGCTGTTAATGTTGTTACATAAAGCCCAAGTAGGTTCAATAAACAAATCCAACGGACGTTGCATCGAATATGTTTTCATCCGGCACAATGCGCTTTGCTTATTGTCGTCCTTCATAATTGCGCCTTACGCGGGTTAGCGGATTCAGTTTCAAGGTATGTCAGCTACTCTGACAGGCAATACCAGTCAAGTGATGTCCACTTCCATAGGACGAAGTTTTTTTAGCTTTTAATAAAATTTAATCCACAGTCCATGTCTATCCAGTCCGAATTGCCTATGCATTTTTGAAATTAACTAGGCCATTAGGCCTATATTAATTAGAAATCAGCTTTCTTATCATAATGATTTGGTTAGTCGATCTATTAGGGAGGTGAAATGTTCAAACTTGTCAAACTGGTTTTTGCAGTGGTGTCATTTTTTATTGCAGCGCAGGCTTACGCATCGACACATTCTCTGGTTCAAGGCTGGAATCTGGAAGGAAATAATAATGGCTCAGCCATTGACCCCGTTGCCGTTTTTGGAAATGCGACAACGCCAACGGGCATAAGCCCAAGCGTGACAACAGTTTGGGTATGGGATAAAACTCTAGGTCAGTGGGACTTCTTTGCTCCGAGTATGACGTCTGCTGCGCTTACGACTTATGCTGCGTCAAAGGGGTATGGTGTACTAACAAATATTCAAGATGGCGAAGGTTTTTGGGTTAATGTCAATGCCGCAAGTGGCGTATCTGTAAATTTGTCAGTTCCACCTGCTTTATCAATTTTTGCGGGCAATATTTCATCAGCTGGCAGTGTGGATAATACTGGAGCAAATGCATTATTTCACTTTACAAATCCTGTTACATCTGCTGGGCCAGTACCAAACGAAGGTGGTTTTGGAATCGGGAATGATGGCGCAGGTAACATTTATGTGGCAGATACTGGCAATAACACCATTCGCAAAATTTCTTCTGCAGGCGTGGTGACAACAATTGCAGGGACACCTGGCGTAATTGGAAGTGCAGATAATAATAATGGATTATTGGCGACTTTCAATAAACCGTATGGAGTAGCGTCAGATAGTTCAGGCAACCTATATGTGGCGGACAGTTATAATCACACAATACGTAAAATTTCGCCTACTGGTGTAGTAACTACTTTAGCTGGGTCTCCAGGGGTAATTGGGCAGACAGATGCTATAGGCTCAGCTGCAAGGTTTCAATATCCAACAAGCCTTACTATCGACAGTACAGCTACCAACCTTTATGTTGCCGACAGTTCCAATACGGATATTCGTCAGGTCAGAATATCAGATGGAAATGTAACTACGATTGCCGGAACACCAACAATACACGGTAGTCGAGATGGCACTGGCTCGGTTGGCTCTGGTGCTGCTCAATTTAACTACCCTTTTGCAATAGCTGCAGATGGGTTGGGAAATCTTTACGTTACAGACACCTATAATCACACAATACGCAAAATCGTTATTTCTAGCGGAGCAGTGACAACGATAGCAGGCACGGTTGGTGTTGCAGGTAGTTCGGACGGAATTGGTTCTGCTGCGAAATTTAATTATCCAATGAGTATTGCTACTGATAATACAGGCAATATTTATGTTGCCGATTCGGGAAATAGTACAATTCGTAAGATCGTGGCTTCTACTGGGCAGGTATCAACATTGGCTGGGGTTGCTGGCACTCCAGGATTTACAGCAGGTGGGCTACCAGGGTTACTCACTAATCCTGGAGGTGTAGGCGTTAAAGGTTCAACACTTTACATAATTACAGGAAATGCAGTTGTTGAATTAACAAACCTTCCTTGAAATAATAATTGTTATTGTTGCGGTAAGTGTATCTGCAGGCACCGGAATGGTGCCTATCTTATTTGCACTATTATTTTTTGAACATAGCTATACCGGAACGTCAAATGAGCCGGGGGGTGGGCACGTTGTTGTGCCCACGCGGTTGTGTAATACCAAATCCTCCGCGTGGGCTAACGATGAAACTGTTTCCCCACCCTACAAAATTCATGGCACGTTTCTGTGACTACGTGGTAACAACATGTTGAATCCATCGTGTGGGCCAACAGCTGAAACCGTTTGCCTACCTTGAGTGATGCGAATATATTGCTGAATTGGACACACACCTCGTGTGAAAAATCATGTCACGATATCGTCGTGCTGCAACTGTTGGGGCATGCTATTTTTTACGGTGGTGGCGTATCGGCGGCAAACAATTTTTTGTACCGAGGTATTCCGTAACGCGTTGCATGCTGCAATCATTTCGGAGCGGGTGGCGCATCCGCTCATTATTGATGCGTGGGTATTATTGCCCGATCATTTGCATTGTGTGTGGACATTAACCGAAGGAGATGCCGATTTTTCTACCCGCTGGAAATTAATCAAAAGGGAGTTTTCTGTCACGTGCAGGAAAGACTATCATCGTGCCGATTGGATGACAGCATCAAAAATCAAACATCGAGAATCAACAATATGGCAACGGCGATTTTGGGAACATCAAATACGTGATGATTTGGATTTGCTGCGGCATGTGGATTACATCCATTTCAATTCGGTTAAGTATGGGTATGTTCAGCGCGTGATAGCTTGGCCGCATTCCACATTTCATCGTTGTGCGCAGCAAGGAATTAATTCACCGGATTGGGCAGGCATTACAGATGATGTTAAATTGGAAACACGTGAATTGATGTAGCACGCAGGCGTAATAACCAGCGGACATTATGCCGAATAAATACAAATTAGATTACCTTGGCAGTTGAAAAATCCTCTTTTGTCACCATTTGTCCATGGTACAGTGTGGCAGGTAAGGTAGAGTCCTGATGTTTTTTACCTGATTTTCCGAGTGCCACTTTGCCAGACCCCTGATATTGTTTAACATGCCATCTCGACACCATGATCTTGCTGTAAAGTTTTTTCAACACGAAGGAGTACAAAATGAATACATCCAAAGTATCAAATGAAATGGTAGCTGAACCGGTCTCCAAAGAAAAACTGATGGAAGACCTGAGAGTGGTTGTGGCCGATGCGGAGGAGTTGTTGAAGGCAACAGCTAATCAGACCGGTGAGCGGATTGCCGCAGCACGTGCCAAGGCGGGTGAGTCGCTTCAGGCGGCCAAGATTCGATTGGCTGATGCACACGCAACAGTTATTGAAAAAGCCAAAGTGGCAGTGCAGACGACTGACGACTATGTACATGAAAACCCTTGGCAGGCCGTTGGAATTGCGGCTGCGGTTGGACTGTTGCTCGGTGCATTAATTTCACGCCGTTAATCCTCTATGGCTGCTGAGGAACAGGAGGCTAATGCAGACCAACACAGAGGGCTGTTTGATTCCCTGAAAACGTTGGTTGCCACATTCTTAGCCATCGGGCGTACCCGGCTGGAATTGTTGTCGACTGAGCTTGAAGAGGAACGGTTGCGCCTCAGTTCAATGCTGCTGTGGACGCTGATAGCACTATTTTGTGCGGGGATAGGGGCTGTTATGGTTACCCTGTTCGTCGTGGTGCTGCTGTGGGATACGAACCGTCTGTTGGCCTTGGGTATCCCCTCAATGTTGTTTTTGCTGGGGGCAGCTTTGTCATGGCGGGTGGTGGTTGTCAAGGCACGCACCAAGCCGCGCTTATTTTCATCCAGTCTGGCTGAGCTGTCCAAAGACAGCGAACAATTGAATTCGCGACCATGAACGCGAAATTACTCCAGCTTGCTGAGCGTCGGGGCGTGCTGATTGCCACGGCGACGGCTCAACGTACTGAATTGACCCGGGCTATAGCCCCGTTACGCGGGACTTTGATGGTGTTGGATCAGGGAGGTGCGGCGCTACGATTTCTTGGGCGGCATCCAGTTTTGCTGGGATCGGTTGTGGTTTGTGCGGTGGTATGGCGTCCCGTGCGTGCGGTGAACTGGGTGCGGAACGGCTGGCTGGTGTGGCGTATGGTCACAGGGATCAAGAAACGCTTGTAAATTCATTATTTTTGATTTTGCATTACGATACGGGAAACATAAACGATTGCCATTATATTTGCAGCTATTGCTACGTATCCCGCTGTTGCATAACCGACGATTTCCTTTGTGCTGTTCTGCGTGATGATAAAACCGGCCAGTGTGGTAGCCAAGCCCATGGCAAATGATTGCATGGTGGCGTTAAGCGACATGAAAGTGCCGCGAAGTTTGGGTTGAGCTGCCGAGGTGATGATCGCCATTGCGGGAATCATGCGTCCGGAAACAAGCACGAAAAATGCGGTCGTACAAATCAGCCAAACCCAAAGTGGAGTCTTTCCGAGCTGACTGATTGCCAGCAATGGAAATATTGCTGAAGCTGCCACCAATCGATAAACTTTTACCTTGCCGTGCAGATCAGCCCAACGTCCGATTCGTCGCGCAGTAAATAAGGTTGCCGCGCCACCTGCAAAGTAGATGAAGGGAATGTCATGTTGCGAAATACCCACGTTGCTGACCGCATAAAGGGTTAGATAAGGAATCACGGTAAAGCCGGAAAAGATGATCAGCGAGGAAAAAAGTAAAGCATGCCGATGGTTTGAGTCTCGTAGCACGGACAAGATCGCCACAAATGGATGATTTCTCTTTTCGGTACTGATGTGCTGGCGCAGTTCCGGCAAAAGGCGCAGGCCGATAACAACGAACAAAACGGCCATCCCCGAAATCATGAAAAAGGGGGCACGCCATCCAATATGATTGGCTAACCAAAGCGACAGGGGCACACCGGCAACGGTGGCAATTGAAAAGGCTGTTGATACTACCCCGCTGGCATGGGCTCGCCGTTCGAACGGAATGACATCACCCACGATAGTTTGCACCATCGCACCCATAATTCCACCGAAAATACCTGCCAACCCCCGCGCGACTATGAGCGTTGAATAACTTGGGGCAAGGCCGCATGCCAGCGTGGAAAGGCCGAATAAAATTGAGACAGTCAGCAACAATCGCTTGCGTTCGAAGTGATCTACAAACGTTGCTGCCAATAATCCCGAGAAAGCAGAGCTAAAGCTATAGGATGAAACAAGAAGTCCGAACTGATGCGTACTCATGCCGAATGCACTCATCAGGATCGGTCCAAGCGGCATCATGATCATGAAATCGATGATGTTGATGAACTGGATGCCCGCGAGAGTGAGTAAAAGCTGATTTTCGCGTTTCAGGGTGAGCGGGTGGGGCATAATTCCATTATCATCCCTGCCCGATAATTTTGCAATAAACGCGGATAAACACCTTGGATAATCGAAATATTTTGAACAACGTACGCGTGGTACTGAGTCATACCACGCATCCCGGAAATATTGGAGCCGCCGCACGAGCGATGAAAACGATGGGGCTGGAGTCCTTGTATCTGGTCAACCCGCGACATTTTCCTGACCCGCAGGCAGATACCATGTCTGCAGGTGCGGATGATTTATTGCGCAACGCGGTGGTATGCAGTTCCATAGAGGAGGCTTTGCAAGGAACGGTTTTTGTTGCTGCCATGACCGCGCGGATGCGGGATATTTCGCATGAAGTGTTGACGCCGCGAGAAGCCATGCCGCTGCTTGCGCAATATGCGGCCACGCACCAGGTAGCGTTACTGTTTGGCACCGAAATGTCGGGGTTGACCAATGAGGAAATGGGTAAAAGTCATCTGTTGGTGCGCATTCCCGCCAATCCGGAATACAGTTCCCTGAATTTGGCCGCTGCTGTGCAAGTGGCCAGTTACGAGTTGAGCGTGGCGTTGCAGTATGCTGGATTGAACTTGCGTCAAGCTGAGATCGAGCCGGCAAGGCATGAAGAAGTGGAAAGATTTTTTGTTCATCTTGAAAGTGTATTGAACCAGATCGGTTTTTTTAACTCCAAGCATCCAAGCAAGCTGATGCAAAAATTGCGTCGATTGTATGCACGTGCGCGTCTTGAACAGGAAGAGATCAATATTTTACGGGGCATTCTGAGTGCCACGAGCGGTTACAATACCCGAACTAACGGGCATGGCAAATGTGCCGCCCTGAATGATGAAACTCGTGATGCCCGTTTTCCCCTCCCCAGCCCTCCCCCGCAAGCGGTAGAGGGGGAGAGGGTCTCGTTGCACGAGTTTAATGTTAAAAATGATAAAAGCGGGCAGGTGCATGATGTTTGATGGAATCAGAGAAGATATCAAGAGTGTGTTTGACCGTGATCCGGCAGCACGGACTACTTTTGAAGTAGTGACCTGTTACCCGGGCCTGCATGCACGTCTTTTTCATCGCTTGGCGCATTATCTTTGGCAGAATCATTTTAAATGGTTGGCACGCTTTGTTTCTCACCTGACACGCTGGTTAACCGGTATTGAAATTCATCCCGGTGCGACCATAGGCAGACGTTTTTTTATTGATCATGGTATGGGCGTGGTAATTGGTGAAACCGCCGAGATTGGAGACGATGTAACTTTGTATCACGGTGTAACACTGGGTGGTACTTCATGGAAAGAAGGCAAGCGTCACCCGACACTGGGGAATGGTGTGGTGGTAGGGGCAGGAGCGAAAATTCTGGGTCCGATTCATGTCGGCGCTAATGCTAAAATCGGTTCTAATGCCGTGGTGGTCAAGGATGTACCTGCTGGCGCAACGGCTGCCGGAATTCCGGCGCGAATACTCGACGAAGCCAAGAAGGATCGGGGTTTTAATGCTTATGGGATAGGGAATGACCAGAACGATCCTTTGTCTAAAGCCATTCACGGTTTGCTTGGGCATAGCATGGTGGTAGATCAGCGTATTAACCGTATTCTCGAGCAGTTGGAAAAGATGGGCGTGAGTGTTGAAGAAGAGCGTGCTACTGCCGATAAGTTTGATCCAAATTATTTGAATAAGATAGTTGACTGATTCATTCGGGTATTATATTATCCTTTTCAGCAGTGGGTATTTCGAAGTGGTGGATTTACCGCAACGAAAGTTCACTCATTCAATTATTCAAATTTATTGGAGGTAATAATGCGACTCACTACCAAAGGACGTTTCGCTGTGACGGCGATGGTTGATCTGGCGACGCGTGGAGGTTCAGCTCCGGTCACCTTGGCTGGTATCAGCGAACGCCAGAAAATTTCACTCTCTTATTTGGAGCAGTTGTTTGGCAAGTTACGCCGCCACAATATTGTGGAAAGCGTGCGCGGACCAGGCGGTGGCTATTATCTGGCACGTCCTGGTGCGCAAATTTCAATTTCCGACATCATCAAGGCCGTAGATGAACCTTTGGATGCGACCAATTGCGAAGGCAGGGGCGATTGCATGGATGGCAAGCCATGCAGTACGCATTCATTGTGGTACGGCTTGAATGAAGTGCTGCATGATTATTTATCGGCTGTAAATTTGCAGCAACTGGTTGAAAAACATATTGATGACCAGAAAAAAGCGGGCGTGGTGCCGGTAACGATCGGCAAGCGCAATACTAAAGCTTCATTGGCGATGGCATAAAACGATCATGAGCATGCACTTTCCCATTTACATGGATTATTCAGCTACGACCCCGGTTGATCCCCGGGTGGCCGCAGCAATGATCCCCTATTTGACCGAGAAATTTGGCAATCCAGCCAGCCGTTCCCATGCCTATGGCTGGGTGGCGGACGAAGCGGTGGAGTTGGCGCGTGCTCAGGTGGCTGCTTTGGTAAACGCCGATCCCAAAGAAATCGTGTGGACTTCAGGCGCGACCGAGTCCAATAATCTGGCTCTGAAAGGGGCGGCACATTTCTACTCGGGCAAGGGCAAGCACCTCATCACTATGCTGACCGAGCACAAGGCGATTCTTGATACGGTGCGCGAGTTGGAACGACAAGGATTCTCTGCCACCTATCTTTCTCCCGAGCCGGATGGTCTGCTTGATCTTGAAAAACTCAAGGCGGCATTGCGTCCGGACACCACTATCGTTTCGATTATGTTGGTGAATAACGAAATCGGTGTGGTGCAAGATATTGCTGCAATCGGTGAAATATGTCGTGACAAGGGCATTTTATTTCATGTGGATGCTGCGCAGGGAACCGGCAAAGTACCCATTGACTTGCAGACACTCAAAGTCGACATGATGTCTTTCTCAGCCCACAAAACCTACGGCCCCAAAGGGATTGGTGCGTTGTATGTTCGCCGTAAGCCGCGGGTCAGAATTGAGGCACAAATGCATGGTGGCGGACACGAACGTGGTATGCGCTCTGGGACTCTGGCAACCCATCAAATTGTTGGTATGGGCGAAGCGTTTCGAATCGCACAAGAAGAAATGGCGACAGAAAACGAACGCGTCCGCATGTTGCGCGACCGTCTGTGGCAAGGGCTTTCCGACATGGAAGAAGTGCATCTAAATGGCGATATGGAAAGGCGCGTACCGCACAACCTCAACGTCAGTTTTAACTATGTTGAAGGCGAATCGATGATCATGGCTGTGAAAGATATTGCGGTATCCAGTGGGTCAGCCTGTACCTCGGCGAGCTTGGAGCCGTCTTACGTGCTGAGAGCCTTGGGGCGTAGCGATGAGTTAGCTCATAGCTCGATTCGTTTCAGCGTGGGGCGATTTACCACGGTTGAGGAAATTGATTATGTAGTGGCCTTGATGAAAGACAAAATAGGCAAGCTACGCGAGTTGTCTCCGTTGTGGGAAATGTATAAGGATGGCGTGGATATCGGTAGTATTCAGTGGGCAGCACATTAGATAACCGGCCTTTCCTCGTCTGGCGGCTTTGCCAGCGGGGCAAACGATCGGTTCTCTAGAAAAAAGGAGCATCAAAATGGCATACGGCGAAAAAGTTTTAGATCACTACGAGCATCCGCGTAACGTGGGTTCGATGGATAAGGACGATGATCAGGTGGGCACCGGTATGGTGGGTGCGCCGGCTTGCGGTGACGTGATGAAGTTGCAAATCAAGGTCAATGATCAGGGCGTTATTGAAGATGCCAAGTTCAAGACTTACGGTTGCGGATCGGCGATAGCTTCCAGTTCGCTGGTGACCGAGTGGGTAAAAGGCAAGACAGTGGATCAGGCTTTGGCAATCAAAAATACGCATATTGCAGAAGAGCTGGCATTACCTCCGGTGAAAATACACTGTTCGATTTTGGCTGAAGATGCAATCAAGGCAGCGGTACAGGATTACAAGAGCAAGCATAATGCGGTGATGGAAGCTCAAGCTTGCGGAGGACGCAAGGAGTAAAATATGTCTATTACCTTAACTGAAAGTGCGTCAAAACACGTACAAAATTTTCTGGCAAAGCGGGGTAAAGGTGTCGGTTTGCGCTTGGGTGTGCGTACCAACGGATGTTCGGGTATGGCATATAAACTGGAATTTGCCGATGAAGCGAGAGAGGAAGATCTCCAGTTTGCCAGCAATGGCGTGACAGTATTGGTTGACCCAAAGAGTTTGCCGTATCTGGATGGTATGGAGCTGGATTACACGCGTGAGGGTTTGAATGAAGGTTTCAAGTTCAATAACCCGAACGTCAAGGATTTGTGTGGTTGCGGCGAGAGTTTTAAAGTTTGATGCAGTCCGTAGACCTCAATTTACAGCAGAATTTTTTTCAGTTATTCGGTTTTCATGAGCAATTCCGGTTGGAAACTGTTCCTCTTGACGAGCAATACCACAGCCTGCAGTCACAAGTTCATCCGGATAAGTTTGCCCATCTCTCAGAAGCCGAGAAACGCTTATCCATGCAATTGGCTACGCGAGTAAATGAAGCGTATCAAACATTACGCAATCCGGTAAGACGTGCACGTTATCTGCTTTCTTTGCACGGCGTGGATACGCAGGAAGAAACCAATACCTCAATGCCGATGAGCTTCCTGATGGAGCAGATGGAATGGCGCGAGGCTGTCGAAGAAGCTCAGCAGGCAGCTGATGTGGATCAATTGGAAAAGCTGGAAGCGCGCTTACAAAAAGAGGTGAGCCACTTGCATAAATTGCTGGAAGTAAAAATTGACGACGAGCACAGTTATCCCGCAGCAGCAGAAGCGGTTCGAAAATTGAAATTTATGGAAAAACTTGCAGAAGAAATTTCTTCCGCTTTTGATATGATAGATGATTAAAACGTAGGGTGAGCACGATTTGTGCTCACCATGTATTAACCCCCGTGGGCACAAAATCGTACCCACCCTACCGATAAAATGGCACTCTTACAAATTTCCGAACCCGGCCTCAGTGCCGCACCCCATCAGCATCGTCTGGCAGTGGGTATCGATCTGGGCACGACCAACTCTCTAGTTGCGACAGTGCGTAACGGCATTAGTGTGGCACTCAATGATACCGATGGACGTACCTTATTGCCCTCGGTTGTTCGTTATCTTGCCGATGGTGAGGTACAAGTCGGTAGCTCAGCGCAGGCAATGCAGAATGAAGACCCTATTAATACCATCATCTCGGCCAAGCGGTTCATGGGGCGTGGGTTGTGTGATATTGGCGATACCGTCGGAGTTCCTTACCGATTTGTGGATGCGCCGGGTATGGTTCAATTACGTACTGTGGCAGGGGTAAAAAGCCCGGTTGAAGTCTCGGCAGAAATTCTAAAAGTGCTTCGGGCCCGTGCCGAAGAGTCGTTGGGTGGTGAGCTGGTTGGCGCGGTGATTACTGTGCCGGCCTATTTTGACGATGCGCAACGCCAAGCCACTAAAGATGCTGCTAAGCTGGCAGGTCTCAATGTACTGCGCCTGCTGAACGAACCCACTGCTGCGGCCATTGCCTATGGATTGGATAACGCTTCTGAAGGTGTATATGCAGTTTATGACTTGGGCGGCGGAACATTTGATATTTCCATTCTCAAGCTTTCCAAAGGCGTGTTTGAAGTACTTGCTACCAACGGTAACTCAGCGTTGGGGGGGGATGATTTTGATCAGCGAATTTACTGCTGGTTGCTGGAAAAAAATAATCTATCGGCATTGAATCCACAAGATACACGTCTGCTCCTAACACGTGCACGTGCGTCCAAGGAGGCTTTGACGCTACATACCGAATCGACGATTACCTCAATACTGAGCAATGGCGAGACAATCAATTCGAAATTGACCCAGCAGGATTTCCATGACATGTCGAAGAACCTGGTGGCCAATACTTTGCAACCCGTGCGTAGGGCCTTGCGTGATGCCGGTTTGAAAGTTGAGGATATCAAGGGCGTAGTGATGGTGGGCGGCTCCACCAGAATGCCACAGGTGCAACATGCCGTGGCAGAGTTTTTTAAGCAGACTCCCCTGACCAATCTTGACCCCGACAAAGTGGTTGCGTTGGGTGCGGCCATTCAGGCCAACGTGCTGGCCGGAAATCGTAGCGCCGATGACTGGTTGCTATTGGATGTGATCCCGTTGTCACTGGGTATCGAAACCATGGGCGGGCTTACCGAAAAGATTATTCCTCGCAACAGCACCATCCCTACTGCGCGTGCCCAGGAATTTACCACTTTCAAAGACGGGCAGACCGCCATGAGTATTCACGTGGTGCAAGGCGAGCGTGAACTGGTGAGTGATTGCCGCTCGCTGGCAAAATTTGATTTGCGCGGTATTCCCCCTATGGTGGCCGGTGCAGCACGTATCCGCATTACTTTTCAAGTGGACGCGGACGGATTATTGAGCGTTTCTGCACGCGAATTGGGTAGCGGGGTTGAAGCGCATATTACGGTCAAACCCTCCTATGGGTTAACAGACGCCGAGATTACCCGGATGCTGCAGGACTCCAATCAGCACGCGCAAGACGATATGATGGCGCGTGCGCTACGGGAACAGCAAGTGGACGCTGAACAACTGATTGAGGCGGTTGAAAATGCCTTGACACAAGACGGTGGGGAATTGTTAAGCGCAGCAGAGTTGGCGCGTATCCACGCCAGCATCGAGGGATTGCAGGCTGTGTTGAGAACGACGGATCATTTGGCAATTAAGCGCGCCATCTCAGGGCTGAATGATGCTACAGCAACATTTGCCCAGGCGCGCATGGACAAGAGTGTGTCACATGCTTTGGGCGGGCGTAAAATAACCGATCTGGAAGGGATTTAAAATGCCGCAAATTATAGTTTTGCCCCATGTGGAATTATGTCCTGAAGGCAAAGTATTACACGCAGACACAGGAATGGTGTTGATAGAAGTATTGTTAAAAAATGGCATCGAGATTGAACATGCCTGTGAGAAATCCTGTGCGTGTACCACTTGCCACGTGGTGATTCGAGAAGGTTTCAACTCACTGATTGAAGCAGATGAGCTTGAAGAAGATATGCTGGATAAAGCGTGGGGGCTGGAACCCACTTCGCGCCTCAGTTGTCAGGCAATGGTAAGTGACCGCGATCTGGTTGTCGAGATACCCAAATACACTATCAATATGGTCAAGGAGTAAGCATATGAAATGGACAGATGTACGTCTGATCGCTATTGAACTGTCTGAAGCGCATCCGGAAATTGATCCGAAGATCGTACGCTTTACCGATCTCCACAACTGGATTTTGGAGCTCGAAGATTTTGACGACGATCACATGCATGGCGGTGAAAAAGTTTTGGAAGCTATTCAGATGGCATGGATTGATGAGATCGAATGAAGGGAACCTCTATTAATTCAAATTTGCGAGCATCCGCTTCGCGGCTTGCCTGCTTACCCCACTTCGTTGCCATACTGCG
>Ga0007854_10001616_pt1 | contig 14261 bp, 12 predicted proteins | sample CryBogCBH12Aug08_FD_60382 | JGI IMG/M metagenome (GOLD analysis project Ga0007854, IMG submission 60382) | Freshwater microbial communities from Crystal Bog, Wisconsin, USA - CBH12Aug08 | ecosystem: Environmental > Aquatic > Freshwater > Lake | place: Crystal Bog, Wisconsin, USA | collected...
ACCGGAGATTTATCACGCAACCGCCGGGTTGGCTTGCTGCTTGCAAGGCAACAATCACTACCGGACATTCTCCAAGAACTCGGCCATGTGGCAGAAGGCGTTTATACGGTGCGTGAGGTTCATCAACTTGCGCATCGGCTTGGTGTTGAAATGCCGATTACTACTGCGGTATACCGGATTTTGTACGAACAGGTACCGGCAGCAAGCGCAGTGGAGGCTTTACTGAATCGTTCCCCCAATACGGAGTTCTAGAAGCGGCAGGCTCGTGAGTGAGTCCTATTCTCCTTGAGTAAATCCGCACTGTCTCCAAGCCTCAAAAACAGCCACGGCAACCGTATTGGATAAATTGAGGCTGCGATTTTTGGGTAACATCGGCAGGCGAAGACGCTGTTCCGGTGCAAGTGATTCCAATAGATCAGCAGGAAGCCCCCGGCTTTCCGGGCCGAACAGCAGCGCATCTCCGGTTTGATAGCGGACCCCGTGGTACGGATGTGAACCTTTGGTGGTAAAGGCCAACAGGCGAGCATCGGGCAAAGTTTGCAGGCAGGCTGCCAGATCGTCATGTACACGCACATCGGCATATTCGTGGTAATCCAGTCCGGCGCGGCGCAATTGTTTGTCATCCAGCTTAAAACCGAGTGGACGGATCAAATGCAGTTGCGTCCCGGTGTTGGCGCACAGGCGAATAATATTACCCGTGTTGGGAGGAATTTCCGGTTGATACAGAAGGATATGAAACATACTAAAAAAAAGACCACTGCTGGCTTTCGTGACAATGGGATACTATAATACATATTGAGCTCAATATCAGTGACCATTTCCTATGCAGCTATTTACTTTTGGTATTAACCATCAAACCGCGCCGCTTGCCGTGCGCGAGCAGATGGCTTTCAATGCCGAAACCATGGAGCCGGCATTGCACGACTTGGTGGAACAGGGGGAGGCCAAGGAAGCGACCATTCTATCGACCTGTAACCGAACTGAAGTGTATTGCAGTACGCAGGCACCAGAGCGGATTGTGAATTGGCTGGCCAATTATCACCAGATGGAAGCGCGTGACATCGAGCCTTATCTCTATACCCTGCCGCATGAACAAGCTGTCAAACACGCCTTCCGGGTCGCCAGCGGACTGGATTCGATGGTGTTGGGCGAGCCGCAAATTCTGGGGCAGATGAAGCAAGCGGTACGCTGTGCAGAGCAGGCCGGTACTTTGGGTTTCTTGTTGCACAAATTATTCCAGCGCACTTTTTCTGTGGCCAAGGATGTGCGTACCCAAACTGAAATTGGCACGAATCTGGTTTCACTGGCAGCAGCAGCGGTCAGGCTTGCGGAACGAATCTTCCCCTCGATCACCGAACAAAATGTATTGTTCATCGGTGCCGGGGAGATGATCGAACTCAATGCCGTGCATTTTGCGGCACGCTCACCCAAACGCATTACCGTCGCCAACCGAACTTTGGAACGCGCCGAAGCACTGGCCCGTCGTATCAACGGACATGCCATTACGCTGAACGATCTGCCGGAACAGTTGGCTCACCATGACATCATTGTGACCAGCACCGCCAGTCCCTTGCCAATTTTGGGAAAGGGTATGGTCGAGCGTGCTTTGAAGCTACGCAAGCATCGTCCCCTGTTTATTGTCGATCTGGCTGTTCCGCGTGACGTTGAGGAAGAAGTATCCGAACTGAATGACGTATTTCTCTATACCGTGGACGATTTGGCCGAAGTGGTTCGTGACGGACAAGATGCTCGCCAAGGAGCAGTTCAAGAGGCCGAAGTCATTATTGATTCCAGTGTGGCAAACTTTATTCACTGGATGGAATCACGCGAAGTCGTACCGACGATACGTGCATTACGCGATAATGCCGAGCGTCACCGCCGCCATGAAATGGAAAAGGCTCTGCGCCTGCTGGCAAAAGGCGAGGATGCTGCCAAAGTTCTGGAGTCGTTGAGCAACAGCCTGACCAATAAATTTTTACACGCCCCGACCCACACGCTGAATCAGGTGCAGGCCGGAGAACGCGATGCCTTTCTTGACATGGTACATCGTATTTACCACCTGCATACTCCGGAATGAAGCCCAGTATTGCCGCCAAACTCGCCCAGCTTGGCGAGCGTCTGGTTGAGGTTGGTCGCTTGCTAAGCAGCGAAGATGCCACGCGCGACATGGACACCTTTCGCAAACTCAGCCGAGAACGCGCGGAAATTGAACCCGTTGTTGAGCTATATCATGCCCACCAGTCCTGCGAGGCAGATATTGCCACTGCGCTGGAAATGGCTGAAGATCCCGAAATGCGCGAGTTCGCCGAAGCCGAAGTAAAAGAAGGACGGGCGAGGCTGGAACAACTGGAGATTGATCTGCAAAAACAGTTGTTGCCTAAAGACCCCAATGACGAGCGCAACGTGTTTCTGGAAGTACGTGCCGGAACCGGTGGCGATGAGGCTGCATTATTTTCCGGCGACTTGTTCCGCATGTATACGAGATTTGCAGAACGCAATCGCTGGCAGGTCGAAATTATTTCGGAAAGTCCCGGTGAAAAAGGGGGCTTCAAAGAAATCATTGCGCGCATAATAGGTCAGGGCGCTTATTCGGTGTTGAAATTTGAATCCGGCGCGCACCGCGTGCAACGAGTTCCCGAAACCGAAGCACAGGGACGTATTCACACCTCGGCCTGCACCGTGGCGGTATTGCCTGAAGCGGATGAAGTGAGCGATGTGGTACTCAATCCTGCCGACCTGCGCATCGACACCTTTCGCGCTTCCGGTGCGGGTGGTCAACATATTAACAAGACCGACTCTGCAGTGCGCATTACTCACCTCCCTACCGGTACCGTGGTGGAATGCCAGGATGGACGCTCGCAGCACAAAAACAAAGCACAGGCGATGTCAGTCTTGGCTGCACGCATCAAGGACAAGGAAGAGCGCGCGGCTCACAATAAACTGGCCGCAGAACGCAAATCGCTGGTGGGTAGCGGCGATCGCTCCGAGCGCATCCGCACCTACAATTTCCCCCAGGGCCGTGTCACGGACCATCGCATTAATCTGACGCTGTACAAGATGGATCACATCATGGACGGCGAAATTAACGAGCTCACCAACGCCTTGATGGCAGAGTATCAGGCCGAGCAGTTGGCGGCGCTGGCGGATGAGCCGTAACAAATCACGTATCCTCGGACATCTCCTGAAAAGGGGATGATTGGGCGGGGTTAAGCACAATGTCGCGTAATTTTCAGTCCATTCTTTTGCAAGATAACGCAAGTTTAACTGCAGCCCTTTCGCTTGATGCCGGCAGTGCACGTATTGAGGTGCAAGCCTTGTTGCAGCATGTGCTCAAAGTTTCGCGTGCTTATCTGCTGGCCTATCCGGAACGCCGCCTGAATGAGGTTGAACAGAGTCAATATAATGAACTTTTTCAACGCCGCATGAAGGGCGAACCGATTGCGTATATTCTCGGTCAACGAGAATTCTTCGGGCTGGTATTCAAGGTTACTCCGGCTATACTTATCCCCCGTCCGGAAACCGAATTGCTGGTTGAACTAGCCTTGGAGCGCATTCCCTCTCCCTCAGCCGGCTTCGCCCTCCCCGCTACGCTCTTCCCTCCAGCGGGAGAGCGAAACCGTCAGGCCGGGAGAGGACGGGAATTCTGCGTGCTCGATCTGGGGACAGGCAGCGGCGCGATCGCTTTATCTATCGTTCACACTCGGCCAGATATCGAGGCCGTGGCGGTAGACGTTTCATCTGAAGCACTGGTGGTGGCGCGTGAAAATGCACAAGCTCTGGGTACAAACAAAGTGACATTCATGCAAAGCGACTGGTACTCTGCACTAGAAAAGCAACGTTTTAATCTCATTGTTTCCAACCCTCCGTATATAGCGGCGGGTGACGCGCATTTACAACAGGGTGATTTACGCTTTGAGCCGGCCACCGCACTTGCTTCCGGTTATGACGGTTTGGACGATATCCGCAGCATTGTAACAGCGGCACCTAAATATCTTGAACCTGGAGGCAAGTTGTTGCTCGAACATGGCTATGACCAGGCAGCACAAGTACGTGAATTGCTGAGCGAAGCCGGTTTCCAGGAAGTATTTTCGGCCTGTGATATGGCAGGAGTTGAACGGGTAAGCGGCGGGTGTCTTTGAGCAGGCCTTGACCAGACCTATCCCGCGCCACTAGAATACCCAACTTAATCACTCAGGAAAGCAACAGGTATCTATTATGAATGCACAAGAACAGATCAAACAGCAAGTAACGAGTAATGCTGTGGTGCTGTACATGAAAGGCACGCCACAGTTTCCACAATGCGGATTTTCTGCAAATGCGGTACGCATATTGAATGCGGTCGGAGTGAAAAATTTCTTTAGTGTGGATGTATTGGCCAATCCAGATATTCGGCAAGGCATTAAGGATTACGCCAATTGGCCGACCATTCCCCAGCTTTACATTAACGGCGAATTTGTCGGCGGTTCAGACATCTTGACGGAAATGTACCAAAGCGGCGAGTTGCAGGTTCTTGTCGAGAAAAAAGGCTAGTTAAACACTACTTCAGTGGTAGCTTAAACACCTTTTTTGGTAATTTGAATTTGGAATTTCAAAAAAGGAGCTTCTTTTCGATGAGTAATTGCGAGGGGAATATTTTATCCGGCCAGATATTTCCGGGCTCGTGAAATAGCCGCTTCAACTTGTTGCGGGGCAGTCCCACCAGTGATATTCCGCGCAGCAAGTGAACCCTCCAAGGTCAAGACTCCGTAAATATCATTATTTATAAGGGTTGAGAATTGCCGCAGTTCATCCAGTTTCAGTTCGCTTAAATCGCATTTTCGGGATACGGCGAAGCGAACTGCCAAAGCAACTGCTTCATGTGCATCACGGAACGGTAGCCCCTTTTTTACCAGATAGTCGGCCAAATCAGTGGCCGTGGCATAACCCTGCAAGGCGGCATTGCGCATGGCCTCCGGGTTAACAGTGATCCCACCCATCATGTCAGCATAAATGCGCAGGGTGTTAGTCAGGGTGTCAACGGTATCAAACAGCGGTTCTTTATCTTCCTGATTGTCCTTGTTGTAAGCTAAAGGTTGTCCTTTCATCAAGGTCAGCAGAGCAACCAGGTGGCCATTTACGCGGCCGGTTTTGCCACGAACCAGTTCAGGTACGTCTGGGTTTTTTTTCTGCGGCATGATGGAGGAGCCGGTGCAGAAGCGGTCAGCGATATCAATAAAGCCAAATCGCGGGCTCATCCATAAAATCAGTTCTTCAGACAAGCGTGATAGATGGGTCATGATCAACGCACCTGCGGCAGTAAATTCGATGGCAAAATCGCGATCGGAAACGGCATCCAGCGAGTTTTCACATACTCCTTCGAATTCGAGTAAATCTGCGACGTATTGTCGCTTGATCGGGTAGCTGGTGCCTGCCAGTGCGGCAGCACCCAGCGGTAGACGGTTGACACGTTTGCGACAATCCACAAGGCGTTCCGCATCGCGCTTAAGCATTTCGAAATAGGCCATCAGGTGGTGCGCAAAACTGACCGGCTGCGCAACCTGCAAATGAGTAAAACCCGGCATAATAGTGTGTGTATGATGTGCTGCAAGATCAACGATGGCGGTTTGCAGCGCATGTATGAGTCCTCGCAATACATCTATAGCATGACGTAGATACAGTCTTACGTCGGTGGCAACTTGATCGTTGCGCGAACGTCCCGTGTGCAAGCGTTTACCTGCATCTCCAACCAGTAAAGTGAGACGCTTTTCAATATTGAGGTGGACATCTTCCAGATCGAGTGACCACTCGAAATCACCGCTGATTATCTCGTTTTCAATTTGTACTAGGCCGTGGTTGATATCTCCCAGATCTTGCATGCTGATAATGTTGCAGGCAGCCAGCATTTGGGCATGAGCACGCGACCCTTGAATATCGAACAAGGCCAGTCGATTATCAAAATCCACCGACGCGGTAAAACGCTTCACCAATTCTGCCACTGGTTCATTAAAACGGCCCGACCAAGCTTGTTTGTCTTGCATGATTATCGTCTCTTGTCCAAAATAAGCGGCATACAGGGGTTAACTGCCATGCCAAAACATCAAAGTATAAATCAAAATCTTCAGCCCGATGCGCTTCCCAATTTTCGGAACATAGGGGTTACCCTGCGCACGGTGTTATGTGTAAATGGGATGGCGCTTCTTATTGCGGCAGCTACGGCCACGTCCTGGCTGGAAATTACCCTGCGTATGGCAGACATCTCAGCATTATTGCAGCCGGTGTTATTGTCGAGCCTGCTCATATTGTACCTGCTCAATCCCCTGTTTGCGCGACTCAACTACAGACAAGGTATAGCAGTTGTCATGATCTTGACGGGACTGATCACTCTGACAATTTATCACTTTGGAGGAGATTTGTATGTCCAGCCCGGGGAGTACAGCAATTTTCTTGCGGGCCGTAATACTTTATTGGGTGGCATGATTGCCGGATTGTTGCTTGCTTATTTCAGATTGCGTACCCAAGCGCTTTCACCTGCTTTGCATGCGTCGCGTTTGCAAGCACTTCAAGCCCGCATTCGCCCCCATTTTTTATTCAACACGATTAATGCCGTACTCGGAATTGTTCGTGCCAATCCCAAGCGTGCCGAGATGGCGCTGGAAGATATGTCCGATCTATTTCGCATGGCGATGTCCTATAGCGGAGAGCTGGTTTCCGTGCAAAAGGAGGTGGCATTGGCGCGTCAGTATCTCGCACTTGAGCAAATGCGTTTGGGGGAGCGACTCAAGGTGAACTGGCATATGGAGAATTTGCCGGAGGATGCTTTGTTGCCTCCGCTCATTTTGCAACCGCTACTGGAAAATGCAGTCTATCATGGTATCGAGCCCCTCGCCGAAGGTGGGCTCATTGACATTCGCTTGTATTGCATCAGCAATGAAATGCATCTGGAAATGTATAATCCGCGCACAGAGCAAGGCGTGCACCATGAGGGAAATAAAATGGCACTGACCAATATTCGCGAACGGCTGAACTTACAGTTTGACATTGAAGCGCGTTATACAGTTGAGTCGGGAAAGGATTTTTACCGCGTGCATATTTTGCTCCCCTATGTAAAGGTGGCAAACCATGACGCATGTTGAGCTTCCTCTCACCATTTTCGTGGTGGACGATGAACCGCCCGCCCGCAATCGCATCAAGGAGTTGCTGAGTGATTGTTCAGTTCAACTGCCGGTAGAGGTCGTTGGCGAGGCAGGCAACGGATATGATGCACTGGTGCAATTGTCTGAAATCCATGCGGACATCGTGCTGGTGGATATCCGTATGCCGCAGATGGATGGTATCGAACTGGCGCAGCATCTAAATAAACTGCCCAATCCTCCCAAAATCGTTTTTACCACGGCTTACGATGACTATGCCCTCAAGGCGTTTGAGTTGCACGCTATAGATTATTTACTTAAACCGATTCGTTTGGGACGCTTGTTCGACGCACTCTCCCATGTACGGAATGCCATTCCCTTGCGCACACAGGAATTACAGGAGCTGACCCCCGAGCCGCGCAAGAATCTTTCCATACACGAACGGGGCAAGGTTCACCTGATACCGATTCAGGACGTGCTTTATCTGCGTGCTGAATTGAAATACGTCACGGTGCGAACTGTAAACCATGAATATCTGATTGAAGAGTCTCTTACCGCATTGGAAAAGGAATTTGTTACCCGCTTTATTCGCATCCATCGCAACTGTCTGATCTCAAAAGACGCCATTGAAGGGTTTGAAAAAGTGGCGGAAGATAAAGACGGCGAGTCACACTGGACAGCCAAGCTCAAAGGGCTGGACGAGAAATTGCCTATCAGCCGCCGCCAGCAATTTATTGTGAAAGAGTTTGGTTAGTTGCTTGGACAATGGTCACTTCACCTGAAATTGAATATCAAGGTCAAACGTAATTGACGCGGTTCACCTGGATGCACAGTGATTCCGCTGGGAACAGCTGAACTGCCTGGTGTTACACGATAGTCTTGCTGATAGGCAATATCATAATACTGTCGGTTGAACAAATTGAGTGCATCCAGAGAAACGGTCGTTTTGGGAGAAAACTCACGCCCAACACGAAGATTGGTTACCAGCCCCGAGGGTGCGGTCAGGCTGCCATCTTGTGATAAAGGATAAGAGCCGATGTAGCGGGTTTCAGCTACCGCCGACCAAGGACCAACATCATGAATGGCGGCACCGAACCTCGCCACCTTGGACACCGCATTGGGAATCAAATTGCCGATACTTCCGTTATCGTTCATATTGGCGTAGTGCGCGCGAGTCCATGCAATATCGGCATCGACCAGCAACCAGCGGCTGGCAATCAAGTGGTTGTTCCATTCAACGCCGGTACGTTTGCTTGCGCCGTTCGCTGAAGTACTGCCAATCGCGGAATCTGCCGAATATACGATTTCAGAATCGCTATTCAGGCTCCAGAGCGCAAGCGAACTTTGTAAACCACTAATGGCCTCGCTGCGCAGGCCAATTTCCTTGCCAAAGCTGGAGGCAAGCGCAGGCACCGGGTTTGCGGGCGTCCCCGGTTGGGTTGGATCCCACTTGTCGATGACACCGCGCGCATCGTTGCTATGGAATCCTTTGCCCACACTGATAAAGAATTCAGTCTTTGCCCAAGGGCCGAGAATCACCGACAGCTTGGGTGAAGACTTGCTGCCGGAGGCACTACCGGAATTCTGCGGCAATGCATATGAGGTCATTTTCATTGAGACAGTATCTTCGCGCAGACCAGCCAGCGTCCGTAGCAACGGATTCCAAGTAGTGGTGTTTTGCAGATACAAACCGGTCGAGGATTCGCTGACCTGATCGTTGGACACTGTGGCAAAGGGCACTCTTGCCTGAGTATTAAGCAGCCCGACATTGATATTGTCGTAGCGTAATTGCAGTCCTAATTCCGTGGTAGAGTCATTTCCCAGCAACGTATGGTTCCAACCTTTGGCTGCTTGCCCGCCGACAATATTGCGATTTTCCTCCTGCTCGAACTGATCTCCAGTGGCCGGGCGCAATTCGTTGAAGGTGAAGTTTGACCAAAGACTCAGGCGGTAATGTTCAATATTGGCGGAAACCTTGGTATAACCCATGGTATCGGAGCTGTGCCACTCTCCTGAAATAATTTCCCGCCTAGATTCGCCACCATCGGTTGGGTCTAGCGCCGAAAAACGTCCCAGTTGCCCCGAGTTAATCAACTCCAGCGGCACTTGGTCGGTTGAATTCCACGTTGCGTCATAATGAATCCCATCGAACGACCATCCGTTTGCAGTATTACCACCACTGAGGCGTGCAAGCGCGTTAGTCTTATGCAGGTTTTCAGGGGTTGTCCATGGGCCATTCTCTTGCTCAAGTTCTACCGCGCCAAGCAAGGTTGGCCCGGTGTTGCTGAATACGGAGGAGCCGTTGGCACTTTGTCCAGGGTTGGTTAAGACTGTTGAACCTGCCAGCAAGGTGCGTGCAAATTTAAAACTGCCGATAGTCAGTTCGGCAATGTTGTGATCAAGACTTTTGCGGTAATGAATATCCGCCGATCCGGCAGATGAAAAATCACCGTTATCGGCAAAATAAGTGCCTTTGCGATAGTCGATGTGATCCACCAGTTCAGGGATCAGGAAATTCAGGTCGCAGTAGCCCTGACCGTGCGCATTTGTCGGCATATTCACCGGCACTCCGTCTACTGTACTGGCAAAATCTGTACCGTGGTCAAGGTTGTAGCCGCGCAAAAAATATTGATTGGCTTTACCGTCACCTGAATGCTGAGTGACCACCATTCCTGGCACGGTTTCCAGTGCCTCGCCTGGTCTGAGCAAAGGGATGTCTTGCAACAATTCGCCTCGAATGACACCTTGCGAGGCAGCATCTGACGTTCTAACCGCATTGTCGTAATGCCCTTTTACCGTTACTGTGGGCATTGTCGCAACATCGTTTTGCGCAATTTCCCCTTTTGTAGAAGTGTTCACGCTTGTTTGGGCCAAGACCATATTGGCCCAGATGGTTAATACAACAGCAGCGATGTTCAGCCTTTTTGGCATAGTTAATTCCCTCCCCCTTAAATGTATGACGAAAATAAAATACTGCTTAATTTGGAAGAAATGTATAACGCAATTTATGCTTCAGTTGCGCCAATCAATATTAAATTTTTGGGTGACTATGGGTATGCCTATGTCCCGCGTCTTTTTCAACGGAGATCAGATTGAGTAGCCCGTGCCGTACGCCACGCTCGGCTATCAGTGCATCGCTAAAATTCTGCACTTCTTTGGTAGACCCGCGCAACATGACCGTTTCCAGGCAGTTGTCGTGGTCAAGATGAACATGGGTTGAAGCGACCACCAAGTCGTGATGTTGATGCTGAATTACCGTAAGACGCTCAGCCAAATCACGTTCATGATGGTTGTATACATAAGAGAGATTTGCCACACAAAATGGAGACCTGTATTTTTGTGCATGTAATGTGTTTAACTGGGTGCGCAACATATCTCGTACCGCTTCAGAGCGATTTTGGTAGCCGCGTTCACGTATTAGTTTGTCAAACTCGCTGGCGAGATTTTCATCCAGAGAAATTGTAAATCGTTCCATGAAGTGTGACTCCTGAAATATTACGAAGCAACAACCCGACTAACGTTGCAAGAAGTTGGTTAACGAAACCTTAAGCTGTTGCCACACGATGCTGCGCATACTTTGCAAACCAGTAACTTCCAAGCACGATTGCAATGACACACGCCCCTATAAGCAATTCTCTACCTTCCTGCCATGCAGCGACTTCCGGTAAAAATTGACGAGACAAGCCCAATCCTGCCACTGAAAGACTTAGTAACGCTACGGTCATCCCCATGATGCGTGAAGCGATGCGGGCATTGGCATCAGCGCGACGCAACAAATGCGAAATCCACAGTCCGTTGATGGCATCCGTCATCATCATCCCGAACATGAAACATGTCGCCAGCAACAGTGCATAAATCAGTCCTCCAAAATGTGTGGCAGTAACAGAGAACAGTGCTGCCTGTGAGAGTGTATCGAAAGATAACGCAAACAGTGCTCCCACCAGTGCAACCAGACCAGGATTACCGGCACTTTTCAGATTACCCAACCAACGCCCCTTAATTCCCGCCATCTGAACCATTTCGTGTGATGGTGTAGAGAAAACTGCATACAAATTAAGTACGCCCAATAGCAAAAGAAAAGTTGCTGAAACCCATGTCCCAACATTATCCATCCATGATGGGATCGACTTATGCTGAAATAACAAACTGGCAGTAACCGCAACAATACAAACCACGACACCATGCCCAAGGGAGAAAAGGAATCCACACAAGCGCGCAAGTCGTAACCGCCCCGCTGAAGTGTTAAACCGGGCCAGACCATCTATCGTCGCCAAATGATCGGCATCCATGCCATGTTTAAGCCCCAGAGAAAATGCCAGCGCAATCAATGGATAAATGCTTTCGTGCAAAGATTCCATATCACCCTCAGTAAGAAGAATATAAATATATGCTTAACAAGAAGTGTGCCACAAAATAATTACATAATTCCGACTTGTTTTGGCGTGTTAAAAACTTAATTATCTGATTTAATTTAAGAAGAATTTTTAACAAATATTAAACCAAAAAGCATGAGGCAAATCGAACTTAAAAGTTAAACCGTTAAATGTCCAAATTGAAAAGATACTTTCCACTTGCTGCTTAATGATGGGTTCTGGGCAGCTGCAATATAAACTCCGCTCCTCCTTGCGGGAGATTTCCAGCTGATAGGCGACCGCCATGTCTTTCAACGATGCCGTAACTGATTGAAAGGCCCAGTCCGGTGCCCTTTCCAACAGGTTTGGTGGTAAAAAAAGGGTCGAACATTTTGTCTAACGCCTCAGCTGCAATACCGGAACCGTTGTCGCGGAATAGCACGATGATTTCTCCCTCTTCTTCCCGGGTTAATACCTCGAGCACAGGATCGGGTAAATGATCAGTTGCATCGGCGGCATTTTGAATCAAGTTAATTAACACTTGCTGCATTTGCCCCGGTGAACCCATGACAGGTAAATCAACAGGCAAATCTGCATGGACACGAAATTTGGCCGGAGTTGCCCGGGTCACCCAGTGGATTGACCGTTCAATGATTTCGGATAAATTGAACTTCACATTTTCGTTACGGTCGGTGGCTGAAAATCGTTTCAGGCCGTCCACAATGTCGCGTGTACGCTCGCTCCCTTCTATCGCACCGTCCAGCAGGGGATTCAAGTCTTTTAGAATATGATCTATTCGCAACTCTTCACGTAATTTTACCAATGACTCACGGCTGGCTCCCGCATGCACCGCATCGAAATATTGCTTGATACGATTGGTGTAGCGCAGCATGGCATGCACATTACCAAGAACAAAACTGATCGGGTTATTAAGTTCATGCGCCACTCCCGCAACAAGGCGACCCAATGAAGCCATTTTTTCAGATTGCAACAATTGTTGCTGGGTGCGTTTGAGTTCGTCATGCGCCTGACGCAGAGCATGGTAAGCGCGACGTAATTCGCCAACCGGCCTTCCGGTAATTACCGCACCCAGAAATTTTCCAACGCCAGACAGTCGGGGTGTGAAGTTTAGAGCTACCGGAGTAGCGGCACCATCGCGCGTGCGAAATTGCAGTTCAAGATCATGGGCGGGTTCAGCCGCCAAACGAGAAATAACCCGCTGAACTGCAGTGCATGAATCATCATCTGCGAACAATGAAATAAATTTGGCGCCTTTAAGTTCATCTTCCCGTTTGCCAGTGAAATGAACGAGTGCCTGATTGACCTCTTCAATTAAACCGTGCCGGTCACATACCACCAGCAAATCAGACATTGAAGTCAATACACTGAAAATGAATTGCTGAGACTCCTCGAGAGCCTCATTTTTTTGTTCAAGTTCAACTTCATGTTGTAGCAATTCGTTGTACACCTGATCCATCTTGTGGACGACTTCAATCCAGGTTGACTCGGACATTGCCTCGGGCGGTGTTTCCGTGGTCAAGTAGTCAAAAGGGGATTGATCAGAATTGGTCATTGGTTAATGCACCGTACAGACCATGCATGGATCAAAAGAACGGACGATGTGCTGAACAGCGATCGGTGCGCCATTATTGTCGTCTTCAATTGGAACACCCACTAATGCAAGCTCCAGCGCGCCAGGTTGTCCGGTGGTGTCGCGTGGCGAAAAATTCCAGGTGGTCGGTGCAATGATCTGGTAATTGGCAATTTTGCCTTTTCGTACTTCCAGCCAGTGACCCAAACTACCGCGAGCGGCTTCAACTAAACCGATTCCGCTCGCGTCCTCCAAGGGGGTTGCATTGTTACAGAATGGTTCGCCGGGACGCAGACGCTTGACCCATTCTTCCATTGCCGGCAAGACGCGGGCGATTTCCAGCAGACGTGCAACCACCCGTGCCGTCACATTGCCACCGTGTCGTGAAACCAAATCGGTTACCAGAGGATGCTCCGCCATTAACTGCCGTGCCAAAGCGCCGGTTTCAGCCACCAATCCATTTAGTCTGGGAGCTTTGCACCAGGAATACGCTCCCGTTTTACCCGGTTGAGGCACGGTATAGCCTGCTGCCGGGGTAAGTGCTGTTTCACCCTCCATCCAGCTGCGGGACACGTCTTCCCGTATGGCTGAAATATCCAATACCTGAATTCGGCCGTCTTCCCACAAACCGGATGGGAACAATGAATTTTTACCTTCATTATAAGCGCCATAGCTCATGAACCGATCGGTTGCCCGCCCCAGTTTATGCAAATTGAGGTTATATGAAATTTCAAGAAAACGGGGTAAATCGGCCTTCGATTTGCGTGATTCCATCCATGCCAGCAAGGCAGATTCCGAATCCAGATTAGACACGCTTTCCAAGGTGTCTCCGAATAACGTCCGTTCCAGAAATAATCTGAATTCGGTCAGCAGGATGGATAACCTGATTTGTTCAGCAAGCTCAATTGATCGTGAAGAACCGCCCGGTTGCAATGACAAAGTATGCGGCCACTTCCCCGCAAGGTAACCCATCAGGTGCATAAATTTTGCACGTGCTGGCAATACCTCGGTAGTTGCAGAGCCGCGTACCGATTTAAATCGAGCCTGGGCACCGGGAAACCAGCTTCGATCCCGGTAAAAATCGCGTGCAAAATCAGGCATGAAAAACAGATAAAAATGGCTTAAGTGATCTGCCAGATTTTCAGTAGCAAGGGTAATATTGGCGGCAAGTTGGCCATTTTCGGGCGATTTTAAACCCATCGCATCGGC
>Ga0007854_10001617_pt1 | contig 14257 bp, 8 predicted proteins | sample CryBogCBH12Aug08_FD_60382 | JGI IMG/M metagenome (GOLD analysis project Ga0007854, IMG submission 60382) | Freshwater microbial communities from Crystal Bog, Wisconsin, USA - CBH12Aug08 | ecosystem: Environmental > Aquatic > Freshwater > Lake | place: Crystal Bog, Wisconsin, USA | collected...
CCCCGGCATGCCCATGTATCTGGTCTGGCACATGCGCCACCAGCACAACCCGGCGCATAGTTGGCTGCGTCGGGAACTGGAAGCTGTAGCGCGCGAAATTACTTAGACGTAAACACGGCCCCGTTAACCCCAACGCCAACATAAAACGCCTGATTTCCCGCAAGCCCGTACAGCGTTGGCGTGCTCGAAGCCTGCGAGTTGTTGGCCCAGGTAAGCGTAGTTGCCACCGTGGTATTTACCGGAGCAACATATACCGCGCCCGACGAACCCACCAGCACATATTGCACAGCATCTGCAACTACCGCATAAAACGAAGGTGTTCCGGAAGGATAGGTCGGCGTCTGTGCGACCCAGTTTATTCCGTCTGTACTGGCAATGACCGTGCCATTCAGTCCGGCGGCAACCACGGCTCCACCGCTGCCCGAATAGGCAATAGCCTCCAGCGAATACCCGCTGGGGTTGGCAGACGTATTGACACTGGCCGTGCGGTTTGTCCAGTTAACTGCATCCGGACTGGTCAGCACGGTGCCATTATCTCCAACCACTATCCACAATAGCGCCGTCGGTGAATAGACCACTCCATGCAAGTTTGCACTGGTTACTGCACCCGGCGCCTGGGTTACCCAGTTGACGCCATCGGTGCTGTAACTGATGACGCCGCCATTACCCACTGCCATCAGCGCGGTGCCGTAACCCGTAACTGCATTCAGTGCGTACTGTGTACCCGTGGTTGCTGCAGTCCAGGACGTCATATCACCGCTGCGGTATATGTTGACATTGGAGCTGTCATTCGCTCCAACCGCGTAGTAATAGCCATATCCCCATGCATAGGTTGCAGCCTTAAAATCAACGGTCGGAGCGCTGGTTGACTGCAGCCAGGTCAATCCGTCAGCAGAGTGATAAACGCTGCCACCATCTCCCACCGCAACATAGTCATAAGTTGCATCACTGGCTATTCCATATGCGACACCCCGCATGATGCCCGAACCAACCTGTCCGCTCGGATTGCCTGCGGTCCATGTTGCACCAGCCGGACGCGGGGTAGCAAAAGCAGTTGGGGTCTGGGTTCCACCCGGCCCACCAGTGACCCGGCCATTGATCGCAAAAGCATATATCTGACCATCTGTAAGCCCGGTTAGCACGAGAGGCGACGTAACCGAAACCAGCCAGGCATGCTGACCCACGCCAGGTACCGGAACCGGCGTACCAATAACCCCCGCTCCCGGCGGGTGCGTCATGTCAATGGCACCACTCTGGGGCGCATAAAGCAGCCAGTAATCCACGCCGGGAGTTATTTGCCAGGTCAATGTCACCTGGCCTCCGCCGGCCACTGCTGTCAGCCCACCCACCGGTGGAGCAGCACTGCTACCACCCCCTCCACATGCCACCAGCAGGGAGGTCAGCACAAGCATTGAAATTCGGAACCAGAGCGATACAAGAGACATAAATAGCTTCAAAATATATTCGGCAAACAGTCGCAATTATGGATTGCATTCCCGGCGGCCATTTGTCGAATGCGTAAAGAACCCGCAATTATCGCCCGCACGGGCTGTATTACGATACGCAACCATGTCCGATCCCGCACCGAATAAGTCTGCCCGTACCAATCCCCGTCGCAATAAGTCGGGCAGGCTACATACCGTTCAGGTGGGGCAACGGCGTACGCTGGTGAAGGGGATGGCGGTCAGCGGCTTGCAGGACCTCTATTTTCTGAGCATGACCAGTAGCTGGCGGGAGTTTTACGGCAGCGTTGCGGCACTTTTCGTACTGCTGAATATGTTGTTCGCCACCCTGTATATGCTGATACCGGATGGTATTACCAACCTCTCGCCGGCCGGATTCTGGGGCGCTTTTTTCTTCAGCGTAGAAACACTGGCTACCGTTGGATATGGCGATATGCACCCGGCGGTGCCCGCCACCCACGCGCTGGCCACGGTCGAAGTTTTTACCGGCATGATGAGCACTGCTGTGATAACCGGGCTGACCTTTGCGCGTTTTGCGCGGCCACGGGCACGCATCATCGCAAGCCGCTCTATGGTGATTTGCAAATATGAAGGCCGCACCGTATTAATGCTGCGGGCGGCCAACGCCCGCAAGAGCCTGATTGTCCAAGCATCAGCGCAGCTATACCTGCTGATGCAACAGCGCTCCGCCGAAGGAATAGCGTTGCGTCGCCTGCACGACTTGCAATTGGTACGCAGTGTGCATCCCATGTTTTTTCTGAGCTGGACGCTCATGCACACCATCGACGAAAGCAGTCCGCTATATGGCCACAGCGCAGAAAGCCTTGCCGTCCATGGCGCCGAGCTGATTTTGACCATTGTCGGATCAGACGAGATTACGACCCAGGAACTCCGTAGCCGACACCACTATACGCACCAGGAAATACGCTGGAACCACGTATTTGAGGATATTCTCAGCGTCGACGAAGAGGGCCGCGAGCACGTCGATTACGAGCGCCTGCACCTGACCCGCCTGCAGTAACTTAAGGTGCGCCAGACCAATCCCGGCTATTCGCAATCAGCGCAACCACCAGAGCAGGCCACTTAGTGTAAAAAACGATGTCGCAGTAGCCATCAGAAGGGCGGCCGCGCTAACGTCTTCCATTCCGTGGGCCTGTGCCAGCGTGGGGTATATACCCATCATGGGCATGGCCGCCATCAGAATTGCAGCAGATCGCAATTCGGGCGACATCTGAGGCAGCCCTGCCAAAGGAAACGCCCACACGCAAAGAATGACCAGTGCCGGATGCAGCACCAGTTTACCCAGCACTACCGGCCAAATGCGCCGCCCCATTCCCGCTAATGGCAACCCACAGAGCGCACCGCCAATAACCAGCAACGAAACCACGCCACTGGCATTGGCAAACATGTTGACCGTCTGCATTAGCGGCGCCGGCAGGCTCCAGCCACCCACACACAAAATAAGACCCAGGACCAGCGCCCAAATCAGCGGCATCCTAACCAACTGGCTGCCTGAGCGCTGCAAAGACCGCCACACCGGGAGTTGACTTTCTCCACGTTGCATCAGCAAAAGTAGCAGGGGCAGAACTATCAGGTTTTCTAGTGTCATGTTCAGTGCCAGCGCCACGCCAGCAACCGGTGCCAGCGTCAGCAGCAATATTGGATAGCCAATAAAGCCGCTATTCGAACTGCACATTCCCATCGCATAGACCGCGCTGGCCACCGGACCGTGCCCCAGCATCCGCCGCACATATAAATAGCCAATAGCAAGCGTTGCCAGAGTTCCGCACAGATAGGCCGCCAGATAACTGATATTCAGCACCTCGCCCAAGGGGTGCTGCAATAGCGCCCGCAAAACCAGAGCCGGCAACGCCATCTGAATAACCAGCTTGCCAAATACCCGCATGTCCGCTTTGACAAACTGTCCGTTGCGGGTTAACAGCCAGCCTAAACCAATAATCAGGTAAATGGGGCTGGTTACGGCAAGAATTTCGATCATGGCGGGCAACACGCGCCCTGCGCAACCGGTCCGGAGTGCACGTCGACGCTAAAAATTCAACGTATTGTGCAGCAAACGCAACTGCTCCAGCACCATTGCAACATTGTCCGGCCATACTCAAATAAGCATATCGGCTCAAGAGTTGGCAGAAATCGTTAAGCTAATGGTCTTTTCCTCGGAAGGAATACGGTTGAACTTGTTGCATCGTTTTACACCACTTTGGATCGCGCTGGCCTGTGCGTTGCTCGTCAGCGCCTGCAGCGGCTTACCAGACAAGTCCACCGCCCCGCCGGACGCAGCTATAGAACCGCCGCCCGCCTGGCTGGCGCCATTGCCACACGAAGCCAGCAGCGGAACCCTGCAGGCCTGGTGGGGCAATCTGGGCGACCCTCTGCTAACCGACCTGATTGAGCAGGCCCAAAAGGTAAGTCCGACGATTGCCAGTGCCGCGTCCCGAGTGGCCCAGTCGCGCAGTACGCTGACTCTGGCAAAGGCATCCGAACAGCCCAGCCTGGACGCCAACCTGAGCGCCCAGCGTGGCGTCAACGGCAATTTCCCGACCACCGGCACGGCACTTCAGGCCAGCCTGGACGCATCGTGGGAAATCGACCTTTTTGGCGCCAATCGAGCCACTGAATCGGCTGCACAGGCACGTTTGCAGGGCACGCAGGCAGACTGGCATGCCGCGCGCGTATCCGTAGCGGCAGAAGTCGCCAGCCAGTATTTTGGCTGGCAAACCTGCAGGCAAGTACTGAACCTGATGAACCAGAATGTCGATTCGCTGACCCAAAGTGCCAGACTCACTCAACTGACTGCAGATGCCGGGCTAGCCGCTCCCACTAGCGCCGCGCTGGCCAATGCCGCCAGAGCCGACGCCCACAGTCGCGCCGCCCAGCAGGAAAATCAGTGCGAAAGTCAAATCAAGGCGCTGGTAGAACTCACGGCCCTGCCCGAGGCAACGCTGCGTGAGCGTCTGCTCAATGCGCCGACCACAACAGCTTTGCATGCACTACCGGCCGTCAGCAGCGTTCCGGCACAGGTGATGGCGCAGCGTCCGGACCTTTATTCGGCCCAGCGAGAAGTGGCGGCCGCCAGCGCAGAAATCGGAGCTTCCGAAGCGCGCCGCTATCCCAGCCTGAAACTCGCCGGATCGGTCGGGGCACTCAACTACACCAACGCGCAGGGCAGCACCGATTTAAGCACCTGGTCGATCGGCCCCGTAGCACTGGACATTCCCTTATGGGACGGCGCACGCCGCGCAGCAAATGTCGACGCCGCCAAGGCGCGTTATACCGAGGCCGTGGCGTTGTATCGTGCCAAAGCACGCCAGGTTGCACGTGAAGTTGAAAACGCGCTATTGGCACTTGCTGCCAGCGAATCGAGGCTACAGCAAGCACAGGCCGCTCAATCTGGTTACCAGTTTGTGTTCGAGGCCGACAAACACCGCCTCGAGGTGGGCAACGCCAGCCAGACTGATCTCGAAAACAGCCGTCGCACGCTCCTTTCCGCGCAGATCAATGCACTGCAGACCCAGCTTGAACGCTCCAACGCATGGATCACGCTTTATCGCTCATTAGGTGGCGGATGGGACGCTTTTGAAACCTCTCAGGCTGCTGAAAATTCAGACAGTTCTGAAAAACAAGCTTCCCGGGACACACAAACCAAATCGGCACCCTGATTTTTTGCCCCTTAGACACCCATGACACCACTGCCCATTCCCCGCCGCATACTGCCAATTGGCATTCTTCTGGCCGCCTGCACCCTGACCGCACTGCTGCTTGGCGGACATACCAGTCAGGCCAAAGACTCCCAACCGGTCAGCGCCACCAGCAAGGCCGCCATGACCATCAGCACCGCACACCCGCAGCGCGCCACGTTACCGTTGCAGATGTCGGCCAACGGCAGTCTAGCGGCGTGGCAGGAGGCCATTGTTGGCTCCGAATCAAGCGGTTTGCGACTAAAAGAAGTCCGCGTCAATGTGGGCGATAAAGTAGAGCGCGATCAGGTCCTGGCGGTCTTTGCAAACGAAACCGTTTTAGCCGATATAGCAAGCGCGAAGGCCGCAGTTGCCGAGGCTGCCGCCAACGCAACAGCGGCCCGAAACGATGCCGAACGCGCCAATAAACTGCAGGGAACGGGCGCCCTGAGCGCTCAGCAAATCGCGCAGTACCAGACCAGTCAGGCCAGTTCACAGGCACGACTCGACAGTGCGCAAGCGGCCCTTAGCCAACAGGAGTTGCGACTGCAGCACACACTGGTCACGGCGCCCGACAAGGGCACCATTTCTTCGCGCAGTGCCACGGTTGGTTCTGTAGTGCCGGCGGGCGCAGAGTTATTCCGCCTGATCCGTCGCGATCGCCTCGAATGGCGCGCCGAGGTTACGGCCAGTGAAATTGGACGTATCAAAACCGGAACACCGGTGCGCCTGCACGCGGCCACCGGAGAAGAACTGCCCGGGCGCGTGCGCATGGTCGCGCCCACCATCGACGCCCAGACCCGCGTCGGACTGGTCTATGTGGACCTTACCGGGACAGACACACACACAAGCTCAGGCTCAGGCTCTGGCACGGGCACGGGCAAAAGTAGAAGCACAAGTAGCCTCGCCGGCTTCAAACCCGGCATGTTCCTGCGCGGAGAATTCCTGCTCGGCAGCAGCACTGGACTGACCGTGCCGCAGGAGGCGGTGGTGGCGCGCGACGGCTTCCATTACGTGTTCAGCGTCGGGGCCGACCAGCGCATTACCCAGCACAAAGTGGAAGTTGGCCGGCGGCAGGCAAATCAGGTTGAAATACTGGCCGGTTTGCCCGCCGACGCTGAGATTGCCGTCGAGGGCGCCGGATTCCTCAATCAGGGCGATCTGGTTCGAATTGCCGCGCAAGGAAACGCGCCATGAATGTATCGGCATGGTCGATCCGAAACCCCATCCCGGGGGTGATGCTGTTTGTCCTGCTGACCTTCGCCGGGCTGGTCGCCTTCACCACCATGAAGGTACAAAACTTTCCCGATCTCGACTTGCCCACCGTCACCGTCAGTGTTTCGCTACCGGGCGCTGCCCCGGCACAACTCGAAGCCGATGTGGCGCGCAAGATTGAAAATTCGATCGCCACCCTGCAGGATCTCAAGCACATTTACACCAAGATTCAGGATGGCGGCGTCACCATAACGGCAGAATTCCGCCTTGAAAAAGCCGGTCAGGATGCGGTTGACGACGTGCGCTCGGCCATTGCTCAAGTGCGTTCCGACCTGCCCTCGGACATGCGCGATCCGGTGATCAACAAGGTGAATCTGGCGGGCTCTCCGGTGCTGGCATTTACCGTCAATTCCGCCACCATGGACGATGAGGGTCTGAGCTGGTTTGTCGACAACACAATCACCCGCAAGCTGCTGTCGGTTAAAGGCGTGGGAGCTGTCAGCCGGGTGGGTGGCGTCGACCGTCAGGTCACCGTTGCGCTGGATCCGACCCGCCTGCAAGCGCTGGGCGCAACCGCGGCCGATATCACACGCCAACTCAAGCTCATGCAGGTCGATTCTGCCGGCGGACGTACCGACCTCGGTGGCGGCGAGCAACCCATACGCACATTGGCCAACGTGGGCTCGGCCGCGGACCTGCTGGCGATGGAAATTTCACTCGCCGACGGCCGCCATATCCGCCTCGATCAGGTCGCCACGGTGCGCGATACGTTTGCCGAGCCACGCGCGGCCGCGTTGCTCGATGGCAAGCCAGTGGTCGGATTTGAAGTCACCCGGAGCAAGGGCGCCAGTGAAATCGAAGTCGGCGCCGGGGTTCGCCAGATGCTCGAACAGCTTCGCGCCCAACGCCCCGACATGCAAATTACCGAAGCCTTCGACTTTGTGACCCCGGTGCAGCAGGAATATGACGGCTCCATGCACCTACTGTACGAAGGCGCGATACTGGCAGTGCTGGTGGTCTGGGTCTTTCTGCGCGACGTCCGTGCCACGCTGGTTTCGGCTGTGGCCCTGCCGCTTTCGGCGATCCCGACCTTCATCGGCATGCAGCAACTCGGCTTCACCATCAACGTCATCACGCTATTGGCGATGTCGTTGGTGATTGGCATTCTGGTCGACGATGCGATTGTCGAAGTGGAAAATATTGTGCGCCACCTGCGAATGGGCAAGACGCCCTATCAGGCCGCGATGGAAGCCGCCGACGAAATTGGTCTGGCCGTGATTGCTACCACCTTTACGCTGGTGGCGGTTTTTCTGCCGACGGCGTTTATGGCGGGTGTTCCCGGCAAGTTTTTCAAACAGTTTGGCTGGACTGCCGCCCTGGCCGTGCTGGCCTCCCTGCTCGTGGCGCGCGTGCTGACGCCCATGATGTCGGCCTACATATTGCGCTCGACAGACCACAACCCCGCGCAGCCGCGCTGGATGCGCACCTACCTCAGCGCTGCAAAATGGTGCATCCGGCACCGCTGGATTACCTTGGCCGGTTCGCTGCTATTTATTGCGGGCTCGCTGCTGCTGGTGCCTTTGCTCCCCAAAGGTTTTATTCCGGCCGACGACAACTCTCAAACTCAGGCCTACCTCGAACTCGCCCCCGGTACCACACTGGCGCAGACACTGAAAGTGGCCGAGCAGGCGCGCCTGCAAATCATGCAGATACCGCACGTTAAGAGCGTTTACACGACCGTTGGCGGCGGATCGGCCGGATCCGACCCTTTTGCGCCGCGTGGAGCCTCCGAAACACGCAAAGCCACCCTGACGCTTCAACTCGACGAACGCCACACCCGACCCCGCAAACAGGTTATTGAGCAGGCCATCCGCAATGCGCTCGAAACATTGCCCGGGGTTCGCAGCAAGGTGGGTCTCAGCGGTTCGGCCGGTGGAAAATATGTGCTGGTCCTTTCCGGCGAAGATGCGCCTGCACTGACGCTGGCCGCACAGGCCGTCGAGCGCGACCTGCGCAGCATCCCGGGCCTCGGAAACATCGCATCGAGCGCCAGCCTGATCAGGCCGGAAATTGCGGTTCGACCCGATTACGCAAAAGCAGCTGATCTGGGCGTCAACAGTTCCAGCATTGGTGAAACGCTGCGGATTGCCACCCTCGGCGACTACGATGCCGCGCTGCCCAAGCTCAATCTAAGCCAGCGGCAAATCCCAATCGTGGTGCAGCTGGATGCCGCAGCCCGCGCCGACCTCTCCTTGCTGGGACGGCTGACGGTGGCGGGCGCACGCGGGCCGGTACTGTTGTCGCAGGTTGCCACGCTCGAGGTAGCCAGTGGTCCGGCCATCATCGACCGCTACGATCGCGCCCGCAATATCAACTTTGATATCGAACTGGCCGAGCAACCGCTCGGAGAAGTAACCGCCCAGGTAGAAAAGCTGCCCTCCATCCGCAATCTGCCACCCGGCGTGGTGGTGCGTGAAGCCGGCGATGCCGAAGTCATGGGCGAACTGTTTGCCAGCTTTGGTCTGGCCATGCTGACCGGCGTACTCTGCATCTACATTGTGTTGGTTTTGCTATTTAAAAATTTCCTGCATCCGGTTACCATCCTCATGGCGTTGCCGCTTTCGCTCGGCGGCGCTTTCATCGGACTGCTGCTGGCTGACAAGAGTTTTTCCATGCCTTCTCTGATAGGACTCATCATGCTCATGGGCGTGGCCACCAAAAATTCCATTCTGCTGGTCGAATACAGCATCGTAGCGCGCCGCGATCACGGCATGTCGCGCCTCGACGCACTGATGGACGCCTGCGCCAAGCGCGCCCGCCCCATCGTCATGACCACGCTGGCCATGGGAGCCGGCATGCTGCCGATTGCGCTGGGGCTGGGCACCGCAGACACCAGTTTTCGGGCGCCGATGGCAATTGCCGTCATTGGTGGTCTTATCACGTCCACGTTGCTCAGTCTTCTGTTGATCCCGGCCTTTTTTACGCTGATTGACGATCTCGCCCAATTTCGTCCGTCCGGGTTCTGGCAACGGTGGAAGCTTCCTGAAAAGCCACCCGTCACATGACCTGCGCGCCGCCCTACACCCCTGATACGCCTTCAGACGCGGGTTCGCAGGCCGCGCCAGAGTTGGAAGAGTCACCCGAGCAGCATCAGGCCCGACTCGAACACCTCCTGTTGGCCACCCTTTCGCTGGCGCGGGTTGGCGGGTGGGAGTGGGATATGGTGGCCAACCGGACTTACTGGACCGAGGGCGTCTATCGGATTCTGGAAGTGTCGCCGCAGGAATTCAGGCCCGGCGAAGTGGTGGCTACCGCCAGTCGCTTTTTTACTCCGCACGCATTGCAATTGATTCTGGCGTCCCTGAATAACCGCGCCGGAGATATCGAAGCTCACGATTTCGAGATCGAAGCCATCACCTGGCACGGGCGCCGCATCTGGTTGCATGTGCACGGCACATCACGCGGGCACAATGGAAAAATATTGTCCCGAACGTCTGTCATACAGGACATCAGCCAGGCCAAGCGTGCACGGGCGGCGTTGCTGGAGTCTGAAAGTCGGTGGAAACTGGCGCTTGAAAGTACCGGCGATGGTGTCTGGGACTGGCATATCCCCAGTGGCGTCGAATTTTATTCGCGCCGCCTGATCGAAATGTACGGTTTCCGGGAAGGTGAAATCGCCAATTTTTCGCACGCCCTCGACCGCCGTACCCACCCCGACGACAAGCCGCAAATGGACCACGACCGCGAGGCGCACTTCACCGGTGAAACGGCTACCTATACCAACGAACACCGGGTGCGCTGCAAAGACGGCCAGTGGAAATGGGTACTTAGCCGCGGAATGGTCATCGCACGCGACGAAAACGGTGCTCCGTTGCGAATGATTGGCACCCACACAGACATTACGGAGCGCAAAAATGCCGAGGCACTGGTGCGTCAGCAGGCCTATTTTGACGCCCTCACCGGCCTGCCCAACCGGCGCATGCTGCGCGACCGCCTGGAGCAGGAAATTAGGAAGTGCAGGCGCGATGGCTTCCAACTGGCGATTCTTTTTATCGATCTGGACCATTTCAAAGAGGTTAACGACACGCTCGGCCACGACTGCGGCGATCTGCTGCTTCAGGAGGCCGCCCGCCGGATTACAGAATGCGTGCGCGCCAGCGACACAGTGGCGCGCATGGGTGGCGATGAATTTACGGTCATCCTGACCGAAATCAGCGAGTCAGACCGCATAGAACCGCTGCTGCAGAAGCTTCTCGCTGCGCTCGGGGAGGTGTTCAGTATCGGCGACGAGCAGGTCTATGTGTCGGCCAGCATCGGCATAACCATCTACCCCAACGACTCGACCGACATCGAAAGTCTGTACAAAAACGCCGATCAGGCCCTCTACGTTGCGAAGGGCGAAGGACGCAACCGCTTCAGCTTTTTCACACCCGCTCTGCAGGCGGCGGCGCAAGCCCGGGTCAGGCTGACCGCCGATCTGCGCAACGCGCTGGCCCAGCAACAATTCCGGCTGGTCTACCAACCCATTGTCGACCTGTGCAGCGGGGCTATCCGCAAGGCCGAGGCGCTGATTCGCTGGGAGCATCCCAGGCGCGGTCTGGTCAGCCCGGCCGAATTTATTCCAATCGCCGAATCCAGTGGTCTGATCATCGAAATAGGCGAATGGGTGTTTCGCGAAGCAGCGGCGCAGGTCAAGAAGTGGCGTACCGAACTCGATCCAGACTTCCAGATCAGCATCAACCGCTCGCCGGTGCAATTTCATGGCACCGAACTGGCCCTGCAGCCCTGGGGCCAGCAATTGAATGCGCTGGGATTGCCGGGCAGTTGCCTGGTGGTGGAAATTACAGAAGGCCTGCTGCTCGACACCTCGCCCCAGGTCGGACAACAACTGCTCGACCTCTGCGCTGCCGGCATTCAGGTTGCGCTGGACGACTTTGGAACGGGCTATTCTTCACTCGCCTATTTGCAAAAATTTGACATCGATTACATCAAGATCGACCAATCCTTTGTACGCAACCTGGCCCCGCAGTCAACCGACCACTCACTCTGCAAAGCGATTGTCGTGATGGCCCACGAACTCGGTTTGCAGGTAGTTGCCGAAGGCGTGGAAACGCAGGAGCAGCGTGATTTGTTGCGCCATGCCGGTTGCGACTTCGCGCAGGGCTATTTATTTTCACGTCCGCTAAGCGCTGAATCCATGGAAGCTTTGTGCCGCAGCGGCCTGCAGAGCCACTGACGGCATGGCAATTCCCCAAACCTTTATCCAGGACCTGCTGGCGCGCGCCGATATTGTCGACATCATCGGGCGCTATGTGACGCTTAAAAAAGGCGGCGCCAATTTCATGGGCCTGTGCCCGTTTCATGGCGAAAAATCGCCCTCCTTTTCAGTCAGCCCCACCAAGCAGTTCTACCATTGCTTTGGATGCGGAAAAAATGGCAACGCCATCGGCTTTCTGATGGAGCATGCGGGGATGGGGTTCGTCGAAGCCGTTACCGACCTCGCCCAACAATACGGCATGCCCATGCCCGAAGACGAAGCGTCACCCCAGGACCGGGCGCGGGCCAAGGAAATTCGCGATCGCCAGCACACCCTGCACAGCGTGCTGGAAAAAGCCGGCGAGGCGTACCGCAAGCACCTGAAAGAGTCGCCCCGCGCCATCGACTATTTCAAAGGGCGCGGCGTATCGGGCGAAATAGCCCGCCAGTTCGGACTGGGTTATGCGCCGCCCGGCTGGAACAATCTGGCCAGCGTATTTCCCGACTACAACGACGCGCTGCTGGTGGAAAGTGGCCTGGTGATCCACCAGGCGGAGGAAAAAGACGAGGCTGAGGAATCGCATGAAAAGCGCGAAAAACGCTACGACCGTTTCCGGGATCGTGTCATGTTCCCGATTCGCAATGTCAAAGGCGAGCTAATAGGTTTTGGCGGACGCGTTCTGAGCGACGAAAAACCCAAATATCTGAACTCGCCAGAAACGCCCGTCTTCAGCAAAGGCCGCGAGCTATACGGCTTGTTCGAGGCGCGCACGGCTATTCGCAGTCAGGGTTTTGCGTTGGTTACCGAAGGCTATATGGACGTCGTGGCGCTGGCCCAATTGGGCTATCCCAACACCGTCGCCACGCTGGGCACCGCCTGCACTGCCGACCATGTCCAGAAGCTGTTCCGGTTTACCGACTCGGTGGTATTCAGCTTTGACGGCGACGCTGCCGGGCGGCGTGCAGCACGCAAGGCACTCGATGCGGCGCTGCCTTTTGCCACCGACCTGCGACAGGTTAAATTTCTGTTTTTGCCGACCGAACACGACCCCGACAGCTTTATCCGCGCCCATGGCCAGGAAGCGTTTTCGCAATACATCAAGAGCGCAACGCCTCTAAGCCGCTTTTTGATCGACAGCGCAAGCGAAGGCTGCGACCTCGACACCGCCGAAGGCCGCGCTCAACTTTCCAGCCACGCCAGACCGCTGTGGAGCGCAATACCCGAAGGCGCGCTCAAAATCCAGCTGCTCGGCGAGCTGGCCGACCGCATCCACCTGAGTGGCCGCGAACTGTCCCAACTCTGGAGCGGCGCCAACCAGAATGGACGCGAACGGGCTGCTGTTTCCAATGCATCCGGAGCTTCCGGCGGCAATGTCGAAAATGGCGCCGACCCCTCCGCTTGGCGCGACGCAGGCTGGCGCCCGTCGCCACAACGTCAGATTGCTTCGCGTCCAAACCGCCCAAACCGTCAAAACCACCCCAACCACCCTAGCCGCGCCCGCCCGTCCAGCCGCGCCGACCACGCCACCCGCATCCTTCTGGGCCACACCGAACTCTGGCAAACGCTGGGGCGCGAAGACCACACGCTGTTGTGCGAACTGCCGCCGCCCCACGGCACACTGCTTTCGTGGCTCGAGGCCCATTTGCACGACCACGGTCCGCAGCCGCCAAAGGCCATACTGGAGGCGTTGGAGGCCGAGGATCACCCCCTGAAATCGCTGGCCGAAAGCCTGACGGACACGCCGCGCGACGGCCCTGAGGACAACCCCACGCCGCTGCAGGAAGTGCAGGACGAATTGCGCGACGTGCTCAATCGCATGCTGATCGACCAGCTCAAATGGCAGGAAACCGAAGCCATTGCGGCGTCTGCCATTGACCCGGCAGCTCTGTTGCGTTATCGCGAATTGCAGGCCCGCAGGCTGCATCTTGAAAAGCTGCAGCAAGAAAAAATTCAAACTGGCGGTATAATCCACGCTCCAATCGGCAAGAGCGACAGCAACACCTCCGGGCCCGGCCAACTTTGACAACTGTTCATAACCGGCCACTTCACCGCAAGGATTGCATTCCAAATGATCGCCCAACCATCTTGCATGATCGCCAGAAGTGCACCGCAATAGCGCAGTGTCGCTCGTTGGTGCGTCGTTTCGCCCCTTGTTTTTTGATTTTCTGAGGTTTACGCATGCCAAGCCCAAAATCCGCCAAGCCTGCAGCACCCGCCGCTCCCAAGCCCGCCACGGCCAAAACCAGCAAAAAGGCAAGTGCCGCGCTGGTGGCCGATCAGGAAGAATCTGCTGAAATCGAAGTGCCGGCCAAGAAGCGCCCCGGTCGCCCGCCCAAGGCATCCACCACAACAGAGGCTGCGGCAACCCCCAAAGCCGGTGCCAAGCGTGGACGCAAGCCAAAGGCCGAAGCCCGCAGCGAACCCGCCGACGACATGGACATGTCGGACATTGAGGCCGATCTGGCCGGCGAACCCGAAACCGGCAACGGCGAAAAGGTCAAGCCGCTGCGCATGAAAATCAGCAAGGCGAAAGAACGCGCCCTGATGAAAGAATTTGGTCTGGACGAAACCGTTCTGTCTGAAGAAGACATGGCCAAGCGCCGCCTGCGCCTGAAGGCCCTGATCAA
>Ga0007854_10001619_pt1 | contig 14242 bp, 10 predicted proteins | sample CryBogCBH12Aug08_FD_60382 | JGI IMG/M metagenome (GOLD analysis project Ga0007854, IMG submission 60382) | Freshwater microbial communities from Crystal Bog, Wisconsin, USA - CBH12Aug08 | ecosystem: Environmental > Aquatic > Freshwater > Lake | place: Crystal Bog, Wisconsin, USA | collected...
GAAAATTGACCTGCTAACAGGTTTTATTAATTGGCCTACATCTGATAATGTTTTCCGGACACCGGATTCCCAAATATCTCCTGTATTTAAACCTCGAACTGGATTGGCACACCAACAAGCGCCCAAACCTTCAGAATTACTTGCCGACTGATAAACGGTGTATCGGAAAATATCCCTTGCTTTTAATAAAACTGGAGGATTTTCCTTCGATATAATGTTTTCCTGAACGTAACCCAAACTGGAATATCCAAAACTGGGCCAGTTGCTGCCATCATTGCGGTCAGCAGCCAAACCACACTGCCAGAAACCTTTCAGCCATTTGGTATGAATCTGAAATTCCTTCATGCCTGTGTCACACAAATATTTTCCTTTACCCGGTCCGGAATGCCAGTAGTTCTGAATTAAAATAAGTGAAGGATCTACTGCTGCAATGGTTTCTCTCAGTCTTTTATAATCAACAAAGTGTTCATTTGAAACCGTTTCAAGACCTTCATCAACCCAAAAACCTTTGATTTTACCTTTATACCGCTTTGAAATCTCGGAATACATTTCAGACAAATAATCATTCCATTTCGAGAAATTAAATGTAGTATCACCCATCTGCTTGTAATCGAATTTTGCTTTATCAGCCGATGTAAAATCATGCAAGTTATTGGGATGAGTATATAGGAAAAGATCAATACCTTCTGTTTTTAAGGCATCCGCTAATTCAGCAATTATGTCTCTGTCATTTTTATCAGGATTATTTTGTTCTGCATTGTTTCTCCATTTTCTATAGACCGGACTATAATAAAGAGGATTCATTTGGGCATGCCAGGCAGTAAAAATTACATACTGAACGCCATAGGATTTGCAGTCTTTTGCATATTGTTGGACATCGAAAGTATTTATCTGCTCCTGAATGCTTTTCGATGGCACACCATTCTGGTCAGCCGTTCCGCTACCTCCTGCCCACACATAATGCGAGAATAAGCCATATTTCAGATTTGAAATTAATGCTGATTGAGTGTCTGTTGATGTGTTACAACCTGATTTTTCTGAATGAGCATTATCCCTAATTCCGGGAACCTGAGCATTTAAGCGCGCATATGCTGAACATGTAAGGATAATTATATAAAAAAGAATTTTTAAATTTTTCATAGGAGCTTTTATTTCTGAGATTTTTATTCACCAAGATGCCAGGTGTCTGGATTTATTATTGTTCTATCCAGGCAATGCTGTCTTTTCATTAAAAGCAGATACATTAGAATCTTTAGGAATAGCATGTCGTTGATATTTATTCGCAGTTAAAAAATGAAGCGCGTAAAAGATTACACGCTTCATTGGTCTGTTTAACCTATTTGCGATTTAATGATCCATTTAAGGTTAAACAAGTTGGAAATCAGTATCCTGGATTTTGAGTCAGCTTGGAATTCTTCTGAATCTCTGTCGCTGGAATCGGCTGCCAATAAACTTTTTGTGTGTAAAAACGAGTTTGAACTGTTTTCTTAGAGTAAGTTTTTGACCCATCACTGTTTTTCACTATTTTCATTCCAATTGCATCTCCCATTCCCTGCTGCAATATATTCCAACGGCGAAGGTCATAATAACGCTGACCTTCGAAAGCCAGTTCTATACGACGCTCATGTCGGATTTTGTCACGCAGATCAGTTCCGCTACCAGTAATGTCAGGCATTCCAGCCCGTTCACGAATCATATTGACATAATTCAAGGCAATGGCATCATTTCCCAAAACATTCTGAGCTTCAGCGTAATTAAGATAAATTTCAGTCAGGCGGATAAAGATAGCCATACAATCATCAGTCCAATTATTCGGGTCCTTGTTTGGATCAACATATTTACGCATAAAATAGCCGGTTTGGGTAGCATTAGTAGCTTCTATCAAAGCACCAATAGGATTGTCTTTACCACCTTCGTAAGTATCCACGGTTGCTCCTCTGTGCATCATACCATCAGAAAAAATAGTAGCATAAAAGCGTGGATCCCTATTTGCGTAAGGATTAGCTGCTTCAACCGGATTATTCCAGTTGAATGGAGTACCATCAGCCATTTCGAAATCATCCACAATATTTTGGATAGGGGTCGCCATACCCCAGCCATGGTAACTGTTGGGCGATAAATCACGGTTCACCGTATTCTCAAAATTGGTTGGGAACCAGCTTTGTGCCGTACTATTGTAGTATTTAGCCAAAATAACTTCTGAATTTGCCTCATCTAAGAAGATGTTTTCATACTTGCTTGGTTTATACAATGTATAAATACCCAGATCGATGACTGCTTTGGCTGCATCTGAAGCAGCTTTCCATTTAGTCTGATCGTTTGTGGAATTGTTCAGTGGACTTGCAGCAAAAAGCAATAAATTAGCTTTTAAAGCCATGGCTGCCCCTTTGGTTGCACGTCCCAGATTAGATCCGGAATAAGTCAATGGTAATCCTGCTATTGCTTTGTCTAAATCGCCAAGAATAAAAGTAACACACTCATCAAAGGTATTTCGCGCCTCTTCAAACTGTGTGTCGTTGGTTGTATAAACTTTAGTAATTATAGGAACTCCTCCATAATTTTCTACAAGATGAACATAGTTAAATGCTCTCAGAAAATACATTTCTGAATTAAGTCGGTGAATTAATGCTGTATCACCTTGTACGGAAGTAATATGATCGAAATAGTTATTGATAGAACGTATAAGATTATAATTTGTAGCCCAACGTCCAATATTTGAAAGGAGAGAAGGTGAAAGGGTCCCCCTTACTATTAGATCGGCCTGTACACACCAGCCGGCATTATCATGCAACTCATAGATTTCATCGGTCGCACCGCCTGTCCAATAACCATAAACTCCATCGTAATTTCCCCAACCAGAATTATTAACCCCAAAGCCATTAGGCCAACCCTGAGTAACCATGGATATTGAGTTGTAGTTCTCGGTTACATAACTATTGACTAAATTTAAATCGGCCCATACTGCAGCATCTGACAATGTATTATACGGTTTTAAATTAAGAATATCTTTATTGCAAGACATCAATATTAATGTCACAGCAAATAAACCCAGATATATTTTTTTCATAATTTTCACTTTTACAGATTTTTAGAAAGTTACATTTAGTCCAAAATTCACTAATCTTTGAATAGGATAGGCCTGAAGCGCCCAAGCATTAGTCACACTATTCAACGTTTCCGGGTCAACTATCTTAGCATGATCTATTAGCAAAAACAGATTACTCGCATTCACAAATAGTCTTACATTGGATAGTTTCACGAAATCGGTGTACCTCTTTGGAAGAGAATAAGCAATTTCAACGTTCTTTAACCGTAAAAATGCACCATTCTTCAACCAGAATGTAGATAAAAGTGCATTGTTTCCTGTTGCTTCTGTGCTGGAATTGAAAGACCTGGGATATAAATTATCCCCCTGTTTTTGCCATCGACCATTAAAGAAGGCTTTATCCATATTTAACCCTTCCGGCATTAACATAACTTTGCAATCTGCCTGCCCTTGAAATAGAACAGAAATATCCCAGTTTTTATATTTTGCACTCAGATTGATCCCATACATGATTTGAGGTGTTGGAGAAAGATCCTCCCGTACCATGTCTGAAGCATCGATCTTACCATCTTTATTTACATCAACGTATTTAATATCACCGGGCGCGGTATTGGGCAAATGAGGTGATGCATCAATTTCTGCCTGGGTTTGATACAATCCTCTGGCCTGATAAAGCATCCAACTGTCTATTGGATATCCTGTTTTTTTCTGATATGCAGGAACATTTGGTGACTCATCGAAAAAAGCAATTTTATTGTGGGAATAAGACATATTTGCATGTACTGCGTAGCTAAAATCTGCATTTACAATTTTTGAATGAGTTAGTTCAAGTTCAAATCCAGTATTATCAACTACTCCAATATTCTCATCAGGAAGAATTAACCCAGTATAATCTGGTGTTGATGCATTCTTCTTCGTTAAAATATGTGAACGCTGGGATTTAAAAAGGTCAAAGTTAAAACCTAGCAATCCTTTCCAAAGTACACTCTCAAAACCGATATTCTTTGTATCAGCAACCTCCCAGGTAATGTTTGGATTAGGTGTTGCAGAACTGGTTAGACCTGAATACAAGGTCGTTGATGGAGCACCTAAATAATAACCCCCTCCTTGTGCATAAGTGGCAAGGTATTGGAATGGAGGGACAGCATCGTTCCCCATTTTACCCCATGAACCTTTCAACTTTAATAATGTCACAAACTTGTAATTGTCCTGAATAAATGACTCTTTGGAAAGTAACCAACCTGCTGATAAGCCAGGGAATAAGCCATATCGTTTATTCTCAGGAAAATTTTGGGACCCGTCGTAACGCAATGTCGCGCTTAAAAGATACTTGCCATTATAATCATAATTCAAACGTCCAAAATAGTTCAGTCGGGCAGCATCAGTTTTGTATCCATTGTTATCTTTACCAACTGAGCTCCCGGCAGATAATACAGGTAATTGATCAGTTAGAAAATTATTTCTGTAGGCCCAAAATCCCGCATAGTTACTTTGGAATTGCTCTGTTGCGGCAAAGGCATCTATATTATGATTGCCAATACTCTTGATATAACCAACTTTAAAATTATATGTTTTATTTGTGGTGCGATTATTAGTTTCAGTTAAATCGGGACTTTGGGAGATTTGACCAGCGGCTTGCTTAATATAATTACCTGTAGATGGATCGTACGTATAGAAGTATGATGTTTTGAAAAACTTTTCGAAATTTTGTGACATATCGCCAAAACTACCATAACCCTCCAGGAAGAGTCCTTTAGCAAATTGGGAAAGATCGAGTTTAAAAGAAATCTTAGTGTTTAACCCGAAAGTATTCTCACGGTTATACCCGAAAAGGGAAGATGAACCCATAATTGCCGGATTCATTCCAAACATTACTGGTCCCGGTAGACCGTTTGGATAGAATGCAGGCCAATTGGGAAACATTTGGCGACATCTAAAAAAAACATCCTGATTGCCAGTATAGGCCTCCTCAATCAAGTTCTTTGAGTAATTCAGATCAATACCTACTGACAATCGTTTGGTAACCTGAGCATCAAGATTTGCCCTTAATTGATAACGATTTAAACCTTTGTGATCGTCGTTTTTAAAGTTGCGGTCTTGATCAAGGACTTGTCCAGAAATGTAATACTTGACTGCATCAGTTCCGCCCGAAAGTGAAATATTATGTTGCTGTTGAGGTGTCCATTTTCGCAATACCACTTTATACCAGTTTACATCAGGATGTTGCATAGGATCAGAACCGTTTTTAAATAAAGTAATATCCTGATCGCTCCATTTAGGGGTCAAACCATTATTTACCAAATATTCGTTCTCTGCAACTGCATATTGCCAGGAATGCAAGAAATCCTGAAGTTTAGTTGGTTGTGTATTTGTGGAATTCAAGGAGTAATTAATCACTGGTTTGCCTGATTTCCCCCGTTTAGTTGTGACTAATATGACACCATTGGCAGCTTGTGAACCATATATTGCCGCCGATGCATCTTTTAATACAGAGATTGACTCAATATCTGCAGGATTTAGCCTTGTTATATCACCTCCGGCAACCCCATCAATAACAGTCAGCACACCTGTCGAACCTAATGTAGATTTCCCACGGACTAAAATCTGAACAGCCTCGTTGCCTGGATCTCCACTACTTACATTTACAACCAAACCAGGTAATTGCCCCTGTAAAGAGGTAGCAACGTTTGATGTTGGGCTCTTAATTATTTTGTCGCCGTTAAGCGTTGCAATTGAACCGGTTACAGTCGCTTTTTTCTGGGTGCCATAACCAATTGCAACAACTTCATCCAAGCCAATAGTCTCCTCTGTAAGAACTACATTATATTCAGACTTATCGCTAATCCCTAATTCCTGACTTTTCATTCCAATGAAAGAAAATAGAATTGCTTTGGAATCAGCAGGCAATGTCAAAGAGAATTTACCGTTACTGTCAGTTACCACACCTGTTGTAGTGCCTTTAATTACTACCGATGCACCGGGGATTGGTGCCCCCGTATGATCTGTTACTTTACCGTAAATTTTTTTCTCTTGCTGGCTTGACAAACCCCCCATCTCTTTTCCTGAGAGGATAATCTGCCTATTATTTATGGTGTATTCTATATCAGTACCCATGAATAACTCGTCGAGAATTTCGTTAATCGTCTTCTGCTTCAGATCAATGGAAACTTTTTTGTCAAGTTTTACAACCTTGTTATTATAGAAGAAAAAGAATTCTGATTGAGCTTCAATTTTCTCCAATGCGGAGACAATGCTTTCCTGTTCAATCTTTACATCCATTCTTTTGGACTGGGCATAATTGTCTAATGCAAATGTTTGCATTGTCGCAAAAGCAATAATGAAAACTGTAATTTTCATAATTTTTAAGAATTTTCCGACACAAGCAAATAAATACCTGTGGTTCGTTAGAAACCATGTTTTTTTCATACTTTTGTTTTTTCTTGAGTTAATTATTAAAAAATGATTGATTCATCAGGGGCAGTGCCGCAAACACTGCCCTTGTTTCGTTTAATTAGTTTTTACTTTCGATATACACCTCCCTCTTTTCAATTTTTGTTTTTATTTTTGTTGATATCTCGATCATTTTAAGTACTTCTCCCAAAGTTTCGTCCTGAATGGTCGCTGTGTAGTTCAAATCAGTTCTCAATAAACGGGGATCAAGGTGTATTTTACAGTTGAACCATCTCTCGAGCTGGTTCGTTACAACTGTTAAGGGTGTTTTCCTGAAAATAAGTTTTCCTTCTTTCCAGGAAGTGGTCAGTAATGTCACTACATCTTTTACAACCATAGTTTTACTTTCTTTATTCAGAATTGCCTGCTGGCCTGGATGGATACGGGTTATTTCAACACCATTCGCTCCAATAAGAGCTATAGATCCCTCCTCAAGAGTTGAATTGATTTGTCCTTCCTCAGTATAGTCTGACACATCAAAACTTGTTCCTAAGGCTTTTATAGTAAGCCCTTCAGTTTCAACATAAAATGGATGAGCCGGATCATGAGCCACCTTAAAATATCCCTCCCCTGACAATTTGACTTTACGGCTGCCCAGCTCATTTAGAGCAAGAGGATACTCAAGAGTACTGCCTGAATTAAGCCACACTTCAGTCTGATCTGGCAAGACAAAATGGACCCTTGACCCTGGATGAGCCATGACTTTTTCGACAACTGAGGATGATGCCATTTGTGCTATCCGTCTATCCATTCGGTAGTATAGAAGTAACGAACCTATGAATAGTGGGATAAATAAAACGGCCGCAGCACGTATCAAATATTTTTTCCAAATAAGGGGTGAAAATGGGGACTCTCTTTTTGCTGAATTTATAATTTGATTTATTTCTGTATTTATCCGGTTTTTCAAAATAAGTAATTGCATTTCGTCAGCAACTATCTCCTTATTCTCCAAACCTAGCCAATGATTGTACATTAATGAATTCAGTTCATCATCATGATATGAATTTTTAATATAAGTTTGAAGATCATCCTTTTCAGTGATGGTTAAATTGCCGGAAAGCATCCTGTCGAGCAGGTATTTAAAATTTATTTCGTGATTTGGACCCATTATGATTATTGATTATTCAAACAGGTATACACGCGAGTGGACCAAAACCCCTATTGATGTTTATTTATTTTTTTATAAAAACAATTCGAAGAAAATAATCCCTGAAAATCCGAGTGACCGAAGGTTTTTTCGGATTTCAGATATTGCTGATGTCATCTGATTTTCAACCGTTTTTACAGATATATTCATCTTTTTAGCAATTTCGACATTTGAAAACGATTGTGCTTTACTTAATAGAAAGATCTCTTTTCTTCGGGGACTTAATTGTTCAATTACCTGATTATATGCCTCTTCCAGCTCAGTGAAATTTAATTCTTCATCAAGCAAAACACTTTTTCCGGAATTGATTTTGGTATACTTTAGGTAGGCCTGTTCTGACTTTGATTTACGGATAGTGTTTAAAATACCATTACGGGCAATAGTAAACAAATAAGCCTCAATTGATTTCTGAGCCGATAATTCTAACCTGTTTTCCCAAATTCTCATAAAAACTTCCTGAACAATCTCTTCTGCGTTTTCTGCCGATTTCAGATATCCTATCGAGAAATGGAATAATCGTTTTCCATAACGGTCAAACAGATGGTTAAAAGCCACAAGGTCACCTTCCTTTAATGCCAATATCCATTCTGTCTCAGAAATATAGTTGGTCTTCATTAGTTAAATGTACAGGTAGTTTTAGTTTGACAAAAGTAAAACCAATTTTGATGAATTTTACTATTGACCTAAGAAAATCTTATCAGCCTGATAATCTTGATTTAACACTAATGAATGGACTTTATTTGGATAAGTCGGATTGCTCACTATTGGCTGATTTTAATAATTATTCCTATTCAGCTGAAAAGTGAAATTACTGACTAAATTATCTTCCGGATGCTGTTACAGATTTACAATTTAAGCCTGGTGTTAAACAGAAAATTATTAGTCTATCTAATAGCTAATCAATAACCTAAATCATATCGCTAAGGAATACTCAGAATATTCATCGTAAAAAATAATGTCGTAAGAAGGAAAATGATTAGAATTAGCGAAGTGATTTTTAATTGGGAATGTCGCTATTAATTTGTTAGTTGAGTTTTCAGATAAAACTGTTGGGCTGAGCAATTCTCTGTAGTTTCCTTTTCTGATATTCTTATTTAGGGAATTTTGAATGTATTGCATGTCTTTCTCAAAAGAGCGATTTTCTCCGATCCTCATCAATACCAATTTTCTTCGTGGTTTCGGCTTCATTTTGTTAACCGTCTGGGAGTTTCAATTATATCACTGAAACTCCCATCAACCCAATTACCACTTCCTGAGATAAACATTCAAGTGTGACTAATTTTAGTTTCACCCCGGGGCGCAGCTTCCAGCCATAAACCATAGCGCGACAATTTTCGCCCAATTGAACCTGGGATGGGGGTGTTTTGGGTAAAGAAAAACCGTCACGCTTGTAGTTGTAATCGGTCTGGCCAAAACGGCAAAGCGCCCAAAAATTGGAGGGTGGATTGAGCTCCAGTTTTTCTTCTTTTCCATCAGCATAACGAAACCTGATTACTGCATTGGCAATGCGAAGTTGCATGGGGTTGGTAGAACCGCAAACCAGCAACCAAACCTCATCACCTTTCAGATTTACAGGAACGGTAACGAATTTGGGCCAGTTGTCCCACAACGAGGTAAAAGCAATATTCTTATCGTTGGATGGAGTCTTAAACCGTGCGTTTTGCGGAGTTACCAACAATCCATCAGCCTTGGTAATTTTGGCAATACTATCGAGTTTGATTTCAGGTACAGGGAAATTCCACCAGCGGAATGTCCAGGCCGACCAGCCATCGTAACCAATGCGGGCTGAAGCGGTGTTTGGTCTCGGAGACAGGTATTTCTGCTGATAAATAGTCCGGATGTCGCCGTTAAACTGCTGTGACAAATCAACTGTTTTCCACTGACCATTTTGTGGCGCAGCTTTGGGAATTTTTTCTTTATTTGCTTTTTCCTGAGCTGTATTTTTCACCTGGAGTTTCACTACCTGGTAATATGGAACTTCACCTGTCACTTCGGCAAAAAACAGATGGTACCCGGCATTGAGAGCACATGTTGCGCTCATCTTTTTACCCGAAATTTTAACATCCTTCAGTATCTTTTGAGGATCTTCAATCTTCGAAAAGTTCCCTTGCACCGATGTAATCACAATTTCTTCGCCTCCTTCTTTCTCCAGTACAACCGGATCAGTTTGTTTCCGTCGACCCTCGAGTTGCAGTTCTACAACTGCTTTTCCTGATGAAGGAATTTCTGTTGTCAGGCGGCCATATCCGGCCCAGGGAACAAGGGACCATCGGGCTGGTTTCCCATTTACCGTAAGGCTTATAATCCGGTTGGCCCTAACGGGAATCTTCAGTTCCATTTTGGCAGCTCTGGTCAGAGATAATTCATAGATGTCCTTATCTCCGGATATCTTGAACCCAAATTTAAAATCCGGGGCAGCAATTGAAGCATGATCCCAACCACATGGAAGAGCTGGGGCAAATACCACTTTGCCTTTGGGATAATCAGGCTGATAGCCAAACAAACCTTCAACCATTGCACGACTAAACATCGTCGTAATATCGTTAAAATCGATACCGCAATTGGGATGCGACAATCCTCCGGGGGAAGGAATATTAGTGCGGTCAAACGAAGAGATTTCGTTGCTGTAGTCCGATTTTTTAGAGAGATCGCCATACATCGATTCTTTCATAGTACCACTCAATAATTGCCAACCCTCTTCACTTTGTCCCCCCAGAAAATAGCCAAGGGCCATGGCGAAATTGTCTCCATGGAAAAGCTCGCGGATCGACCACTGTCCGGGAACCCAGTTCGATGTTTGCCTCATTTCGCCACCGTAAGGAAATTTAAACCGTTCCATCGCCCATTCGGTATAATACATGGCTTGCCAGACTTGCATGGGTGTGCTTAATCCTGCTTCAATGGGAAGATGTTCGCTGTAAATCCATGCATCGGAATGAATCCGTTTGTATCCACCCTGCTCGATGTAAGCGGCATACTGACCTTTTTCAGGAAGCCATAAGATCTTGTTTAAAGCGGATTTTATTTTTACACATTCGGCCTCGCATTTTTTTGCCTCCTCCAGAAGGCCAGCTCTCCGTTTCATTTCTGCCAACGCCTGAAAGCCGTAATACATGTAGCAGGTTTGTTCCACGGTTCCACCTCCGTTGTACCATTGCGAATCTGTTGGCCAGCTATTTATGTAACTTTCGAATAGGCCGTCGCCATCCGGGTCATAGCAAACCCGGCAACGGTCAAGGTGAAGTTCTAGCAACGGCATCAGTGATTTCTCGAATTCGGGATCGACACAGGTAATTTCGTCCGGCAAAGCTTCCGCTGAGATAACCGGTCTTCTTCAGGTCAACAGATAATGGTTCCGTATGGCTGATGTTATGGCATAAGGAATCTCATACAATAACCTGCAAAGTGTAAATAACCAAACGAGATCTTGATTGGTCTCCTGCAAAGTGTATATAACCAAATGAGATTTGATTTGAAAATCTGAATATTTTGGCAATCATAAATCACCCGGACAGCCACCTATAAAATCGCTAAAACGACCGGCACCTTTCCCGAAGCTTACTGCGGGATCAACTTTCTTCGGATTTGAACCATATGAAAAAAGTAAGCCTGAGATGACTAATCCATAAATGAGTTGCGATTTTTTCATTGCAGATGAGAAGGTTTAAGTGAATTTATTTTATTTCCAATGTTGCGCTCTCGTTTGCTTCAGTACTACTTATGAGCAGATTTTTCAGTTTTACCCCGGACTACAAATATTCCGCCAATCGGGGCTCAAAACAATACTTCACGAAATATATTTCAATTACCAGAGGAATTCTCTGTTTACATCAATTAATTATTTTTTTCTTGGCCCAACTTCGGTCATATCGATATTTTTGAACCCCAGTTTAAAGGCTGGAGATTCAGGTTTTAAGGTGAAATCATATTTCTCCTGATTGATAAACATTGGATCGGTATAAACCGAATGGATGTCTTTCCCTTTTTGGTGCCATTCGTCCCAGGTCATGCCGTTAAACCTAATACTTTCAAGCGTTTGCTTCGGATTATAATAGATGTTGTAATCGGCATCAAAAGTATTCGTGAAGGTCGGCTGAGTCTTGATGTTCGGACTTTGGTGAAAAATATACGGCTGATCTTTCCAGTTTCCGGTAAACGGATCTATGACCGAATTCCAGTAAACAATGTTGTTTTCGAAATAGACAGAATTATGGGGCTCCTGTTTTCCGCGGCTCAAAACCTCCAACCGTCCCAGTGCAAAAATGTTGTTGCGGACGGTCAGTTCCTTGGCATAATGAATGTCGTAAGCCGCATATTTGGTGTTGTACACAATGTTGTTTTCGATCAGGATATGGGTCGATCCTTCATCGTTGTAGATTCCCCAGCCGCCATATTTATTCGATTCCACGTCGTGAATCAGGTTGTTCCTGATAACGGTTCCGGGTGAAACACCAAGTGTATAAATTCCGCCCAGGTCGGATAAAAGTCCCTGACCGATCTGGTGAATATGGTTGAATTCGATGATGTTACCACGGCTGACGCTTCGCTGATAGCCCCATTCCCAGCCGATGGAAATACCGGTGTACCAGCCATCGAAAATGTGATTGTGGCTGATGTAGCAGCCTTCAGCATTCATCAAAAGAATTCCAACAGCTGACGGATACTTTTCGCCGTAATGCAAAATTTCATTGTCGGAAATCGTAATGTTTTTGGTTCTTTCCAATGGGTGATCCTTTTCTGTTCCGCCATTGATTTTGAAAGCACCGGCAGCAATGTGCCCCAGCTTATTCCCGACAATTCGGATATCGGAACATCCCTTCTGGATATCGAAAGCAAAATTGCCCAGATTTTTAAACGAGCAACCTTTAATGCTGATGTTCGTGGCACCCTTTACAGTAACAGATGCCGGAACGGTTACACTTCCCTGGTAGTCGTTGGCATCGTTTTCAGGCAAAATGAAATTGCTGTATTCAAAACTGATGTTTTCAATCTTCACGTTTTCAACCCGTTTTGCAAAAGGATCGCCTTCGAAACGGATAAATTCTTTGGATACAGGAGCCAGAATTTCAGCCGTTTCCATGTTTTCGCCCGGCATCGGAATATAATAAACCACTCCTTTGTTTCGGTCTAGAAACCATTCGCCCGGACTATCCAGCCCTTCAAAAACATTCTCGACGATGTATCGCGCTCCTTCGTTGCTGAAATCGTCGGTAAAGCGTTTATCGGCTTCATGCTTGAAGGTGACAATATTGGTTTTCAAGTCGATGGTATCGATAACAAGATGCGTATCGGTCCAGAAATGGTAAACAATGACCCGCACATCTTTGATATTTTCCCATTTCGGATTAATATCCCCGGCTTTAAACTGAAACCGTTTGCAGGCTTTGTGATAATCAATTTCTTCTCCGCCATCAGGAAACCCCGCAACAGTATAGAAGCCTTTGTTGGGGAAGCGAGCCAGTGTTTTTTGTTCCCCGTTTACAAACAACTGATTGAAATTCCATTTTCCTTCTTTGGCATCCGGAACCGGAGCCATCCAGATGTTGTTTTTCGTTTTCTTCCAACCTGAAATTTTCCGGGCACCATTGAACAGTGCTTTTTGATGATCTGCCGAGCGGATAATTAATGTTGTCTTTTCAGAACCCCCGTTTTCAGGAGTAATTTTGACCGGTTCTAAAAGATGATAAGTTCCTCCGGCCAGCGAAATGGTTGCTTCCGAAACCACCGGACCAGATTTTTTCATCGCAGTCCAATTGTCAAGCGCTTTTTGAAGCGTCGCCAGCGGAGCATCTGTCGACTTTCCGCTGTTTTGATCATTTCCTTCCGGCAAAACATAAATAGTTGCCGATTGCGCATGGGTTAGCTGTGTCAGGGCAAAAAGCATGATGAATAAGATACTTCGTTTCATAATGATTAGGTTTATTTTATGATGGTAATTTTGGCATTTAATCGAATATCCTTGGAAGAGGCACCGACGAGTTGATATAGCAAGAACTGAAGCATGGATATAAACATTAACCCGACAAACAAAATTCTAATAACATAATCTCTGTATTTGAAAGTTAAATTATTCCCTTAAAATCAAGCTGTCAAAAATGGCGTAACAATTTGTCTTGAATTTCATTTGCTATTTACAGGTAGAGCCTCCGAAAACGAATTTTCCTTGCCATTTAGTTTTGCAGACAGAAATAAAGCCAAAACCTTTCCATTTTCCATATAAACTTTGGGCATTTCGAACCGGTCGAAATACATGTGTTCGCCATCTCTAAAGGTAATGCTGAATTTATGCACCAATGAATATAATAAGGTTTTCTTTATTTTGAATCCTTGTATTAAATCGTGTTTTATTTTGGGTCTTCCGGATTCTTTAAAACAACACAATCTAATCCAAACAGGTATCCACATGAAGCCTCATTCTTCCCCATCACTTTTATTTTTAAACGAAATACATTCCCATCCGGCGATTGGATTCCGAGATCAATTGGCTTGCTTGATTGCAGTGATTGGCTGAATCCATCCCATAAAGGAATAATGAGCTTATCATTGAAATAAATATTTAATTTTCCAAAATCAAGAGAAGTGGCAGGGTAAAGCAAAAT
>Ga0007854_10001621_pt1 | contig 14240 bp, 16 predicted proteins | sample CryBogCBH12Aug08_FD_60382 | JGI IMG/M metagenome (GOLD analysis project Ga0007854, IMG submission 60382) | Freshwater microbial communities from Crystal Bog, Wisconsin, USA - CBH12Aug08 | ecosystem: Environmental > Aquatic > Freshwater > Lake | place: Crystal Bog, Wisconsin, USA | collected...
TCTTGCCGCGCAGTCGCAACCCGGTGCAACCGATGCCGCAACCCTGCTGGCACTCAATTCTTCGGCTGCGCTCGCGGCGGGCCTGAATAGCACAATTCCGGATGCATCGGCTTCCTCCGCATCCACCGCACTTTCCGCTTTATCCGCTTCAACCGGGCCCGCAACGGCAGCAGCGCAGGGTGCTGCCGCTACCGTTTCACTTGGTACAGGCTCATCGGCTACGAATGGATTGCAGGCGCTGGCTGACGGCAGCGCTGCATTTTCCACCGATGCATCGGTGGCAGGCAAAGGCAAAGACGCCGGAGCCGCGCGCGCCCAGACCGCAGCCGGAGCGAGTGTGGCAAAAGGAGCGGTAACATTGCAGGCCAACGACCGCGCAGGCAGCGCTGACAACAACAAAAACGTCGGCCTGAGCAACATCCTCGGCGCCACCGATAAAGATGGCGCTCCTGCACCAAAGGTAGCCTCAGGCGCAGCAGGCAAAGCCACCGATCAGGGCGCCGTCGCGCTGGCGGCAGACAGCGGTTCGGACGGCAATTCCGCAAGCCCAACCGACGCCCGGATGCTGGCTGCTCTGTCACAAGCGCAAAATCCTTCGTCAGGCCAGTCATCACCGTCGTCACAATCCTCAGACTCCGCACAGCTTGCCACCGCATCGGCCGCAACGTCGACGTCGATGATTGCACAGACTGCAGAAAAGCCCGCCCACGCGGGCAGTTCGGCCAGGTCCGCAGGTCACGATGACAATGCCTCTTGGCTTGCCGGCAGTATTACTAGCGGCGCCAATCCAGCCGGCAACAACTATTCGCTGTCGGGCCCAGCCTCGGATTCCAACGCCTTCGGGGCCGACCTTCAAGTGGCACAACAGGTCAAATACTGGGTCTCGCAGGGGGTACAAAACGCCGAACTGAAACTCGACGGCTTGGGCAAGGACCCCGTGCATGTCAGCATCACCATGCACGGCAACGAAGCCAGCATTGCCTTTCGCAGCGATGAGTCGGTTACGCGCGGGGTTCTGGAAAACGCGGGAACGCACCTGAAGGATCTGCTCAGTCGCGAGGGGTTGGTGCTGGCGGGGCTTTCGGTGGGTACTTCGCTGAGTAACGGAGCGGGCGTGGGGGCTGGAATGGGGAATGGCACCAGTAATGGCACCGGTGATGGCACTGGTTTAGGCACCGGCGGATCTGAGTCGCGTTCACGTCAGGGCGTGCGGGTGGGTGTTGTAACGACCACCACGAGTGTGGCGGATTCACGCATTGCACGTGTCAATGTTCCTGCCGGACGCTCGCTCGACTTGTTTGTCTGACGATCCGAAGCGCACAATTCGGGTGGAGACCTACAACAATTAGTTTGCAGGTGCATTACCGGTCTTTTTTGTGTTTTGTCACAATAGGGCACCGCCAATAATTGGCTCAATATGAAGTGAAGGATCCACTGTGGCAGATAAACCCGAAGCGGAAGGCGCAAAGGCTCCCGCCAAAAGCAAGAAGATGCTGATCATCATTGTCGGCGCGGTTGTTGCGCTGGCACTGATAGGCGGGGGTGCGTTTATCTATATCAAGAAGAATCAGGCAGCAGCTGAAGACGGTGCCGATGAAGCCGCCCCCAAAGCTGCGGCAAAAGAGGCGCACGCTACGCCGCCGGCTTACCTTGCAATGGACAATATGGTGGTCAATCTTGCCGATCCTGGCGGCGAGCGCGTTGCCCAGATCGGCGTCACGCTCGTGGTGGCCGACGCGCACGTTGCAGAAGAGGTAAAAGGCTTCTTGCCTACTATTCGCAGCGGTGTGCTGATGTTGATTTCGCAGCGCACCACGGAAGAGCTCCTCAAGGCCGAAGGCAAGGAAAAGTTGAAAAAAGATATTTTGCGGGAGGCCAGCATTCCGTTTGGTGGCGGTGATGACGACCCTGTCGACGAAGCCGCTGCCAGCAAGAAAAAGAAGAAGAAAAAGTCTGCTGAACCTGAATATCCCGTCAAGGATGTCCTGTTTTCCAGTTTCATCGTGCAATAGGAATTCATTGGAAAGAACCATATGAGTGAATCGTTTCTTTCGCAGGAAGAAGTTGATGCGCTACTCGAAGGGGTTACTGGCGAGAGTCAGAAATCGGTCGAGGAGGCGGCTGAGCATGGCGAGGTGCGTGCTTACAACATTTCCAGTCAGGAGCGAATTGTTCGCGGTCGCATGCCGACCATGGAAATCGTCAACGAACGGTTTGCCCGCAATTTACGCCTCGGATTGTTCAATTTCATCCGTCGCAGCCCGGAAATTTCGGTCGGGCCGGTAGCGGTGCAGCGTTACAGCGCTTTTTTGCGTGAGCTGGCGGTCCCGACCAATTTCAATATTGTGGCTATTCGCCCGCTTCGTGGCAGCGGCATGATAGTGTGTGAGCCGACGCTCGTTTTCGGCGTCATCGATACGCTGTACGGCGGAATCGGCAAGTTCCAAACCCGCATTGAAGGCCGCGATTTTTCTGCCACCGAACAACGTGTCATCAACCGTCTGGTAGATGTCATTACGGACGAATACAAAAAAGCCTGGAAGGGCATTTATCCGCTCGAACTGGAATATCAGCGTTCGGAAATGCAGCCCCAGTTTGTCACCATTGCCACCCCCAGCGAAATCGTCATTTCAACGTCCTTTCAGCTCGAAATTGGTGACATTGCAGGCTCTATCCATTTTTGCTTCCCGTATTCGACGCTGGAGCCTATTCGCGACGTGCTTTATTCGTCTACGCAGGGCGACTCCATGGAGGTGGACCGCCGCTGGGTCAACGTGCTGACGCGCGAAATTCAGGCTGCCGAGGTTACGTTGGTCGCGCAACTCGCCAAGGCAGACGCCACGGTCGAACAACTGCTTTCAATGAAAAAGGGCGATTTCATCGAATTGGAGCGAGAATCCAGAATTCAGGCAACGGTCGACGGTGTGCCTATTTTCGAGTGCCATTACGGCACCCATAACGCCAAGTATGCTATTCGTATAGAGAAAGCATTGCGCGGCAATGACCTCAACTGGCTGGGAGAAAGAAATGGCGTCTGAAGACAAGCCCGATGCGGCTGCGGCCGACGACGGCATGGCGGACTGGGCCGAGGCCCTGATGGAGCAAAAGGGGGCAGAGTCCACCCCCTCGCCCGAATCGGGCGGCGTTTTGTCCGGCGACGTGCCGCGTCCGTTTGGTGGCAGCACCGACGGCGTGGCGCAGGACATCAACATGGTGCTCGACATCCCGGTACAGTTGTCGGTAGAACTCGGGCGTACCAAGGTTCCCATCAAACATATTCTGCAACTCGGCCAGGGCTCGGTGGTCGAGCTTGATGCACTGGCGGGTGAGCCGATGGACGTGCTGGTCAACGGCTACCTGATCGCGCAGGGTGAGGTGGTGGTGGTGAATGATAAGTTTGGTATCCGCCTGACTGACGTCGTTACCCCCTCCGAGCGATTGCGCCGGGTGAGCAAGAACTAATATCCGGTCATGACCCAGTCCCTGATTCTGATTGGCCTGTTCATGGCGGTGCTGGTCAGCCTGCCGTTCGTGATCGAGCGGCTGAAGCGTCGCTACGGATTCGGCCCTTCTGCGCTCGACGGCCAGTCCCGCACCGTGTCAACCCTGTCGCTGGGAACCCACCAGAAGGTGGTGACGGTCGAAGTCGGCCCCAGTCAGCAACGCGTCTGGCTGGTACTGGGTGTGACCCCGCAATCCATTCGTTGCCTGCATGTGAGCGCTGCTCAGGCCAGTTCGACTAACATGAGGGCTTCTGAGCCACAGGGCGCACAAGGTATCACCACGCCCGATCAATTTAAATGACTTCGCGTACGCAGCGCCTCGAGATACTGAAGGCCCTTATGCCCATTAACTGCCCCGCACCGCGTGCCCGGATGCGCTGGCTGGCGGCTGCGTCGATGCTGCTGTTGCCCTGTCTGGCAATGGCCCAGGGCCAGTCCGCGCCCGGCCAGTTGCCGCTGCTGATGGCCAACGGACCCTCCGGCGTAAACTATTCGGTGCCCATCCAGACGCTGCTGTTTTTTACCGCGCTGTCGTTCCTCCCGGCCATGCTCCTGATGATGACCGGATTCACCCGCATCGTTATCGTCCTGTCCCTCATGCGCCAGGCCCTGGGAACCCAGTCTGCGCCGCCCAATCAGGTGATTGTCGGGCTGTCGCTTTTCCTGACCCTGTTTGTCATGGGCCCCACGCTGGACAAGGTCTACGCAGACGCCTATACGCCCTACACCAATGGCACCATTTCTTTCGAGGAAGCGGTGGCGCGCGGCGAAACCCCGGTGCGCGGCTTCATGTCCAAGCAGACCCGCCAGTCCGATTTTTCCCTGTTTGCCAAAATGGCCAAGTTGCCACCCGATACCAAAGTAGACACGGCCCCGATGCGTGTGCTGATTCCTGCTTTTGTGATCAGCGAACTCAAGTCTGCGTTCCAGATCGGCTTCATGATTTTTATTCCGTTTCTGGTTATCGACATCGTTGTCGCCAGTGTCCTGATGTCATTGGGCATGATGATGCTGTCGCCGGTGCTGGTGGCCCTGCCGTTCAAGCTGATGCTGTTTGTGCTGGCCGACGGCTGGAATCTGCTGGTTGGCTCACTGGCGGCAAGCTTTGTAAATTAGGAGCACGTTTTATGAACTCACAGATGGTTCTGACCATGGGCCAGGAAGCCCTCCTGATGCTGCTGATGGTGTCAGCCCCGGTGCTGGGCGCCGCGCTGGTTGTCGGTCTGCTGGTCAGCCTGTTTCAGGCCGTCACCCAGATCCATGAAGCCACGCTGGCCTTCGTCCCCAAGTTGATCGCCGTGGTCGCGGTATTTGCCATTGCCGGACCCTGGATGCTGACGATGCTGGTCGAATATATTCGCCGCACCATGCAGGCTATTCCCGGCTCGGTGGTCTAGCCGGGTCGCGGCGCGGCGCATGATCAGTATTTCGGAGGCACAGCTAGCCGCCTGGATATCGCCGGTTTTCTGGCCCTTTGTCCGAATACTGGCCGTCTTCACGTCGGCGCCGGTTTTTTCCTCGCAGGTTTTCCCGGTCCGCGCCCGCATTGGTCTGGCCTTTCTGGTGGCTCTGGCCTCACAAGCCACCATCCCGCCGGCGCCGCTGATCGGTTTCAGCGACCCCCACGCGTTGGGAGTCCTTTTGCAGCAAGTCGGAGTCGGGCTGGCCATTGGGTTTGCTGTGCGGCTGGTATTTGCGGCGGTAGAACTGGCGGGCGAAGTGGTGGGCTTTCAGATGGGGCTTAACTTTGCCTCCTTTTTCGACCCCTCCATGAATACGCAGTCGAGTGCGCTGGCCCAGTTCTTCGGACAGATCACGTCGCTATTGTTTGTGGTCATGAACGGGCACCTGATGGTTCTCATGGCCGTCAACCGGAGTTTCAAGGCGTTCCCCATCGATCAGAATTTTCTGCAGGCACTGGCGCAGATGCGGCTTTACAAGCTGGGCACCGATTTATTTGCCAGCGCCCTGTGGATTGCCATGCCGATGATCGGCATGTTGATGTTTGCCAATCTGGCCATGGGCGTCATCTCACGCGTGGCGCCCCAGATGAATATTTTTGCGATTGGCTTTCCGATTACGCTGGTCGTCGGGCTAGTCGGTGTTGCCTATACGCTGCCCATGCTCGACCAGCCGTTCATAGCCCTGATGGGGCGCGTAATAGACCTGTTCGGAAGCTAGACGGCCGTATATTTGTCTATACCAGCTGGTTGCGAATAGCGTAGACAGTCAGCTCGGAGTTGTTGGCAAGCTTTAGTTTTTCCAGCAGTCTGGCCCGGTAGACGCTCACCGTCTTCGGGCTCAGCATCAATTCCTCGGCAATATCAGTCAGCTTTTTGCCCGAGGCTATTTTCAGCAGGGTCTGCAGTTCGCGTTCGGACAACGTCGAATGCAGGGTCTGTGCTTGTGGTTCCGCCAGATTGTTCACCAGCATTTCAGACACCGCCGGCGTCACGTATTTACGACCCTGCGCAATGGTGCGTACGGCAGCCACCAGTTCGGTCGGGTCGCCCGCCTTGTTGAGGTAGCCGTGTGCTCCGGCGCGCAGGCATCGCAGTGCGTACTGGTCTTCGGCAAACATGGAAACGATCAGCACCCGGATTGGCATGTCGCTTTCCCGCAGGCTGGCCAGCACCTCCAGGCCCCCGCGCCCGGGCAAATTCAGGTCAAGAATCAGGATGTCGCAGGGCTGGGTGCGCAAAAGCTGACGCACGTCCGAATAGTTACCCGCTTCGCCCACCACCTGAATATCAACCGCTTCGGCCAGCGTATCCCGAATGCCACGGCGCACCATGGCATGGTCATCACACAGTACAACTCTTATCACTGAAAGTCAGCCTCCGTTGAGCCCGATTGTTCTTCGTCAAGTGGAATGCTCAAAATCATCGTAGTCCCGTGATCCGCGCGGGTACTCAAATCCAGCCAGCCACCCACAACCTTGGCACGCTCCTTCAATCCGCGAATACCAAATGCAGCCGGATTTTCCAGAGCGCTGGCACTGATGCCACATCCATTGTCCGATATTTCCAGCGTCAAAACGCCTTCAGCGTCCGAGAGGTCGATTTTTACCAGGCTGCACCGCGCATATTTCGATATATTGGTCAGCGCCTCCTGCGCCGTCCGATAGGCCGTGAGCTGTATCGGTTTGCTGGCTTGCACGTGCTCGTTGCTGGTTACCAGCGAGGTCTTGATGCCGGTGCGGCGCTGGAAACTCTCGGCAAGCCAGAGTATGGCCGGATACAGTCCCTGGTCCAGAATGGCCGGGCGCAGATTCATCATGATCCGCTGACTCGCTCCAATCGCGTGCTGCAGCATCTCGGTGGCGGCTGTAATGTGTTCGTGCGTCTGCGTATCGGTATCCTGCACATGCCGGGCAATCCACGACAGATCGAGCCGCACCGCCGCCAGCGAACCGCCAATGTCGTCGTGAATTTCGCGCGCTATCGATGCCCGCTCGCTCTCAATCGCACTCTGAAGATGTTCGGCAAACTCGGCCAGTCTGCGTTCCGACGCGGCCAGTTCACGGGTCGCCTCGGCCTGCGCCTTTTTGGCTTCAAAAACCTCTATCGCGCGGCGTATCACGCGTGTCAGGTTCTTCAGATCGTCCTTGGGCAGGTAATCGCTGATGCCGCGCTGAATCGCCACCACCGCCGCCGATTCGCCAATCGCCCCCGACAGGAGAATAAATGGCGGCCGCTCTTCGCGCTCCGCCAGACAGGCCCATGCATCAAGCGCCGTAAACCCCGGCAGCCGGTAATCCGCCAGAATGACGTCAAATTTGCTTTCGGCCGTCACGCGCCCGAATTCTTCCAGCGTATCGACGCGCCGGATCACGGCCTGCATGGCGTCCTTTTCCAGCGCCCGACACACCAGATCGTGATCCAGGTCGGAATCTTCGAGGTGCAGAATGTGCAGAATGTGAAGAGTGTCCATTGGCGCGCTTTCGCGGGCGTCGGCGGAGTTTGGCTTGTGCATCGGGGCCGATTATCTTGGCAGTGTGGTTGAATAGGCAAGACGTTTGACCAATATCTCCACAATTGCCAAGTTTCCTGATACCCTTGAGAAAACCTTTTTTCGGGACGGCAAATAATTAAGTGTCTGGTATGACAGCGTGCCTTTGAGGATTTCGTGACGATGGATTCATCTCTTTCAGCACCCGGTGCCCCTTCTGTGCAAATGCCCGTCATGGTCGTGGCCGAGGTTCAGGACTCGTTGCTGGTGGTCGTGCACGACCTGAACCGTCTCGACGGTTTATTGGCCCACACCATGGAAAACCTGATGGAGCGGTTTACCGCGGCCAGCGCAAATCTGGCCGCGCCCGGTCTGGTCGACGCCAAAGAGCTTGATATAGTTCGCTCCACCTTGCGCGCTGCGGTCACCGAACTGCAGTTTCAGGATATGGCCTCCCAACTCATTACCCACACCTCCAAGATATTGCAGGGCTGTGCCTACCGGCTGGCCTCGGAGTCCATGGGCAGCGAAGATGGCGAGGCCGTGCCTTTTGTGGAAGAGGTCCCGGAGCGGCCAAACCCCGTTACGCAGGACGAAATGGATGCAGGCTCCATCGACCTTTTTTAACCTGATTGTCTGTACTGAATGATTTAGTGGGAGCTTTCCATGCCTGTAATACTAGCCGTCGACGATTCACCCTCCATGCGAAAAATGGTCTCCTTCACGCTCACCGGAGCCGGATATCAGGTCGTGGAGGCAGTGGACGGGCAGGATGCATACGAAAAAGCGCAGGTCCAGTCATTCGATCTGGTGCTCACTGACCAGAATATGCCAAAAATGGACGGTCTCGGACTCACCCGCAAACTGCGCGAACATCCGCAATTTAAAACCACGCCCATTCTGATGCTGACCACCGAATCGAGCGATCTGATGAAGCAGGCTGGCCGCGCAGCAGGTGCTACCGGCTGGCTGGTGAAGCCGTTCGACCCTGTAAAACTGCTTGAGGTTATCAAGAAAGTGATTCGCTGACACCGTGCTGCGCATCCCCCAGCAGCAATAATAAGGAGCATATATGGCAGAAACTCACAGTGACAGCGCAAGCGGCAGCGACATCGACCTGAGTCAGTTCTATCAGATCTTTTTTGAAGAAGCCGGCGAAAACCTCGACCTGATGGAGCAGATGCTGCTCAATCTCAATCTGGAAACCGCCGACGACGAAGAGCTGAACGGCATTTTTCGCTGCGCCCACTCCGTAAAAGGCGGCGCAGCCACTTTCGGTTTTTCCGACGTCGCCGAACTGACCCACCAGATGGAGTCACTTCTGGACCGTTTGCGGCGCCATGAATTGCAACCCAACGCGGCCATGGTCGACGTCCTGCTGGAGTCGGCCGATGCCTCGCGCGGCCTGCTCGCGCGGCACCAGTCTGGCGATGGGGGCACTGCCCCTCCAACTACCGATCTGGTCCGACGCATCGCCGAACTGGCATCTGGAGGCGGTGCCGCCGCGCACGCTGCACCTGCGGCCCCGGCTTCCGCTCCAGCCCCTGCACCTGCACCTGCTGCGGCAGCTCCCAGTCCGGCCCCTGTAGCCGCGCCAGCCCCAGCGCCTTCACAGCCCGGCGGCAATCGTTCGCTGCACATCCGGGTCGGCCCTCTCGAACGCCCCACGCAGGCCGATGCAATTCAGGAGTTGTTCCGCGATATTCCGGGTCTCGGAACCATTCGCATGCTCGACTCCGGGCGAAAAGATACGCGTCTGTTTGCGGTTGATACGGCGTCAACCGACGAAGATCTGCTGGATTTGTTCACCTTCCACGTTGCCCGCGAGCAGATCGAAATCACATTGGCTGCGCCGCCTGCACCTGTGGCTGCCGCTCCTGCAGCAGCCCCAGCTACCGACCCCGGCTACGGTTTCTTTGACGATGCTGCACCTGCAGCGGCACCCGTCGCTGCAGCTCCTGCCCCAGCGCCCGCAGCCGCCCCGGCTGCAAGTGCTTCCGGTTTCGGATTTTTCGACGGTGCCCCAGGTGCCCCTGGCGCTTCGCAAGCCGCCGCAGCGCCCGTGCATGCTGCCCCTGCGGCCACAGTAGCGGTCACTAATGCCTCCCACCCCGCAGACGCTCTGGTACCCGCCAAGGCGGCAGCCAAGCCCGCCGCCGCGCAGGCCGCCCAACCCGAGGCAGCCACCATCCGGGTCGCCATCAGCAAGGTCGACCAACTGATCAATCTGGTCGGCGAACTGGTGATTACGCAGGCCATGCTGGCCCAAAACAGTCGCGCGCTCGACCCGGCGGTCTATCAGCAGTTGCTCACCGGCCTGGCCGACCTGGACCGCAATACGCGCGATCTGCAGGAGTCGGTCATGTCGATTCGCATGATCCCGATGTCCATCGTCTTCAGCCGCTTCCCGCGCATGCTGCGGGATCTGGCCGGCAAACTGGGCAAAAAGGTTGATTTTGTGACCCAGGGTGAAGCCACCGAGCTCGACAAGGGGCTGGTCGAAAAAATCACCGATCCGCTCACGCACCTGGTGCGCAATAGTTGCGACCACGGCATTGAAATGCCAGCCGACCGCCTGGCCGCCGGAAAATCCGAAACCGGCACCATCACTTTGTCGGCCTCGCATCAGGGCGGATCCATCGTGATCGAGGTCCGCGACGACGGACGCGGCCTCTCACGCACCAAGATTCTGAACAAGGCGCGTGAGCGCGGCCTCGACGTCTCCGACCAGATGTCCGACGGCGAAGTCTGGCAGCTTATTTTTGCCCCCGGTTTCTCCACCGCCGAAGTGGTAACCGACGTCTCCGGCCGTGGAGTCGGAATGGACGTTGTCAAGCGCAATATTGCGGCGCTCAATGGCACCGTGGAAATCGATTCCGCAGAAGGCTACGGCATGAAAGTGGCGGTGCGTCTGCCTCTCACACTGGCCATCATGGACGGTATGTCGGTCGGTGTTGGCGAAGAGGTCTACATCCTGCCGTTGTCCTCCGTAGTCGAGTCGTTCCAGGTCAAGGCGGAGGCCGTCAGCACCGTCGGTCAGGGCTCGCAACTGGTCAAGGTACGCGACGAATACATGCCGGTCATCGAACTCGAAAAAGTGTTCCAGGTGCCGCGCTTCGATTTTGAAAAATCCAGCGACATCATGGTGGTGGTCGAGGCCGACGGCAGCCGGGTGGTTTTGCTGGTCGATGAATTGTTGGGCCAGCAACAGGTGGTGGTCAAAAATCTGGAGTCGAATTACCGCAAGGTGCCCAATGTCTCGGGCGCCACGATTCTGGGCGACGGCAAAGTGGCATTGATTCTGGATACCGGTGCGTTGGTGCGCCGCTCCAGGCACTAGGGAGCAGGCACCATGGGAATGATGGACAAACTGAACGAATTGAGTGCAACCGGTGCGCGGGAATACCTGACATTCCGGCTCGATCAGGAAGAGTACGGGATCGACATCCTGAAAGTGCAGGAAATTCGCGGCTATGAGCCCCCCACAAGGGTGGCCGACGCGCCGGGCTTCATCAAGGGCGTGGTCAATCTGCGCGGCACGATTGTCCCGATCGTCGACATGCGGCTCAAGTTCAACTGCTCCAAGGCGGAGTACAACTCTTTCACAGTGGTCATTATTCTGAACCTGCGCCATCGCATTGTCGGTATCGTGGTCGATTCGGTCAGCGACGTGATGGAGCTTCCGCCCGAAGCCCTGAAAGCGGCCCCCGAAATTGACAGCGTGATCGACAGCAGTGCCGTAATGGGGCTGGGTTCGCTGGGCGATCGAATGCTGATCCTGCTCGACATCGAGCGTCTGATGTCTGCACCTGACATGGGCCTGGAAAGCGGCTCCGATTAACGCAATGAACGCCCGAGTCAGCAACGCCGGCCTTGAACCTGCCACAAACATGCAGGGGCGGGAGTTCGCCTGGACCGATGCTGATTTCGACCGCGTACAGGCCCTGATCTACAAGCGCGCTGGTATCAGCCTGCACGATGGCAAGCACGCCATGGTTTACAGCCGCCTGTCGCGGCGTTTGCGCGATACGGGCCACAATAGTTTCAAGGAATATCTGTCCTGGCTGGAGTCCACCGAAGGCCCCGAGTGGCAGGAGTTCATCAACGCGCTCACCACCAACCTGACATCCTTTTTCCGGGAACGGCACCATTTCGATGTGTTTTCCGAGTTGCTGAAGTCGCGCCCTGCGAGCCATGCCTGGCGCGTCTGGTGCGCCGCTGCCTCAACCGGCGAAGAGCCTTATTCCATCGTGATGACGGCCTTGGAAGCGCTGGGCAGCCGCCCCAATTTTTCCCTCGTTGCAAGCGACATCGATTCCAAGGTCCTCGCCTCCGCCAGCGCTGCCGTCTACAAGGCCGATTCGCTCAAGGGTATTTCCCAGAGCCAGTCTCAAAACTTTTTCCTGCGTGGAAAAGGCGCGAATGCCGGCATGGTCCGGATCAAGCCCGAGCTGACCCGTTTCGTTGAGTTCATGATCGTCAACCTGATCAAGGACGACTGGCCCTTCAGAGAGCCTTTTGACGCGGTTTTCTGTCGCAATGTCATGATTTATTTCGACGCCGATACCCAGCGCAAAGTGCTCGAGCGCATCCATCGCGTGATGAAGCCGGGTGGCATGCTGTTTGTCGGACATGCCGAAAATTTCAGCGATTCCCGCGACCTCTTTTTGCTCAGGGGCAAGACCGTTTATGAGCGAACTTAGTCTCCCTCAGGGTCAACGGTGCTCCGGGCACGCCCGGGGTTTTTTACGGATGTCAGGTAAAGCATGAGTCTGCCAAGTTCCGCTCTGAACACTTTAGCGTCCCGCCCGGCAGGCAGTGCGCCGGGTGGAATTGCGCCGGCGGGTAATATCCCGGCGGGTGGCAGAGTGCTTCCAGGCGGGCGGGTGTCGCGCATCGATCAACTCAAGGCGCAGCCCCGCAAGCCGGGCGAGGCATCGTTTTTCTACGCAGACCATCATTTTCAGTACGACGCCGTCAAAGTGCTGCCGGGTGAGTATTTTGTCTCCAGCGAAGACATCGTCATCATGACCGTGTTGGGTTCGTGCATCGCGGCTTGCATCTGGGACGGACGTGCGCGCACGGGCGGCATGAACCATTTCATGTTGCCGGATGGCGATGCGTCCGACGTTTCAGGGCGTTACGGCTCCTACGCGATGGAACTTCTGATCAACGAAATGCTCAAACTCGGCGCCCGGCGGGAGACCATGCAGGCCAAGATTTTTGGTGGCGGACAGGTCATGGCGGGCTTCACCACCATGAATGTCGGTGAGCGCAATACCAAATTTGTGCGTGATTATCTTGCCACCGAGCGTATTCCCGTGGTGTCTCAGGACGTATTGGACATTCACCCGCGTAAAGTCTGCTTTTTCCCGGTTACGGGCAAAGCTCTGGTCAAGCGCCTTGCCCATGCCCATCCGGAAACCTTGGTGGTCGAAGAGCGCCGTGGAAATGCGGCCTCCGTGGCCAAATCCACAGCCGGTGGTTCTGTTGATTTGTTTTGAGGCAATTGTTTGAAAAAAACCCGTGTAATTGTGGTCGACGATTCAGCGCTGGTGCGCAGTCTGCTGGCCGAGATCATCAATCGCCAGGCGGACATGGAGTGCATTGGCACCGCAAATGACCCCCTGATTGCCCGTGAAATGATCCGGGAACTCAATCCTGACGTCATTACGCTGGACATCGAAATGCCCAAGATGGACGGAATCGAGTTTCTCGGTCGTCTGATGCGCCTGCGGCCGATGCCGGTGGTCATGATTTCCACGCTGACCGAGCGCGGCGCCGATGTCACCATGCGAGCGCTTGAACTTGGCGCGGTCGACTTTGTCTCCAAGCCCCGCATTGGTCTGGCCGATGGCATCAAGGAACTGGCGGGCCAGATCGTAGAAAAAATCCGCGTCGCCGCCACCGCCCACATCCGTCGCGTGACGTCTCCGCCCGTCGGATCCTCATCCACACCGGCATCTGCATCCTCGTCATCACCCGGTGCGGTTTCGGCCAACGAATCAAGTAGCGCGCCGCAGAAAAGCAATCAACTGATCGGGCGTATTTCCACAGAAAAATTGATTTGTATCGGTGCTTCCACCGGTGGCACCGAAGCCATCAAGGAGGTTCTGCTGAAAATGCCGGCTGACGCGCCCGGAATCGTCATTACCCAGCACATGCCGCCCGGTTTCACCACCAGTTTTGCTGCGCGCCTCAATGGTCTGTGTCAGATCACGGTCAAAGAAGCCGTCCAAGGCGAGCGCATCCTGCCTGGACATGCCTATATTGCCCCGGGCGGGCGGCAGTTCCGGATCGAAAAGAGCGGTGCCAATTATGTTTGCGCGGTTGAAGACACCGAACCCGTCAATCGCCACAAGCCCTCCGTAGAAGTGCTGTTCCGCTCGGCAGCCAAACTCGTGGGCCGCAATGCCTTTGGCATCATGCTGACCGGCATGGGCAACGATGGCGCGAAAGCCATGAAAGAAATGCGCGATTCCGGGAGTTACAACTACGTGCAGGACGAAGCCAGTTGCGTCGTATTTGGCATGCCGCGCGAAGCCATCCTGCACGGGGCCGCAGACGAGGTTCTCCCACTCACCGGCATAGCCCCCGCACTATTGGCCAGGCTAGCCACCCTCACCGACCGCCACCGCGTCTAGCTCCCCCGCGTCCCCCACTCAGAATCCCTGAGCCGGCACCTTCACCGATCGCAACCGCGTCTAGCTTCCCCGACGCGCCTTGCCCGCATTCCCATTCCCATTCCCATTCCCATTCCCATTCCCATTCCCATTCCCATTCCCA
>Ga0007854_10001624_pt1 | contig 14232 bp, 10 predicted proteins | sample CryBogCBH12Aug08_FD_60382 | JGI IMG/M metagenome (GOLD analysis project Ga0007854, IMG submission 60382) | Freshwater microbial communities from Crystal Bog, Wisconsin, USA - CBH12Aug08 | ecosystem: Environmental > Aquatic > Freshwater > Lake | place: Crystal Bog, Wisconsin, USA | collected...
TGCGCAATTGTTCCTATCTGGGCCTCTAAATAGACAAAGGAGATCGGCTGGCAAAGGTCCTTACATAATCGATCCCGGTAAGCTTGTTTCAGCGCGGAACAGGCCAAGACGGCATTCGTGGCGGTCATTGCCAATTCATTTGCCAGATTTCCAAGCCACTCTGCTCGGTCGATATCAGTTAAGGCTTGACCGGACTTCATTTTATCAATGTTAGCCTTAGGATGGAAAGCGTCGCCTTCGATAAAACATGCGTTTAGAGCCTGCGCCAGGGCCTTGCCGACGGTACTTTTTCCAGCCCCCGATACTCCCATGACTACTATGATCAAGGGTTCTCTCCCCACGGCCCGTGTTGGACCCCCTCTTTGTCAATACGCTTAAATCCGTGCTGCCCAAAATAATCCCGCTGGGCCTGCACAAGATCGGCCCATAGTCGTGGCGCCGTGACCGCGTCAAAATACCCCAATGCCGATGCCAATGCGGGAACGGGCAAGCCCGAAAATTGCGCGGCAACCACAACCTTGCGTAACCCTGGCATCGTTTTTGCCAGTAAAGTTGAGATAATGTGCTCTAGCAATAAGGACTGCAAACCTGGCGTGCGCAGGAATGCCTGCTGTACAGTTTTTAAAAGTGTCGAGCGAATGATAGACCCTTGCTGCCAAACTCGAGCCGCTTCACTCACTTCTAAGTTAGGCCAGATCGTGGATTTAGCTGCCGCAAGCACGGAGAATCCTTGAGCATAAGCGCAAACTTTGCTTGCGAGCAACGCATCATGAACGTCTTGTAAATCGATTGACAGCGGGACGGGAGTGATGGCAGAACGTCTCAAATGGCTCCGCAGTTGGCTCATCGACGAAAGGGCACGTGCATCGACTGCGGCCGCCAAGGATGGGACAGAAACACCAAGGGCCATTGCGGCTTCTAACGCCCAATAGCCGGTTCCCTTTTGTTCGGCTTCATCCACGATCAGATCAATGAAGGGCATGCCATTTTCTTTGACCCTCAAGATTTTCGCTGTGATCTCCAGCAAATAGGAGCCAAGCACCCCCTCGTTCCATTTCTCCAATAAATCGCTGATTTGCATCACCGTAAGAAAGGCATTGTAACGAAGCAAGTGAACTGTCTCGGCAATCATTTGCATCTCGGCATATTCGATGCCGTTATGTATCATTTTGACGAAATGCCCAGCACCAGAACCACCGAAGGTTGCAAGGCAGGTCGCCTCCTTATCCCTCGCGACAATAAGAGTTAGAACCTCGGACAAAGCTTCTGGACAGAAATCTGCCATCATGGACGGGCCTCCACGGGCTCCTTCGGCACCGCCGGAAACGCCGAGGCCGACATAGTGAATGCCTTGTTGGGTCAGAGGCGGAGACCTACGCCGAGTGTCCTTGAAATGAGAATTCCCACAATCTACTAAAATATCGCCGGACTGCAGATGAGGAAAGAGGGCCTGGATTTGTTGATCGACAGCTTCACCTGCTGGGACCATCAAAAAAATGATTCGGGGATTGGTCAACAAGAGGGGAACTGAAGCGGAGCTTCCAACTAACGTTCCTTTAGGTAAACACCCCTCCACTGGACTGGGGTCGTAGCCAATCACTGAAATGCCGTGATGGCTCATATTAAGGGCCAGATTGCGTCCCATTGCACCAAGGCCAATAAGTCCTACTTTTAGCCCCGTTTGCGGCATGGGGTTACCCTTATCCACCGAATTTTGATTCAGGTACGCCTTGAACACCCACATCTATCTCAAACAATCCTCCGGATAAGGGGTAGCTCGCCAATTGCGCCTCATCCAAACCAATCGAGGCGGAGGTGATATATAAGCGGTTCAGATCGGCACCGCCGAACGCAACCGAGGTGGGGCGCAAAACGGGCATTTGGACAACCCGATCGACACGACCATCCGGTCTATAGCGAGTTACTCGTGCACCGTCCCAATGTGCGCTCCACACATAATCTTCTGCATCGACGCATAATCCGTCTGGATAGCCAGCATCATCGCTTGTTTGGACAAAAACATGCCGCTCCCCCAACGAACCAGTAACCGGATCGAAGTCATAAGCGAAGATCGTCCTCTTTTCGCTGTCAGTGAAATACATCCGGCTGGCGTTGCGGTTCCAGCCGAAACCGTTTCCGACGATATAGCCAGAAGCCATGCGGTCCAGAGTAAGGTCGGTGTTAATGCGCCAAATGGCACCGCTGGGGGCTTGTACCGCATCATCCATGCTGGCCACCCAAAAGCGCCCTTGCGGATCGCATTTTCCGTCATTGGGACGGTTCGAGGGCAGCTCTGGTTCAAAAGGAAAAAGCGTACGCGTTGCTACCGGCGCCAAACTAATTTCAGTAATGCCTTCCCGTAGGGCGCCAATAAATCCGCCGGCTCGGCGGTGTACAATGCACCCGATCTCAGCGGGAAGCGGATACCTATGCCCCCCTTCACTGGCCGACCACGTTAGTAAGGCGGGAGCTTTGATATCCACAAACAGCAAACACTGCCGTTCGGGCCACCATAACGGCCCTTCACCTAGCATTGCCCTGGCATCCCAAACGCATCTAACTTCAGCCAACGATACCGCATTCCAATAGTACTGTCATCCTGGCCTCGGGCCCGCTTTTTGGACTCTTCCTCGAGAACAAGCGCGGACAGAGCCTGCTCTTCCGCCAAGAACTCGAATATTCTGTTGCCTTCAGCACCGATGAATCGTGCATCCTGGTTCTACTTGCAACATCGAATGTAAATGACGACAGCCAACGGCAATTCAAGTCTAAGCAGCTCCGGCAATATTCGGCTATCGCCCTTGTAAGGAATATAATGATTCATGTCCCGTTGCAGTTGGGGGTCAGACATGATCGTTTGTACAGCTCTGCATCCATCGAACAGCGACTCTGCTGACTTGCCTATACGAATGACCGTCCTCAGAGCGAATTGCGCATGCGCGTTGGCTATCAGTTTCTCATCGATTACATCAAATTCCTTAGATAAGGATTTTGCTTTTTCTATTATCAGCTTGTATGAACGCGGCGCTTTTACCAATGCGTTTAACGAGGACGAAGTATCGCTCGCCGCAAAATATATATATGTTCTTTCCATAACATATCCGCATCTCGAGGTTGCGGTTAGATAGTCAAATATAAAAGCCGTATCCTCATAAATACGAACTGAATTATCGAATTGGATCTTATTTTCCTTTATCACACTAACCCGAAATAACTTTGACCATACGCTTGCAAATAACGAGTATCCCTTGGGTCGCAATAGGTAATTAGCGATAATGTTTCCAATTTCTTGTCGATTAAAGCTATCGACATTCTTTTCGAGTAGATGAGGAGAATCCGTGTCGCCCGGGATAATTCCGTCCCTGGATATCAAGAAATCACCGAACACTAAATCGAGGTCATTTTTTCTTTGATATTGAACAAGCGTTTCAATAGCCCGCTCAGGAACCAAATCGTCAGCATCCGCGAAAAAAACAAACTCTCCGGTGGCTTCATTCATCCCCAAATTTCTAGCCGCCGACGGCCCATGATTTTCGGAATGAAGGATCTTGACGTTCTCGTGGCGGCGTTGGAACTCCTCTGCTATTTCCGCTCCGCGATCAGTTGAGCCGTCATCCACCAAAATCAGTTCAATGTTTTGATACGTCTGTGTCAGAAGTCTGCCTAGGCATCTAGTAATAAAACTTTCTGATTGGTAAAAGGGAACTATCACACTTACAAGTGGTAGAGCGCTGACCATTTCATTCCCTCTATTTTAGTCCAAATATAGCTTCATACAACCACTGACAGCAAGAGCATAGATAGCATAATCAGGAAAACCATCGGGATTGGACCCTTTTGAGAAGCCACCCCTTTCTGTCAATCCCTGCGGGGTCAGCCCCACTTGATACGCCCAGTTCAACTCCTTACATTCACTCCAATGGCCTAAGAAAGCTTGAATACAGCCTCGCTTTTGGGCGGAGCTTTGCCCTTGCCGCAGATGTGGGGCGAAATATTAACATGTTGGAGTGTTAGCGCATGTATTCGGAAACTTTGGGGCTGACCGGTTCGAACGTCTACATTTATGGGTTTGGCCTTACCGGCAAATGGTTGTCCGGTAATTTGGATTGTCATGTTCGCGGATTTATCGATACCGATGAAAAAAAGGTCGGGCGCACCTTCAATGGAATTAAGGTTCTTTCCCTAGAACAAGCAAAAAAAACTCTTGATGGCGACAGTCAAATTGTTGTCACCGTCGTCGATATCCAAGATGTTGTTCCCATCGTTGAGGCATTGCCCCATAAGGACTGGGTGCCTTTAGGGATTTACTTAAACGAAACAAAAGCATTAAATAATAACACTGAAGAAAGTGATAGCTATATAGAGTATGCACTAAAAGTAGTAGAGGGTTGCCATAAAGCCTATTTTTTGAAAGATGTTTTGTACCTCAGGAGTATAGATATTGTCATTACCGAAAAATGTTCGTTGCGGTGCAAGGATTGTTCAAACCTGATGCAGTATTATGAAGCCCCTGTTGATATCACTTTCAATGAGATTGTCATGGATTTCGAGAAGCTGGTTAGCTCGGTGGACCACATTTACGAAATACGTCTGATCGGCGGAGAGCCGTTCATGAACAAGGATATCTATAAAATCCTGCGGCACATGATCGAAAGTCCCAAAGTGTCCTCAATCGTAATCTACAGCAACGCTAGCATCCCAGTCAAAATGGGGGAAGTAGATACGATAAGGCATCCCAAAGTTGTGTTTTCGCTGACAGATTATGGTGACTTATCAAAAAATACGTCGAAAGTGGTGCAGTCCTTGAAAGACATCGGGGCGACTTTTCGATTGCAACCCCCGATGAATTGGACCGATAGTAGTGAAATTCAAGACTATAATCGTACCAAGGATGAAGTAGAAAAATTGTTCGCGGATTGCTGTGGCAAGAATCTGTTAACAGCCACTAACGGCAAGCTCTACCGCTGCCCGTTTGCTGCAAACGCTGAACGGTTGCAGGCCATTCCCCGCGACCCCGCCAACAGTGTTCTTCTTGATGCCGGTCGGGATGCTTTCAGACGATACACCACGTCTATTAATTATATACCCGCGTGCAATTTCTGTAAGGGGCGATCCTTCGGCGCCCCAGAAATTGAACCAGCTATTCAAAGCGAGCAACCTATACCATATAGGAAATACATTTAAGCTTAATTGTTTTTGTAACATCGTTTCATGTCAACCTTAGGGGCGCAGAAAAAAATTCTAAAAGTAGGTCCTACGAAGAGTTATGCGAAGCTGGCGCTCTACAGCTGATGCGAGCCCTAATAGGGAAGAGGGTGTCGCCTACGCTGTTAACGAGTGCTGCGGTAAGGACAGCGCGGTTCAGTGTTAAACGTAGACGGCTAGCGAGGTTCAGTGTTAAACGCAGACGGCTATTGAGTGGCACGCCTTTCTGAAAAAGGAAATTCCGTAAGGTGATGCCTGAAAATATGGCTAAGGGAATTTGTCGGTCTCACTTTAGTCAAATATGACCGTTCTTTTTCGGTCGGTGAAGGCGCCCATTTAAAGCATGGCGCCCGTTATCAGCGTACGCATCAAAGGAACAAGATGCGCTTTCAGGGAATAACTTGATGGGCACCAATGTCAAACCTCAAACAAACATAAATAGGCTTGAGCTGCATAAATGTATTCCCCTTGACGTACCGCTGGTTGTCTACGTAGAGGTTTCTGGCTTTTGCAATTTCAAATGCAAATTTTGTCCACATTACATATCGCCCGAAAACCTTGTGAAGGGAAACATGTCACTTGATCTTTTTAAGAAAATGATTAATGACATCAAGATGTTAGGTAGAGTTTCGTTGTTAAGATATTGCGGAACAGGCGAGTCTCTTTTGAACAAGCATTTCCTAGAAATGACGCGCTACGCCTATGAAGCTAAAGTTGCAGACCGTTACGAGTTGGTAACAAACGGATTTTTGATAAATAATAAGTCCTCCATTTTATTGCCTCGTTATCTCGACAGAATTATTATTTCTGTAGAAGGTCTAGACGATCAGGACTACATTACCTATGCAGGCGCAAAGGTAAATATTCATGAAATGATAGAAAAATTCACAGTGTTATTTAATAATCGTAAGGAATGTATTATTCATATTAAAACTCATAATCACGCTGTAGAAGGCGAGGGACGATTGGAAAAGTTTTATCAGATGTTCGGCTCAATCTGCGATGAAATTTATGTTGAGAATCTGGTGCAATTGTGGCCGGAAACTGATTCTAATTTGGGGGTGGAAGCAGGTTTCAGATTTGGCGGTGGTAATGCAAAGTCCCGGAAAGTTTGCCCTCAACCGTTCAAAAGTATGCAAGTCCAGGCCAACGGCGAAGTGGTGCCCTGTTGCATAGACTGGAAGCGGGTCAACGTCATCGGGGACATCACAAAGATGTCATTGCGCGAAATTTGGGACGGAGATTTGATGCGTAGTCTCCGACTAAAACATCTTGGGGGTCAGAAGGATATCACATTGCCTTGTGCCGATTGCACAATGAATGACTACAGTGATCCCGATGATATCGATGATTTTGTAGAAGAAATATTGGCCCGAGTGACACGTTGAGTGACTTCATGTTGCCGGTAAGAGAGGCATGAATTTGATGAATTTTTTGATAGTTATGCCCAGATTGGTGCAGAAAATTGGCGAAGGATACGTCTACCCTCTGGGAATTATGTACATATCCTCGAGTATGAAGAAATCTGGCTTCAATGTATTTACTCTTAATCTTAATCACATAGAAGGTGATGTATTTTCGGTCGTTTCGAACGCAATTATCGGGCACAATATTGATGTAGTTGCCACAGGAGGCCTATCGCCTCAGTATCATCTTGTTAAGAGCATAATTGAGGCAGCAAAAAGGGCTAAGCCTGACATTATTACTGTAGTTGGGGGGGGGGTCGTTTCCGCTGACCCCGTACCGGCAATGGCAGCACTGGAGTTCGCCGATTTTGGGGTAATTGGCGAAGGTGAGGAGACTATGTGCGAATTGGCGCATTATCTAGAGCAAGGAAAGTATGATTATCATAATGTTAAGGGAATTATTTACTTTTTAAATAATGAATTTGTTAAAACTCAGGCGCGCCCTGATATTGAGAATATAGATTTAATTCCATGGCCAGACTATCAAGGCTTTGACATTGATAAATATATTACATTACCACCGCCAAACTTTGCAGGAATGTCTTCGCAGCGGATGATTTGCATGATAGGGAGTAGGTCGTGCCCTTATAAATGTACTTTTTGTTTTCACACGAATGGAAAAAAATATCGAAGAAGGTCATTTGATCGGTTGTTCGAGGAAATAGACTATCTCTTGTCAAGGTATAATTTCGACTATATTGTTTTTTTGGATGAGTTGTTTTGCCCAAAAGCGTCGGACGCGGAAGAATTTTGTCGAAGAATGAAAAAATACAATATGCATTGGCATGCTAGCTTCAGGATTGACCGGCTGACTCCAGAGTCAATAAAAATGTATAAAGATAGCGGTGTCGAAGTAATGTGTTTCGGCCTAGAAAGCGCTGATAATAGAATCCTTGAAAGCATGGCTAAAAAGACAACGATTGAGGTGATGGAACGAAATTTAAGCATGGTTTACGATGCCGGAATTTCAACTGGCGGAACATTTATATTTGGAGATGTTGAGGAGACTTATGAAACGGCAAAGAACACATTAGAGTGGTGGAGCGCGAACAGAAAATATAAAATTGATATGACTTTAATAAAGCCATACCCTGGGTCATTTATATATGAGCAGGCCTGCTCGGTCGGGCTTATTAAGGATCGGGTCAAATATCTAAAGGATGGTTGCCCACAAATAAATATATCAAAGATGAACGATGACGAGTTCTCAGAAATTTGTCTTGAGATTGCTGATGCCCAACATTCATTAGGAGGGCTAGAGTCTGTACAATTAATAAGTTACAATCAAAGCCTTGGGAGGCAGACTATATTAGGGACATGCTTAAGGTGTAGGCAAGAAAACACTTGGGCAGACGTAAAGCTATTTTCGTTTGACTATATAGCATGCTCAAAATGTGGACAAAAATATAGCATGCCCTGCCCAGATGTTATTTTTGAGAATATTGAGAGAAATGTGACGTTTTTGTGCAAAATATATAATAAAGTTGCAATTTGGGGAATCACTCAGCAAATTATGATGCTCTTCAAGAGATCTGCCACTATACAAGGATCTGATGTTTTTCCTATTGATATATCTGAAAGTAAACAGGGATTAACTTTGTACGGAAAGACTGTTCGATCGCCAGACGTCATTGATATTGAGAATATTAGAGTTGTATTGATCGGCGCCCCGGCACTTGGGTCACAAATATCAAGTATGGTTAGAGAACGTTTTCCCAACGTTATTGAGATAATTGACATATCTGTCATCGGTGGAAGCAGCGCTGAGGCCTCTACATGGACAGACTTAAGCATGGCCCAGGTTCGCGGGCACAGCGCACACGGGGTCAGTCAGACTGTATGATTGGTTGTTCCGATAATGTTGATGCAAAAATCAGCGTGTCAATGCCCCGTAAAAATATTTGCCGCAAATTAGAGTCATTTATCGTTATCTGTTTCTAAAAGATTGGAATAGTGGCTTATTATACAGCTTTACTTTTGCCACCTCCATCACGTCGCACAAATGCTTAATATCGATGATCTGCTCACGCAAATGATCGGCGGCGGGAACAAAAACTGAGGGAAAGAAGCGAGTCATTGAAGGAAAAATAGCGTGGATATGTGTAACTCCGCAGTTGGCGGAAATATCCCTAAAAGTTGAGCCACACAAGTCATCCGAATATAACACAATGCATTTCGTTCCCGGGCGCATAAACGGCACATAGGTCAATGCAGCACCAGCGGGAGAAATAACAATTTCTGCGGAGCGCATGACATTTGCCTTTTCATCCAGCCCTAAATTCTCAAAAAATACGGTCCTAAAACCATTATCCTCTAAAAATCGCCGCAGTTCCCCCTCGTTGAAAACCCGTCGCGATCCAGCGCTTGCTCTTGAAATATAGATTTTTTCAGAGGGAAGCTGCTGCGGATCAGGATCAGGTACCAGCTCCCCCAACAAACTGCAAACCCAGGGCTCTGGCTCCAAATCTGGAGGATTGCGCCCCCAGTCCGCTTGTTCAACGTTTGAACAAACCAAAAGGCGATCAGCCCGCACATGAAAAACCTGCCCTAGAGCGCGTAACTTTTCGCGCGGAATTCCTAGCCGGTCAGTATATTCCAAATGCCAGGGTTCAATATTGCGAACCACATAATGATCTACCTGATTTTCGGTAAGCGCAGCTAAACGTAACAATTCAAATCTTGGAACAGACTCCATATTCCAATGATGAACCGCGTTGCTCCAGGATTGAGCGATTACGGCAACAGTGCCAGTTAATTCAATTGCTTCCGGGACTACGCCACTCCAGGCAATCATTGGTCCGTCATTAAAGCAGAAATCGGAAGCATAGTGATGATCTTGGGAAAATATAGCGTATCCCCAGGGGCTGACGACGCACTCTCCGTTTTTAAAGCTAGCGACGTAATGGCTTCGTTTCCAGCGTAATCGAGCCATCAGTGAAGGTGCAGGGTCGATCCCAAGAGAGGCCGGAAGCCACCCATCAGTTTTTGGCTGTGGCGTGACGTGGATCAGTTCAACGCCGTGGGATGCTGCCGTGTTGTCCAGAACGCTGAAAGCAGGCAAACGAGACGGAAAATATTCCCGTCCGATGATGGGAACTAGTTTACCGGACAACAATGTCCGGGCCTCGAAATGATATCCTCGACGATCCAACGCCTCGGCTAAGTTAGTGCGGCTGTCCTGCAGATAGGGATTCGAGCGGATAAACGGACTTTCTTCTATAACTTGCAACCACTCCTCATGAGACGGCGGCGTCGTTTTTTCATTGTAAATATTAGCCATAAGCCGTGATCCCTCTGCGCAATTATAAAGGTTATGTTGAATCATTTAAAACAGCCAATAGTAGAAAATGTACACAGCATATTGCGTGAGATTATAGTCAATTTTAAATATTGTTTACTATACTTGACTGCGGCTGTAAGGCTAAATCGTTTATATAATAAGGTTTTTGGTATTGAGCAACCATGACAATCAAGCACAATGGGGACGGCCGCCAGATTGAGTTCCGGGCGTCAAAATATACGAAGGAGACCGACCGCCTACTGTGATACGTATCCGATTCTGGCCACCCGTGCGATTTCATACGGAGTAGCAATGGCCTTCGCCTATAGCATGTTTTGGTTAGGACTTCTTCAAACGATCCATGTCTCTTAACCCCGGCAAAACTGGGTCAGGCGATCCGTGATATGAGCGATCGCATTCTCGCTTAGACCCGGATAGACCCCGATCCAAAAGCTTCGCTCCGTCACGATGTCGCTATTGGTCAAGGGACCACTGACGCGATAGACACGGTCGCGCATATAGGGCTGACGACACAGATTGCCACCGAACAGCAGACGCGTTCCGATTTTGCATTGATTGAGATAGGTCAATAATTCCTGGCGTTGAAACGGCGCGTCATGACGAATTGTGATTGGAAAGCCGAACCAGGAAGGGGTGCTTCCGGGCGTCGCTTTCGGCAAAATCAAGACGTCCTCTAGACAACGCAACCCCTCGACCATGCGCGCAAAATTCGCCTGGCGGAGGGCGATAAAACCCGCCAGGCGATCAAGCTGGGCGAGGCCAACGGCGGCCTGCATGTCGGTCATTTTCAGATTATAGCCAAGATGGGAATAAGTATATTTATGGTCATAGCCGAAGGGCAGATCGCCCAATTGGTGGCCGAACCGGTTTTTGCAAGTATTGTCCTTGCCGGGCGGACACCAACAATCACGCCCCCAGTCGCGGATCGACTCTATCGCTCGTTTCAACGCCGACCTGGCCGTGAAGACAGCCCCGCCTTCGCCGGTGGTGATATGATGCGCCGGATAGAAGCTCAAAGTTCCAATATCACCGAAACTGCCAACTTTCCGGCCGCGATAGCTGGCGCCAAGTGCATCGCAGCAATCCTCGACGACCAGCAGATCATGTTCGGCAGCGACAGCCATGACTGTGTCAAGATCGAACGGATTTCCTAGGGTATGGGCAAGGACAATGGCTTTGGTGCGGGGGCCGATGGCTGCACGCAGGCCGGTCACATTGATGTTATAGGTAGGAATATCGACATCAAGAAAAACCGGAACCAGATTGTTCTGGATAATCGGGTTCACCGTGGTTGGAAAGCCGGTGGCGCAGGTAATCACCTCGTCCCCCGGCTTCAAGGCTTTTTTGCCCAGTAACGGCGATGTCAGGGCGGTTACCGCCACCAGATTGGCCGATGATCCGGAATTGACGGTCAGCACATATTTGCGATCTAAAAAGCGCGCCAGACGCTCTTCGAAGGCATCGTTGAAACGGCCAGTGGTCAGCCAGAAATCAAGGGATGCGTCAACCAAAGATTGCATCTCTTCGGCGCCGTAAACCTTGCCGCTGACCGGAACCGCGCTTTCGCCGGCGACAAAATCCGGGGTTGCATGCGCCAGACGCGCATAATCGCCCACCAGCGTCAAAATCTGTTGCCGCAGTTTCTCTTTTGCGGTTGCAGTTGGGAGTTTTGTTTCGGGATGGTCCATATAGCGGCGGATCCTTGGTTTTTATTTAAAGTTCCGGATTGGCCGGTGTTTGACTAGGCCAAGATCGGTCTTGGGGTTGGCCCGCCCGTGCAACTGTGCCAAAACCCTTACAACCGATTTTATTTCGCAATAAGCAGTGTCCTGAGACCTTCAAAAGACACAGCGGCAACGGCGTCCCCGCCGGTGAACGGATAGCATAAAAGATCCAGTTTTTCCGCCGCCCCGCGGCGGAGGCCGGCAGAGACGCCGACCTCACTGGATGGATCTTTTGTTCGTGTCTATGCACAAGCATCATCACAGAATTGCGTGATTTGCGCCAAGGCGCAATCGCGCATCTCTGCCCCATTCCTATGGGCATGGTGCCATTCAATTACTTTCCCAAGGCTGGTCTGCAAACACCAAACCGGCGCCCAATCCAGGGCCGCCGTCGCCTTGGAAATATCCAACTTGAGATAGCTATTTTCATGCAATGTTTGTTTTTCCGCTGAGATCAAGGGCGCCGCACCGGGCCAAAGGTTGCTAAGGTAATCAGCGATCCATTTGACCGGTTTGGCATTGTCTGCGCGCGGGCCAAAATTCCATCCCCCGGAAAAAGCGGGGCCATCCCGCCATAAGGCGGCGGCAAGGGCCAGATATCCAGCTAAGGGCTCTAAAACATGTTGCCAGGGCCGTACAGCGTTGGGATTGCGGATGATGCAGGGCTTTTCTGCACCCAAGGCCCGTATCAAATCGGGAATCAAGCGGTGGGGCGCCCAATCGCCACCGCCGATGACATTGCCGGCGCGTGCGGTGGCGATGCCAACCCGGTGACGCTTATAACTTTCCGCACTGAAATAGGAACGCCGCATCGACGAAACCGCCAACTCGGCCGCCCCTTTCGAGGCGCTGTAGGGGTCATGCCCCCCCATGCGATCGCTTTCCCGGTAGCCCCATACCCATTCCTGATTCTCGTAACATTTGTCCGAGGTTACGACGACGACAGCCCGTACTGTGTCAAGAGCGCGAAGGGCGTCAAGCAGGGCGACAGTTCCGACAACATTGGTCGCGAAGGTTTGCACGGGATCTTGATAAGATTGCAGGACGATCGCTTGTGCCGCCAAATGGAAAATGACATCCGGTTTGGCTTGTTGCAGGGCAATGCCGAGAGCCGCCAAATCGCCAAGATCGGCGATCACTTCACCGGCCAAGACTGTGGAAACTTTTGCGACGCTGTAAAAATTGGGTTCGGTCGCCGGGGCCAGGCTATAGCCAAAAACTTCAGCGCCAAGGCTTTGCAGCCAGATGGCAAGCCAGCCCCCTTTGAAGCCGGTATGCCCGGTTAAGAAGACGCGTTTGCCGCACCAGAAATTTTGATCAATTACCATTTTTTCCAGGGTGCCTCGGCATGCCACAATTCTTCAAGCAGCAACTTGTCCCTTTGAGTATCCATGCTCTGCCAAAATCCGTCATACCGATAGGCAAATAATTGTTGCCGCGCTGCCAGGGTTTTCATCGGCCCTCGTTCCCAAGGCTCATTGTCATCCATGATGAAATCGATGGCCTTGGGCGACAGTACAAAAAAGCCGCCGCTGACCCAGCCGCCCTCACCGGTCGGCTTTTCCTCAAAGCTTTCTACCTGCCCGTCCTTGTCCTCGATTTCCAGCCGGCCATAGCGCGCCACCGGTAATACCGCAGTGACGGTCGCCAGTCGGCCATGGTCTTGGTGGAAAGCTACAAGGTGAGTGATATCGATGTCAGAAACCGCGTCACCATAGGTGAAGCAAAAGGGCTGGTCCTCGTCCAAATAAGAGCGTACGCGCTTAAGCCTCCCGCCCGTCTGGGTATGTTCGCCGGTATCGACGACCGTCACCCGCCAATCCTCGGCGCTATTATTATGGACTTTCATGCTCTTTGACTTCAGGTCAAATGTTACATCGGAAGAGTGCAAAGCGTAACTGGCAAAGAAATCTTTGATGACATGGCAGCGATAGCCACCGCATATGATGAAATCATTCACGCCGGCACAGCTATAAATTTTCATGATATGCCACAAGATCGGTCGACCGCCGATCTCAACCATCGGCTTGGGGCGCATGGATGTCTCTTCCGATAGCCGGGTCCCCAAGCCTCCCGCCAATATCACGGCCTTCATTCATCCAACTCCGTTAAGATCTTGTGGCAAAGCTTGTGTTTGATTGATGCATTGCGACCTTCAATAGGCGGGGCCAGCAAGAAACTAGGTTTGTTCGGTGTTAACTACTCAATTGGGCATTATATCATCTGCAAATCTGCGGCGATATTGGTTCGGCCTAATCCAATGCCGGTTGACATAGCGCGCCACCGTCGTTCAAATTCCACTCCAGAATTGACGATAGGACGCGCCCAAGTCAGGATTACACAAACCAAGAAAACCAGACAAATCCGTAAGCAGTTCGTCTAAGTCAAACTGCTGCCTCTGTCGCCATTTTTCCCGTAATCCCAGAGAAATATGGTCCAATTCGCTGCCCTTATAAGGCGCGCCCGGCATCTGGGAAAAACGGGCATGCCAAGTGGACATCCAAATATTGGCGACTTCCCACCGATTCTGGTCGGT
>Ga0007854_10001625_pt1 | contig 14232 bp, 9 predicted proteins | sample CryBogCBH12Aug08_FD_60382 | JGI IMG/M metagenome (GOLD analysis project Ga0007854, IMG submission 60382) | Freshwater microbial communities from Crystal Bog, Wisconsin, USA - CBH12Aug08 | ecosystem: Environmental > Aquatic > Freshwater > Lake | place: Crystal Bog, Wisconsin, USA | collected...
ATACATCGGCGAGGCACGGTGGCAGGACGGTTTCATCGCTGCATCTTCGTGCGGACGGTTGCCCGAAGATCCGGGCAACTTTGCCAACCGCGACCAGTCGCGTCACTGGTGGATGACGCAACGCGGCGGCGAGATCGTCGGACACGATTGCGACCGCGAAAAGTTTCTTGGGGCTTACGGCGGATTTCATAATCCGGCAGCGGTGGTCAAGGGCGCATGCACTAACAGCGACGGTTTTTCCGACAACACCTGCGGTGCGATTCAAAGCCGACTCACGCTCGCGCCCGGCGCTTCAGCCGTTGTGTTGGTTTTGCTAGGCATCGGGCGGGCAGAGACTGTGGGCAAAAAAATCGCCGCTCAATACGCCGATGCTTCGCGCGTGGATGCCGAGCTTGCCGCGCTCAAAAAGCACTGGCACGAATTGCTGGAAACCATCACCGTCCGCACGCCGGACGCGGAATTCGACCACATGGTCAACACTTGGGGCGCTTACAACGCGCTGATGACCTTCGAGTGGTCGCGCTCGTGTTCGTTGGTCTATACTGGCGACCAGCGCGACGGTTACGGTTTCCGCGACACCGTGCAGGATTGTCTTGGCGTCACGGCGATGCTGCCGCAGGCTGTCCGCGAGCGGCTCGTCCTCATGCTCTCGGCGCAGGATTCCACCGGCGGGGCGCAACCCGAAGTTCGCCCGTGGGCGCACCAACCGGGCAAGATGCCACCGACGCCCCCAGCGCATTATCGCTCGGATGATTGCCTCTGGTTTTTTAATGCGATTCCCGCCTATGTCGCGGAGACGGGCGACAGCGCCTTTTACCAAATGACCGTTCCCTTTGCCGACAAAGGCGAAGCAACGGTCTTGGGGCACTTGCGGCGTGCAATTGAATTTAATCTCGAACGCTGCGGTGCAAATGGTTTGCCCTGCGGGCTGCTCGCGGATTGGAACGATTGCCTCAAGCTTGGTTACAAAGGCGAGTCAGTGTTCGTCACTTTCCAACTCCGCCTCGCGCTCAAGACCTACGCGGAAATCTGCGCATCGCTCGGTCAGAAAAAAGAGCGGACATGGGCGGAAACCGAACTCGCCGCGCTCGACAAAAAGATCGCGGCGGTCTGCTGGGACGGCAAATGGTTCATCTGGGCGATTGCCGAGGATGGCACGGTTTTCGGCACGCAGAATTCTCCCGAAGGCCAGGTCTATCTGAACACACAGGCATGGGCGATTCTCTCGGGCGCAGCCTCCAAAGAACAATCGGTCCGTGCCTTGGCCACCGTGCGCGAGCGACTCGCTTCGGAATGGGGCGTCGCGATGTGCGCGCCGCCGTTTGAGAAGACTCCGGTGAAAGTGATGCGCGCCGTGCTCTTCAATCCGGGCAACAAGGAAAATGGCGGCATCTTCTCTCACACACAGAGTTGGGCCGTGCTGGTCGAGGTGCTGGCCGGCGACGGAGACACTGCCTGGCGCTATTTTCGTTCCTTCCTGCCAGCCGCGCAAAACGACCGCGCCGACATCCGCGAGGTCGAGCCGTATGTCCATTGCCAGAGCACACACTCCCAGTTCTCAGAAAAAATGGGGCGTTCGCGCGTGCCGTGGCTTTCCGGCACGGCGTCGTGGGCGCATTTTACCGCCACGAATTATCTTCTTGGCATCCGTCCAGAGGCGGGAGGCTTGCGCATAGATCCGTGCATCCCGAAAAACTGGCCGGGCTTCACCGCCACACGGAAATTTCGCGGCCTGACGCTGCACATCGAAGTGAAAAACCCAGCCGGAAAAAATCGCGGAGTCACGCGGTTGGAACTAGATGGCGACCTTCTAGCTGGAACAGTTTTACCCGCAGAACAACTCCGTGAGGGGGCAAGAATTGTTGCAATTTTATGAACCGAGTGTCATCGCTCGATCCTACCCGGACAAATCCCAACTGGCTATTCTGGCGTTGGGATCAAGTCCTTTAGACTCTGGGAAACTACCATAATTTTATTCGTTTCAGTGAGCCGTTCACGTTTTCAGTGACGAACATCGGAGATCTTCCCACCCCCTCACAAATGTATGGTTCTGCGCCGCGCGGTCTTTTCGGCTATTAAATCGTGGCCGCCAAGATAGAATCGCCTCATGCCCGTCACCGCCCAAGTTCGAACGCTTTTGCGCTGGATGGGCTTTTGCCTTGCGATGTTTGCTTGTGCGCTGACGGTTAACAGCGCAGAACTGGTGCTGACAAATTTGGCGCAACTTCAGGCGCAAGATTCTTCAACGGACAGCGTGATCCGGCTGGAAGGTGATGTTTGGTGGGCCAACCCCGCGGAGAACCAACTGGTATTGCACGACGATTCCGGCACGGAACTATTGGAGTTCGATCTACATGGCAAACCCTTGGTGCATGAGATTGATGCCGTTTTTTAATGCAAATTTGCTTTGGATGACTAATAGTTGCACTCAAGTTTTTGGACTTAATATTAATCGCAACGACATGACAAGGTGTGCCAAAATTACTCAAACAACGGCGGTTAAAATGAGGACGACAACTGACGACACAGCTAAATACAACAATATTAACCAATGAAATCAACGCTGAACCTCTCGTTCGCAATGAGAAGGTCAGGAGTTCGAGCCTCCTAGGCTCCACCATTCTTCACTCTCCGTTTCGCGGAGAGTTGCCGCCCGGCAGACCAGCAAGAAAAGCTTCACTTCGGAGAACTTCTCGAAAACAATCACACTATGAAATTTTCCCTCAAAAACAAATGGGTGCTCATCACCGGTGCCTCCAGCGGCTTCGGCGCAGCGACGGCGGAAGCGTTTGCCGCCGAGGGCGCGAAATTGCTGCTCGGCGCACGGCGCGTTGACCGGCTGGCAAAAGTTGCTGCGCGGGCAAAGAAACTCGGTGCCGCTGCCGTGCATTTTCACGAACTCGACGTGAGCAACACAGCCAGCGTCGAAACTTTCATGGCGTGGGCCAAAACAAAAATTGGCAACCGGAAATTGAAAGTTGGGAATTTGCACGTGCTCGTCAACAACGCTGGCGGCGCGCATGGCCTGGATTCCGTGGCCGAGGGCAAGGACACCGACTGGGAAACCACGTTTCAAACCAATGTCCTCGGTCTGCTCCGCGTGACCCGCGCCGCGTTGCCGCTCATGCCGCGCGAGGCCGGCGCGAGCATCATCAACATTGGCTCCATTGCCGGTCACACTGCCTATGCCGGCGCTTCGGCGTATTGCGCGGCGAAGTCGGGCGAACTTGCCATCACCCGCGTCCTGCGGCATGAACTGCTCGGCACGGGCATCCGCGTGGGCACGATTGATCCGGGGCTGGCGGAGACGGAATTTTCCGTGGTGCGTTTCAAGGGCGACCGGAAAAAGGCGGATGACGTTTACGCCGGCATGAATCCGCTGACCGCCGAAGACATCGCCGACATCATCGTGTGGGTCGCCAGCCGACCGCCGCACGTCAACATTGATGAGTTGCTGGTGAAACCAACCGACCAAGCGGAGATGGGAAAAGTGTTCAGACGAATGCAAAAGTAAGAAGGAAGAATGCAGAAGACGTCGCCCGCCGTTTTTTCACTTCACCATTCTGCATTCATAATTCCAACTTCGGTCAGATTCCCTTGTTCGCCCGCCACAGCAGCACCGCGCCGACGGCTTGAAAAATAAAATTGGGAATCCACAGAATCAGGTGCGGGAATAATTCGGGCCGCGCCGACAGCGATTCGCCGAGCATGATGAAGGCGTAATAGACCACCACCAGCACCAGCGCCATCGCGATGCCGATGTTCGTTTCCCGGCGATGCACGCGGATGCCCAGCGGAATGCCGACCAGCGTGAAGCCGAAGCACGCGAAGGAAAAGGCGATTTCCCGGTGCATCTCCACGCGCACCGGCTCGGTGAAATCCTTCGGCTGCAGACGTAAATTTTTCATCTGCTTGCGCAGATCGGCGGCGGCGTTGGTGCCGGTGACTAAGGGCGGATGAAAGGTTTCAAGATTGTGCAGTTCTTGCCGCAGTTCCAAAAACGTCATGTCGCTGATGCGCGGCGGCGGAATCCGGTTGGTCATCATGCTGCGCGTGCTCAAGTTAAGCGTCAGCGTCGGGAAGGAATTGATGGCGTTGCCATGTTCGCCGATGGTGACGCTGCGGGCGTCGAACAAATCCACCACCAGTTCGTTTTTGGCGCGGTTCGGGTGCAACTGGCCATGCACGGCGCGGAGCGTGGTATCCACATTGGTCTCGTTTTGCAGCCGGTAAATCATCACGTTTTCCAGCCGGCCGCCGTCGTTTTTTTCAACGTAAAAAATATAGCCTGGAAAATCACGGATGAACCGGCCCTCCGGCAGTTGCGCGTTCATCAACTGCCCCTGCAATTCCAGAAATAGACTTTTGTAAGCCACGCGGCAGCGCGGGCCGAGATCCATGTTGAACCACGCGCTCAAGGTGCAGCAGAACAGGCTCAACAGCAAAACCGGCATGATAAGCGACATGAGGCTGACGCCGCTGGCGCGGGCGGCGGTCAGTTCCTGATCGGCGCTGATGCGACCGAAAACCAGCAGCGTGGCCGTGAGCATTCCCATCGGCAACGCAAACACCCACACGAAGGGAATCAGGTAAAGAATCGCGCGCACCATGAACAGCGGGCTGACATGGGCGCTGGCGAGGAGCGTGAGGATTTCGCGCAGCGCGTTGCCGACAAGCAGCACGGCGGTGAACACCGACACCGTGAGCAGCAGCGTGACGAACACCTGTCCGGCGATATATTTGTGGAGCGTTTTCAACGGTTGTTACGCCGCGCACAGTGGCGGATTTGTCGCGCTTTTGCCAGTTCAAATAAAACCGGCGTCCAACTCGCGCCGGACGCCGGACCGGAAAAATGAGCGGATTATTCGACGGTCACTTGGGCGTCGGCCAACATCACCGCATATTTGTAGCCGGCTCCAAAATCCTGATTCACTGCGATTTTTCCGCTGACCAAAACCGTGTCGCCCACCTTGGCGTCGGTGGCGGTGGTGACCAGCAGATCGTTGTTCTGCTGGCTGGCACTGCCGGAGCCATCCTGAATGTGCAGCCAGTTTTTACCCATGATGCTTGCGTTATACTTCACCACCTTGCCGCGCACGGAAACAGTTTGGCCGGAACGCTTCGCGCTGTCCTTGAAAATCTCCTGCACCGTCTTTCCACCCGGGGCCTTTTTTATGTCTGCCAGATTAATCTTTGCGCTCGCCGCTGAATCCGGCAACGGCGGATGGTTTGGCGGCAAGGCCGAAGACGCCGTCTCCGGCAATGCCGGATGTCCGGGCGGCAGTTCCACCGTCGCGCTTTTAGCATTTCCGGAATTGATGGAGATCTTGCCGGTAAAATAGACCACGGCAAAATCACGGTTCAAGGACTTGCTGTGGTAGTTGGCCATCGGCATCCCGCCAAAGACGGTGACGTTGTCGCCGTTGGTCACAACCAAATGGGTCGTCGCCGCCCATACTTTTTGACTGCCGGTGTCCACCTGAACATAGGTGTAGCTGGCAGCGTTCATGGTTTCCACCACTTTGCCGGTGAAATTCCCGGCTGCGTCGGTCGGCACATCGGCGGCGCGAACTAGCAGCACTGACAACAGCAAGCCGGCAAGCCATGAAAGATGTTTCGGAAACGATTCGGGTCTGGGATGAGTTTTCATGATGATTAATAGGTGGTGTTCTTGTGATCTTTGCCGTGGCAGGTCAAGGTGCAAGCGCCCTTGAAATTGCCGGTGGCGGTGTAGTTGATGGTGCCGAGCGAACTGGCGGTGACATAGGTCGTGTTGAAATTGATGAGATGCGGCGCATTCACCACGCCGTGCGAATCATGGCAGGTGGTGCACGCCGCCTGATCCTTCACAACATGGGAATTGTGGAAACGGAAACTCAAGTTGCTCAAAACCCGGTTGCGGTCATGGCACTTGTAACACAAGGCATAGGCCGCCGGGCTTTCCGGCTGGTAATCCGTGAAGGCCAGGTTGCGCTCCAAAATCGGCGCGAAAATTGAGCCGTGCGGCCCGTTCGCGCCGCTGCCGCCCGCCTTGGGTCCAGAGTCGCTGTTATGACAGTCGGTGCAATACATCACGCGGTTAACCGTCCACGGCGCAATCAGGCTGGGCACGCCGGTCAGATTTTTACCAGCCCGTTCCACCGGATGAAAACTTTGGTTGGCCATGGAAAATTGGAGGCGCGTATTGGTCTGCGGAAATTGCCTTGTCACCGTGGCCGGCCCGCGCGCGACGCTGTCGGCATGGCAGCGGAAGCAAAGCTCATACTCCCGTTGCACCGGCTTGATGATGCCACCAGCTTCCGTCACGCCGGTGACGTCGGCCAGCGCACCGGAGGCGTTGGGTGCCACCGCCGGCTTGGATTTGGCTGAATGGGCATCGTGGCAGTCGGCGCAAACCACATGGCGGGTTTTCGGATTGACCGGATCCTCCGTCGGCGAATGCGCCTGCCGGTTTAGCGTGATGGGGTGCACGCTGTTTTTTTGAAAATCTGCCGCGAGATTTTTTTTCACGGTGACGCCGTTGTGGCAGACCAGGCAGTTCTGCTCGGAAATCGGTGACTGGAGCAAATGCTGTTTGCCCCCGGCCTTGTGGTTCATGTGGCAGTTCGCACAGCCGACAGTGGCCATCGGCAGGGAACCCGCCTTGGCCAGCGGGGTTTGGGCGCCGGTTGGGATTTTCGCCAGCACAGCCTGCGGCGTAGGCGTCGGGGAAATCGCATGCGCCGAGGAACTCCACTGGCCCAGCTGATGGCAGCTCACGCACAAATCGGAATCGTTTTCCATCAGCCGAAAATTTCCGAACTGGTTGTCATGCGGATTGTGGCAGGAGGTGCATTGCACGCAATAAACGCCGTTCACCAATTCGAGCGGCACGGCGGCATTGACTGTGGAGCGCAGCTTGAGGGTCGAATCCGCCCGTGCCGCCGCATCATAATCCACGGAAACCGGATGGTCGGCGGACAAATCCCGGCCCAGATTGTCCGTGCCGGCCGGCATATTCATGATCTTCACCCCGTTCTGATAAACCGCCAACGGCGTCACGCAACTGCTGACGCTGCCGAGCGCGATGGTGCCGTCATGACAGCTTAAACAAAGCCGCGAGGAACCGTTCGGCTGCGGCACGGTGATGCCCAGCGACTCCAGCCGCGTGCTGTCGTAAACAATGTAGTTGGTGACGGACGAGAGCGTGTGGTTCCACAGCGGCGTCGCCCCGATGGACTTGTGAACCGTGTGGCAGAAAATACAGGGATTTTTTTCCGTCGCCGATTTGATGGAGCCGGTGCCGCTGGCGGAAAGATTATGCACCGAATTGATGACCGAGTCGCCGCGCGCCGGCAGGCCGGCCAGCAGGACGGACAAAACCAGAATCACCTCTCCGCAAAGCGAGCCGGGGTTGATTCGGTTCCACCAAAGTTGAAACATTTTATTCATGGCTGGCCGATATATTTGAATATTTGCACGCGATGATTGAAGGCATCCGCCACAAATATCCGCCCATCCGCGCCGATGGCGATGCCGTGCGGCAATCCAAATTCGCCCGGATCGTTGCCGCTTTGGCCGACATTCAGCAGCAGCCGTCCGTCGCCGTCAAAGATTTGAAAATTGTCAAACACGGCATCCACAACGTAAATGTGCCCGACCGCGTCCAACGCCACCCCCTTGGGCCGCGCAAAGTAGCCGGAGGTGTCGCCGTTGCTGCCGAACTCTGAAAGAAAATTACCGCGTAAATCAAACATTTGCACCCGGCAGTTCATCGTGTCCGAAACCAATAACCGCCCGCGCGGATCGACGGCGGCACAGGTGGGAAAATTGAACTCGCCCGGCCCGGTGCCACGCCGGCCAAACTGAAATTGATATTTTCCATCCAGCCCGAATACAAAGACGGCGTTGGCCACGGCATCCACGACGTAAAGCGAGCCGCCGGCGATGACCAGGCCAACCGGACGTTGCAGGGGCACGCTGATTTCAAAGGCGGACTTGCCATTATCCCGAAACGCGAAGACTTTTGCCAACTGGGAGTCGGCGACGTAAAAAATTCCCTGATGGTGGGCGATAGCGACCGGGCTGGCAAAGTTGGTTTTGCCCACGCCCGCGTAGCGCAACCATTTCTTGCGGGTGAAGTCAGCATAGTAAATCAAGCTGGCCTCGGTGTCAGTGATGCAAAGGTTGGTATTTTCATCCAGCGCCACGGCGAAGGGCTTGCGCAAATTCAGGCTTTCTCCGGTGTCGCCGGTCAGCCAGTTGGCTAGGGTGCGGAACACCGTTGGCTTCTGGCCGACATCACGCGGCCCCTGCAAATATCCGGCAAAGGAGATGCGCGGCTCGTTAGGTGGCGGTGGCCAGCAGCGCGGCGGAGCCGGTGACTGCGCCACTGGCCGGGACGGCGCGGCGCAGGAGACCAGTGCCGCTGCCACCAAGACGGTCAGGATTCTTTGTATTGCCTGAAATACACCCATATCAAAAATTTCGCTGCATTCTCAAAAAGACATAATCCCGGCCATAAACTGCATTCACATATTGGCGGTATTCATGTTCGTAACCAAGATGAAACTCGAGTTTGCTGACCCTCCAGTTCAGGTAAATTCGGGCGGCAAACAAATCCTGATTGTTGAGGCTGCCTCGCTGCTGCTGCAACCCGGCTTCGGCGTTCAGGCTGAATGTGCCCGGCGGGTGCCAGCCATAGTTGAGCATATAGCTGTAAAAGGCGAGGTTCTGGGTTCGGTTGGTGAGCGAGCCGCTGCCCGCCGGAAAACTATTCCACTGCTGGTTCAGGTTGATGCCCAAGGTGGAGTTATAAAAAGTCGGCAGTGAATAGCTTTCGCTCAAACCATAAGTTTGATAAGAATAAAGTGTGGAATGCTGGCGGGTGTAGCTCGCGTCGGCATGAAAGCTATGCCAGCTCGCATCGGCGCCCATCTGATATTGGTCGGTATTTTCCAGAACAAACCCTTTGGAATCAGTGTGGTTTTCGGTCGTCATATAACCAGCACGAAGACCGGCCTGATCATTCCAAAATCTCAAGTCGATTTCCCCCGTGTAATTCAGGGTGGAATAATTTCCCGACGGGTTGGGCTGAACCACATAGGTGATGGCAACCGTATCGCCATTCGTGACTGAATGGGCGCCACCGCTGAAAAACTGGATCTGCCAGGGGTCGGTGGTGGTGATGGCCGTCCATTCGTTGCCGTCCAGCGGCACGTTGTTTTTGGTGATGCTGGTGATGGACAGGTCGTTCGGCGTGTTCAACCGGATAATCATCGGCCCAACGGCGGGGATGGTGTAGGATTCATCCGGGATAATCAATTCACTGCCACTGCTATGCTGATCCGTCAAATCATAGGACGCCGAGTTGTTAATAGACAAGTGCGCCCAATCCCCCAGCCGCTTACCGTAGCTCACCGAGGCGGTTGTCCCATAGCCTAGGGAATCCTGAACGGCATTGCCGGAATTATTGTCGCTATAAGAGCCGTGCAGATCCAGATGCGTGCCTAGGCTCTCATACAACTGATGATCGATCCCCGCCATGAGGTTGTTCTGCACCGAGTCGTAGCCGGATCCAAAACTGTCGCTCACCGAATAGGTGTAGAAACTCCGCAGATGAGGGGTGTGCTCCAGGTTGTAGTTCACCGACGCGTTCATGTCCGAGGCGGATGAGCCTTGCGATTCCCGCTCATTGAAATTGGCCGAGGTGACCAGAGTGCTCTTCTGGTAATGCTCCGTATCCGTCAGGACGGCATGGTGTGAACTGCTTTCGCTGGAGTAATTGCCGGTTCCCGTGCCGGACTGGTTGTCATACTGGTTGAACTGATAGTCAATGAGCGTCGTGTCCGCCTTCCCCCGTTCATTCGCCGAATGCAACCCGAATTTCCACTGGTCAGTGATGAAATCCTGATTCCCGCCATAGCGGTTTTCCTGCGACTGATCCAGCGTCAAGATCACCGGCCACGCCCCCGCACGATAACCCGACAGCACATTCCAGCTTTGCATATCCACCGTCTGGGAACTAAAAAAATCTGACTGCACCTCGTTATGCGAGCGACCAAAAGCCACCGAGGTGGCATAGGGCTTGACGTTCAACAGATTCACGGTGGCGCTGCCATTGAGCATCAGCTCGTCCATCTGTGAACGGCTGCCGGCGGATCCGCTCTGTTGCCAGTAATAACCCGGCTCGAACAAAAGCGCGTAAGTGAGTAGATAAGGACTATAAAGGTAATTGTTCCACTGAATCCCCACGGACGGCATCACCGTCATCGCGTTCCAATCCTGACTCGCGCCGCCCGCAGGCTTGTAGGAACTCGTCGAGGCGTCCACATCCGTCTTGATGTATTTCAGTTGCGGAACCAACTCCGCCCACAGCGGATCGTCCTGATATAGGCCCCAAGACGAATCCTGCGCCGCCACGCGGGCCGCACCCGCCGTCAACACCAGCACGGCAAGCGCGCGCTGCAACCGGCGTTGGCGTTGGCGATCCTTCAGGCGCATATAAATTACTTCGGCAAGGCCGACGGCTTGAGCAGATTCGCGTTCAGGCCGACGTGCGGGTCGTGGCAGGCCGTGCAGACTTTGCCTTCCGCACCGGCGTGGCCTTTGACCGCTTTCAAATCCTTGTCGTCATGGCAGTCGCCACAAAGTTTCAAGATATTCTTGGACAGTAAACCGTTCTCGGCTGACTGGTGCGGTTTGTGGCACCCGGTGCAATCCTCCACCACGTCATGCTTGAACTTGGCCTTCTCCAAAAAATTATCGTGGCAATCCCAGCACAAGGCCGGCACGGATTTTTTAACGAGCGATTTCTTGTCCGTCGCGTGCGGGTTGTGGCACGCCAGACAATCGCCATCGCCGACCGGCTGGTGCACCACCTTGGCGTTTTTGGCCGGAATGTCGTCGTGACAATCAGCACAGGTGTCCTTCACCGATTTTTTTAAGAGCGCTTTGAATTTGCCGGCGTGCGGCGTGTGGCATTCCAAGCAATCACCGTCGGCAACCGGCTGGTGCACGACTTTTTTCTTGCCGATGAGGTCGTCGTGGCAATCGCCGCAAGTATCCTTGACAGATTTTTTCAGCAACCCCTTGAAATTGGTGGCGTGCGGCGCATGGCAGTCCAGACATTCACCCGCCTCCACGGCCTGATGCTTGAACTTGCCCGCCGTCAGCGGATCGTCATGGCAGGTAAGGCAGAGCGTCGGCCCGGATTTCAAAAGCAGCTTATTGTTGGGTGCTTGGTGCGGCGCATGACAATCCATACATTCGCCATCGCCGACCGGCTGATGTTTGACCTTGGTGCCGGTGAGAAAATTTGTGTGGCAGTTGAAGCAGAGCTGCAGGAGCGGCAGTTTGGTTCCTGCGGAAATCGTGTTGCGCGCGTGGCATTCCCCGCATTTGTTCGCCGCAAACGGCGGGTGGACGAAATTGGGCGGCGGCTTTGTCGGAGCCGGCTTGGCGACCACCGCCACGCTCACCGGTCTGCTGTTGGTTGACGTCGGCGTGGACACCAAACCCGTGGCGGTCTCGTCGGGAACCCCATCGAAAAAGAAAGTCAGCCAGGTATGCCGCGCCGTCGAGCTACAGCCAGTCGCCAGCAACCCGCCAGCGGCGACTGCCGCCAGCACCAGGACAACATAATGGCCATGCTTCATGCCTGGTTTTGTTCTCGCCAGAGGCCGGTTTTACTTCTCGTGCCCAAAGCCATAGACACTGACCATGTGCGGGCCAATCTGGTTCATGACTAGGACGAGATATTCCAGCTTGAAGTTCGGAGCGACAAACTGTTGATAAAAGTCAACGTCCTCGTAATCCACCATCACCTTCGCGGGCAGCACCTTCATATCGCCCGACATCCCCGGCTCGGCGAACCACGTCAGCAATTTCCCCTCCTCATTGAAAATCTGCACGACCTGCGACATGGCATCCACCGCATAAACCCGGAAATCCCGATCCACGGCAATCCCTTTCACCCGCGCAAACTGGCCGAGACTGTCGCCCATGCTGCCGACCGAGCGCAAATAGTTGCCGTCCGTGTCATACACCTGCACATGAAACGCGCCCGTGTCCGAGACATAAATCCGCCCCTTGGAATCCAGCGCCAAATTGGTGGGCGAATAGAGCCGCCGGGGCGCGTTGGTGGCGTCCGGCCCGTGCGGGATATCGAACAACGGCTTCCGCGTGGCCTTGTCGAGCACATGGACATTGTGGTTCTGAAAATCCGCCACATAAATCCGGTTCTTGTCCACCGCCACGTCGCGCGGCTTCATCTCGCCAAGCTTGCCAATGGCGGCGACATAATTCTGATCCTTGTCAAACACCACCACCTGATCGCGTCCGGAATCAGCCACATAAAAATTTTCGTCGTCGTCAATTGCGATGTTCAGCGGCACCTTGAGCACGCCCTGCCCCTGGGCCATGAACACCGTCGCCGACTTGGTTTTCAAGTCCATCACCAGCACCGCGCCATAGTCGGTGTCGCAGATGTAAAGCTTGTGGTTATGCGCTGCGACGCCGTAAGGTTTGCTGATCTCCTTGGGTCGCGGCTTCTGGCCGGTCAGATACATCAGAAAACTCCGGTGGAGATTGGCACCCAGCTCGGTCTCGGAACTGAAGCCGGTCAAAAACTGCAAGTGCGGCACGTCCGGCGGTGCCGGGAAAAATTCGTAGTTAACCTTCGCGGTTTTGGAGTGGGTGGTGCAACCGGCCGCCAAGCCGGCCAAAGCCAGCCACCCGACCATCCGGCGTAATCCGGCAAAGGGAAAATATTTCATAAAATTATTGCTCCGTGTCTATTGGCGGGCCAGAGACCAGCCAGCCAGTTTTGCCATATATGTTACACCCGCAAGATTGCCGCATCCTCCACCCATCAACTAAACCTATTTTGTCTTTGTGTCGGCATTTTTTGTATAATAGCCAGCAGCAGCATTTTTGCCAGCCTCTTTGTCCGCCACCCCGCCGAACCAACCATATCAATAATTGAAAAAGGCGAGACCTTGGACAGGCCAAGGTCTCGCCAGAAGGCTCACTTCTTCTTTTCAGAGGAAGTGGTTGAATGACTTACTGCTGATGGCAGGTTTCGCACAGCGCAGCGTTGTTCACGTCCACGATGAGGCTGTGGCTAACCGTGGCGGAAGCACCGATGGTGCCATGGATGTCATGGCAGGAAGCGCATTCCACCGTCTTGTTCGGGCCTTTCAGCATCTGCGCGAAGACCGTGCCCGCCGCCGGCACGGGTTGCAGCGTCGGAGCCACCTTGATGGCCGCCGTGTAGCTGATTCCGATCGGGTGCATATGGGTCAGGTCGTTCCGGTTCAGGTAAGGGCCGCTGCCAGTAGCGCTGACAAACGCGCCGGAGCTGGCCGGTTCCGTTCCCGGTTGCATGGTTTCAATGGCAAAGGTGGGCGCATAGAAAGCCACCGAGTTGGAGGTGCTGCTGCCGTTGGCCGACGGATATTTGCCCGTGTAGGACTGATTGACCGCCACCGAACCGTCATGGCAGCTCAAGCAGGCCACCGAGGAACCGAGCGTGGCCGTGAGCCCCAGCGCATTGAAGGTCGCGCTGTTGCCTTGATCATAGGTGATGTAGCTGGAATTCGCCGACTGCTTGTGGTTCCACAGCGGGCCACCCGAGATCGCGGCATCCGGCGCTTTGTGCGGGATGTGGCAAATCTGGCAGGGATTGACATATGTCGTGGATGAACCACCCCAAGTGTAGGTCGCGTAACCATTGGTGCCAGAACTGAAATCATGGCTTCCGCCGGCGATGGCCGCCTTGCTGACTGATGGCATCAAAGCCACCGTGGCTCCCAAGGCGAGGAGCATTGTTAGTTTTTTCATAGGTTTGTTATATTGCACGTGCTGTTGTTTTGTTTGTTTGTTCCCGCCCGCCGTCAACTTGACGCCGGCCGGTTCCAGCGAATCACCAAACACAGAGCTCCGTGCCTGATTCATCGTTGAAAGTTTCTTGCTCATGGCAAATTCTCATTAAGCCGTCGCGCCGCCCAGTGCCCAACCGGGCACAGCCTGCACCGGTTGTTTGACCGGCTTCGCAAACGGCGAGTTAAACCGCGCCATCAATTCGTCCGCGTGTTCCGCGACGATTTGCTGGCATAACGCGAGTTCCTGCTCGCGGTTCTTCGTATTTTCGCGGACGACCGCTTCGAGGTCGTCAATGTCGTAAAGAAAAACGTCCGGCAATTCCGCTACCGCCGGGTCAATGTCGCGCGGCACCGCGATGTCCACGAGCAC
>Ga0007854_10001628_pt1 | contig 14222 bp, 10 predicted proteins | sample CryBogCBH12Aug08_FD_60382 | JGI IMG/M metagenome (GOLD analysis project Ga0007854, IMG submission 60382) | Freshwater microbial communities from Crystal Bog, Wisconsin, USA - CBH12Aug08 | ecosystem: Environmental > Aquatic > Freshwater > Lake | place: Crystal Bog, Wisconsin, USA | collected...
GCTGCAATTTTTTGCGCTGGCTTCGCCTTTGTTTTTCCAGGTGGTGATGGACAAGGTGCTGGTCAATCGCGCCTTTACCACCCTTGATGTCATCGCCGTCGGTCTGTTGACGGTGATTCTGTTCGAATCCGCTTTGTCGCTGGCGCGCAGCTATCTGTTCGCCCATACCAGCAGCCGCATCGATGTCGAACTGGGGGGGCGGCTGTTTTCCCATATGCTGGCCCTGCCTTTGGCCTATTACCATGCAAGGCGCGTCGGCGATTCGGTGGCGCGGGCGCAAGAGCTGGAAAATATCCGCAATTTCCTGACCGGCAATGCCATTACCCTGCTGCTGGATCTGGTCTTCGCGGTGCTGTTTGTCGCGGTGATGCTTTATTACAGCCCGACCCTGACCCTGGTGGTGCTGGTCTCGCTGCCCTGTTATTTTCTGCTGTCGTTGCTGGTCACCCCGGTGCTGCGCCGGCGGCTGGACGAAAAATTCCGCCGCCATGCGGAAAATCAGTCCTTTCTGGTCGAAAGCGTCGGGGCCATCGACACCATCAAGGCGATGGCGGTCGAGCCGCAATGGCGCCGCCGCTGGGAAAAATTGCTGGCCGGCTATGTGGAAAGCGGCTTTGGCACCGCCCTTTTGTCGATGACCGCCAATGCCGGCGTCACTTTGATCAGCAAGCTGGTCACCCTGGGCACCATGTGGCTGGGGGCCAGGCTGGTGATTGACGGCGATCTGACCGTCGGCCAGTTGATCGCCTTCAATATGCTGGCCGGCCAGGTGTCCAGCCCGATGATCCGCCTGGCCCAGCTTTGGACCGAATTCCAGCAGGTCGGGGTGGCGGTGAAAAGGCTGGGCGATATTCTGAATACCCGCACCGAACTGACCGGCGGCAAGAACGCCCTGCCCAAGATCCGGGGCGATATCATCTTCGACCAGCTGCGCTTCCGCTATAATCTGGACCAGCAGCCGGTGCTCAATGATTTCAGCCTGATCATTCCCCAGGGCCAGGTGGTGGGCATCGTCGGCCGCTCGGGTTCGGGCAAAAGTACCCTGGCCAAGCTGGTTCAGCGTATGTTTCCCCCGGAATCCGGGCGGGTGTTGATCGATGGCCAGGATCTGGCGCTGATCGATCCCTCGTCGCTGCGCCGCCAGATCGGCGTGGTGCTGCAGGAAAATGTGCTGTTCAACCGGTCCATCCGCGACAATATCGCCCTGGCCGATCCCGGCATGCCGTTGGACGAGGTGGTGGCGGCGGCCAAACTGGCCGGGGCGCATGATTTCATCTGCGAATTGCCCGACGCCTATGACAGCATGGTCGGAGAACATGGGGTGGGGCTGTCCGGCGGTCAGCGCCAACGCATCGCCATAGCCCGCGCCCTGACCGGCGATCCGCGCATCCTGATTTTCGACGAAGCCACCAGCGCGCTGGATTACGAGTCGGAAAAAATCATCCAGGACAATATGCGCCATATCTGCAAGGGCCGCACGGTTCTGATCATCGCGCACCGCCTGTCCACCTTGCGCGATGCCAACCGCATCATCGTCATCGAGCGCGGGCGCATCGTTGAATCCGGCAGCCAGGCCGAACTTTTGGCCCAGGACGGGCATTACGCCAAACTTCACCGCATGCAACAGGGATAAGCGCCATGTGGGTCAAACTCTATTGGGGCGGGCTGGCGGATTTCGGGGCGCGCTATCGGCTGATCCTTGGTCAGGCCTGGGCCGAGCGCCATCGCATGCCGGTCAATCTTTATCGTCGGGGCGAGGCCGACTTTCTGCCGGCGGCCCTGGCCATCCAGGAACGGCCGCCCTCGCCCTTGCCGCGTCTGACGGCGGCGCTGTTGCTGTCCTTTGCCTGTTTGACCCTGCTTTGGGCGGTCTTCGGACAGATGGATATCGTCGTCATCGCCCCCGGCAAGCTGGTGCCCGGCGGGCGCAGCAAAAGCATCCAGGCCCTGGACGCCGCCAAGGTGCTGGCCATTCCTGTCCAGGACGGACAAGCGGTGACGGCGGGCAGCCTGTTGCTTGAACTGGATGCCGGTCTGGCCCGCGCCGAATGGGCCAGAGCCCATGCCGACTGGCTGGCGGCCGGTCTCCAGGCGGCCCGCGCCCGCGCCTTGCTTGACGCCCTTGAGGGGGGCGGTCCGCCGGCCATCCAGGCGGGCGCCCTGCCGGACGAGGAACGGGCCCAGGCCGAGCGCCATGTCGCCGGCCAATGGGCCGAATTGCAGGGAAAATTACGCCAGCTTGACGCCACCATCACCCGCCGGACGGCGGATATCCGGGCAACCTCGGAAGACATCAAGCGCGCTTCACTGGCCTTGCCGCTTTTGGCCCAGCATCGCCAGGATCTGGCCAGCTTGGCCGCCGACGGCTATGTCGCCCGGCATGATCTGCAGGAAGCCGAGCGCCGTCTGATCGAAGCCGAGGGCGAGCTGGCCATCGCCCAGGAAAAGCGCAAGGCCGGCCTGGCCGATCTCGAGGAAAGCAAAAAGGAAAGAGAAGTCACCCTGTCGTCGACACGGCGCGCCCAGCTCGATCAATTGGCGGAAGCCCGGCAAAAATCCGACGAGGCCGCCCAGGATATGGCCAAGGCCGAGATCAAAATCGCCCAGGCCAGGATCCTGGCCCCCATCGATGGCGTGGTCCAGCAATTGGCCCTGCATACGGTGGGCGGCGTGGTCCAGCCCGCCCAGCAATTGATGCTGATCGTGCCGAAAGAGGACGGGTTGGAGGTCGAGGCGATGATCGAGAATCGCGATATCGGCTTCGTTGCGCTGGGGCAAAGGGCGGAAATCAAGGTCGAGGCCTTTCCCTATACCAAGTTCGGCACGGTGCTGGCTCAGGTCAAGACCTTGTCCTCCGACGCCATCAATGACGAAAAAAAGGGACCGCTCTTTTCCGTGCTGCTGGCCCTGCCCCGGCCGGTTCTGCCGATAGCGGGTCAGGACACCCCCTTGAAGCCGGGCATGGCGGTCGAGGCCGAGATCCGGACCGGCAAGCGCCGGGTCATCGAATATTTCCTGGCGCCGCTGTTACAGCGCGGCCACGAATCCCTGAGGGAAAGATAATGACCAATCGCATCGCATGGATCCTGGTCCTCTCTCTGTGCTATGGGGCCGCCCCGCCGGCCAGGGCGTCGACGCTCTCGGACCTGTTCGCCCTGGCCCAGGCCAATGACCCGGTGATGGCCGCGGCCAGGCATAAATTGGGCGAGGAAGAGGAAAGAATTCCTCAGGCCTGGGCCGATTTGCTGCCGGCCCTGGATGCCACGGCGGAAGGATCAAAATCCCTGGCCGATTACAGTTTCGGCTCGGGTCCGGGGCCCCGTAAGGATCATTCCGGTGATTGGAGCGTAAAACTCAAACAGCCTTTGTTCGATTGGGGCAGCTGGCAGGCGCTGTCGGTGGCCCGGGCCCAGACCGATGCGGCGCGGATCGATTTCGCCCAGGCCCGACAGGATCTGATCCTGCGCCTTGCCCAGGCCTGTTTTGATCTTGATCTGTCCCGGGCCGGTCTGGCCGAGATCGATGCGCAGATGAAGGCGGTGGCCGAACAGCAACTGGCGGCCGAACAAGGCTTCGCGCATGGTGCCAAGCCGGTCACCGATATCCTGGAGGCGAAAGTCCGGCGCGGACAGCTGCGCGCCGAGCGGGTGACCGTCTTGCAGGAATTGGCCAAGCGCCAGGAGGGGCTGCGAAAAATTCTGGGGGATACGGCTTTTACCCTGCCGGCCCTGGATCCCGCGCATCTGCCGGAATTGTCGGACAGCGATCCGCCCGAGCGCTGGATCGAAGCGGCGCAAAAGAGCGGGCTTAAAGTGCTGAGCGCCGGGAAAGCGGTTGAGGCGGCGGCCAGCGCTGTCGAAAAGGCCGATGCCGGCGATTGGCCGCGGGTTGGCCTGAACGCCTCTTTTGGCGACAGCTATCAGTCCAGCAACAGCAATTCGATGTTCAACAGTCCGACCCGGGCGACCAATAACCGGGAAGTCGGGCTTTCCGTCACTTTGCCGCTTTATGCCGGCGGCGGCACGCTGTCGCGCCAGCGCGAGGCCCGAGAAACCCAGGCCCGATTGCGGGCCGAGCTGGATTCGACGAGGGGCGACGCGGCCGAAGAGGCGGCCGTGGCCTTGGCGGCGCTGAAGGAGGGCAAGGCGGCGATGGAGGATATGACCGAAGCGGTCGAGGCCGCCGAGAAATCGGTCGCCGCCAACCGGGCCGCCGCTTTATTCGGCCAGAAGCCGAGCCATGAGGTGTTTGTCGCCCTGGCCCAGGCCTCGCAGGCACGAAAATCGCGGCTTGGCCTCTATCATCTGCTGTTGCTCAACCATCTGAAACTGGTGGCCTCTATCGGTGCGCTGGATGAAATGGTCCTGGCCAGGCTCGATGCGCAACTGGAGCTGAGGTGAAAATCCGGAAGGGGTCCTTGAGGGTGGTAAGGAAATGCCTTACTTTGGAGGAAAGGAAAGTCCTTATCCTGGTGCAACATGATCACGAGCAAAATCACAAGCAAAGCACAGACGACGATACCGCAATCGGTGCGGGCCGCCTTGCGACTGAAAGCGGGTGACGAGATCCTTTATGCCATCGAGGGCGACAAGGTTGTCCTGACGCGCGCCAGCCGAGAGCCAACCGAAGATCCCTTTGGCACATTCTCGGAATGGGACAGCGAAGCCGATCGGCGGGCTTATGCCGGACTTTGAAGCCTGGGACATCGTAAAAGTCCCGTTTCCCTATACCGACCGACCGGTGCGTCAGCGGCGTCCGGCCCTGGTGGTGGGGGCCAACGGCATCCAGCGCGCGCACGGTCTGCTGTGGGTGCTTATGATCACCAGCGCTGAAAACCGCGGGTGGCCGGGAGATGTGGCGGTGTCGGACCTGGCGATGGCCGGTCTGCCGGTCGACTCGGTGGTGCGGACGGCGAAGATCGCGACGATCGAAGGCAAGGAGGCCGAGCGCATTGGCCGTTTGCCATCGGGGGATCGAGCCCAGGTGGCGCAAAACCTTCTCGCCGAGCTGGCGCCGGCGACCAGCTAGTGCACTGATTCATTCAAAAAGTACAGTAGCACCGGCGTCCCCGCCGGTGTGAGGTCGGCATAAAACTTCAATGATTTCAGCATATTATAGGCGGTGGCCGGCAGGGACGCCGGCCCTACTGCATTAGGGTAGGCCTTTAAATTCAGTAGCGCCGGCCTCTGCGCCGGCGTTTTTCGGCAGAAGCGGGCAGATTAACCACGAAGCGCCCGCCAGCCGATATCGCGACGGCAAAAACCATCGGGCCAATCCAGACGGTCGACGGCCCGATAGGCACGGCTCTGCGCCTGGGCCAGATCGCTGCCGATGGCCGTGATTCCCAACACCCGTCCGCCATTGGCCAGGATGCGCCCGTCTTCACCCGATTTGGTGCCGGCATGGAAGATGGTGACCCCTTCGATCGCCGCCGCACCGCCCAATCCGCCGATCACCGAACCTTTGCGATAGGCCCCGGGATAGCCCTTGGCGGCCATCACCACCACCAAAGCCGGCTGGGGCCGCCAGGCAATCCGGTGTCCGGCCAACTGGGTTTCGCAGGCGGCCAGCATCAATTCGACAATGTCCGAGTCCAGCCGGGCCATCAGCACCTGACATTCGGGGTCGCCGAAACGGACATTATATTCCAGCAATTTCGGTTCCCCGTCCTTGATCATTACCCCGGCAAACAGCACGCCCTTATAGGGGCGGCCCTGCTCGGCCATGCCCTTGACCAAGGGCAGGATACAGCGGTCCATGATTTTTTGCGCCACCGCCTCGGTGACGACCGGCGCCGGAGAATAGGCCCCCATGCCGCCGGTATTGGGTCCCTGATCGCCGTCACCGACCCGCTTGTGATCCTGGGCGGCAGCCAAGGGCAGGGCGGTTTGGCCATCGACGATGGCAAAGAAACTGGCTTCCTCGCCTTCCAGAAATTCCTCGATGACGATTTCCTCGCCGGCCGCGCCAAAGGCCTTTTCCGCCATCATCAGATCCACCGCGGCCAGGGCCTCGTCCAGGCTGGTCGCCACCACCACCCCCTTGCCGGCGGCCAGCCCGTCGGTCTTGACGACGATCGGGGCGCCCTTGGCGCGGATGAAGTCCTTGGCGGCCTCGGCCTCGGTAAAGCGGCCATAAGCGGCGCTGGGTATGCCGCATTTGGCCACCATATCCTTCATGAACCCCTTCGACCCTTCCAGAAGGGCGGCATCGGCGCTGGGGCCGAAGGCACGGATACCGACGGCGGCCAAACGGTCGGCGAGACCGGCGACCAGGGGCGCTTCGGGGCCGATCACCACCAGTTCGACATGCTGGCTCTGGGCGAAGCGGACCAGGGCATCACTCTCTTCGGCGGCGATGGGCACCAGTTCGGCCAGTTGGCCGATGCCGGGATTGCCGGGTGCCGCCAGCAGGTGGCTGCACAGGGGGGAACGGCGAATCGCCCAGCACAGGGCATGCTCGCGGCCGCCCGATCCTACCACCAGGATTTTCATGCTTGTTCCTCGCTGTCATTGCCAAAAGCGGGGCTGTTGTACCACAAAACCATCCGCTGCAAATCTCTGTCGGCTTGCCGCCAAGCGGGCAGGACTCTATTCTTGGCCGATGACCGATCCCTTCGCCCCGTCGCTGTCGCGCAATGCCCCGGAATTTACCGTCGGTGAACTGTCGCTGGCCCTGAAACGCACCGTGGAACAGGCCTATGAGCATCTGCGGGTGAAAGGCGAAATTTCCGGGTGCAAGCGCCATTCCTCGGGTCATATTTATTTCTGTTTAAAAGACAGCGACGCGGTGCTGGATGCCGTCTGTTGGCGGGGTTCGGCCGGGCGCCTGGCGGTAACGCCCGAGGATGGCATGGAGGTGGTGGCGAGTGGCCGGCTGACCACCTATCCCGGTCGTTCAAAATATCAGATGGTCGTGGACAGTCTGGAATTGGCCGGGCAAGGCGCTTTGCTGAAACTGCTTGAGGATCGCCGCCGCCGTCTGGCCGGCGAAGGGCTGTTTGATCCGGCCCGCAAAAAGAAACTGCCCTTCCTGCCCAAGGTGATCGGTGTGGTGACCTCGCCGACCGGGGCGGTGATCCGCGATATCCTGCATCGTCTGGCCGATCGCTTCCCGCGCCCTGTCCTGCTTTGGCCGGTGGCCGTCCAGGGCGAAGGGGCGGCAGCGGAAGTGGCGGCGGCCATCGAAGGCTTCAACGCGCTGCCGGTTGGCGGGGCGGTGCCGCGCCCCGATCTGTTGATCGTCGCCCGGGGCGGTGGCTCGCTCGAAGATCTGTGGGCCTTTAATGAGGAAGTGGTGGTGCGGGCGGCGGCGGCTTCGGTCATTCCGCTGATTTCCGCGGTGGGCCATGAGACCGATACCACTTTAATCGATTTTGCCGCCGATTTGCGGGCGCCGACCCCCACCGGGGCGGCCGAGATGGCCGTGCCGGTGCGCCGCGAATTATTGGCCCGCCTGGCCGAACTGGCCCAGCGCCAGGATGCCGCGGCGCTCAGGCTGCTGGACGAGCGGCGCCAGCGTTTGCTGGGGCTGGGACGGGGGCTGGGGGATCCCGCCCGCCGTCTGGCCGAGCTTGGCCGGCAATTGGCGGGATGGCAGGACCGGCTGGTCAATGCGCTGCCCAATCTGTTGCATCGCCGCCGGGCTTTGCTGGGGCAGTGGGCGGCCAGGCTGCCCAGCCCCCACCAGCAGATCAAGGAAAAGCGCCATCAGTTGGAAGCCCCGGCCCAGCGGTTAGGGGTGATGCTGGACCGAGGATTGCAGCAAAAGCGGGCGGCGCTGGATCGCCTGGCCGCCGTCCTGGAAAGCCTGTCCTATGAACAGGTTTTGCGCCGCGGTTTCGCGCTGGTGCGCGATCGGGCCGGTCAGCCGGTCAGCGCGCCGGAAGCGGCCAAAGCGGGCGAACGCTGGACGGTGACCTTTGATGCCGGGAAAACGGTTCCGGTGGTGGTTGAGGGCGAACTCCCGACCGCCCGTCGGCCGACTGCCGGCGATGGCCGTCAGGGCAAGCTTTTATGAGTCTGGTTCGACCAGACCCGCAACCGGCGTCCCGCCTTTAAATTTCGGGTGCACCGCTCTGTGCCGGCGATTTGGCGGTGGCCGGCGGGGACGCCAGCCCTGCTGCCTGACTGCCGAACGTTGGCCAATGAGACACGGATTTGATCGGATCATACCGGATGAAAGCGGAAAATTCCCTTGCGCCTTTGGCGCCATTTTTTTTAATCCGTGCGCATCTGGTGTCATCTGGGAATCCGTGTCAAAAAGCCTTTGAAAATCGGGTGCGCCGGCCTTTGTGCCGACGATTTGGCGGTGGCCGGCGGAGACGCCAGCCCTACTGCCATATCACCTAAGGCAGGAACTGTTCGGCCAGAATGCGTTCTTCCAGATTATGTTCCGGATCGAACAGGAGATCGAGGCCGACCTCGCGATCTTCATGAACTTCGACGGATGCCACATTGCGGACTTCGGTATAGTCGGCCACCGCCGATACCGGGCGCTTATCGCCATCCAGGACTTCAAAGGAAACTTTCGCCTTGTGGGATAACAAGGCGCCCCGCCAGCGTCGGGGGCGGAACGCCGAGATCGAAGTCAGGGCCAGGACTCCGGCGCCCATGGGGATGATCGGGCCATGCGCGGAAAGATTATAGGCGGTGCTGCCGGCCGGCGTTGACAATAAAACGCCATCGCAAACAAGTTCTTCGAGGCGGACACGGCCATCGATGCGAATGCGGATTTTGGCGGCCTGGCGGGTTTCTCGCAGCAAAGAGACTTCGTTGATCGCCAAAGCCTCGTGGCTTTCATTGCTGCCGGTGATGACCCGCATGATCAGCGGATGCAGGCGCACCACCTCGGCGCGGCGCAGGCGCTCAAACAAATGAACTTCGCGATAGACATTCATCAGAAAACCGACCGAGCCCCGGTTCATTCCATAAATCGGAATTTTGCGATCGATATGCCGATGCAGGGTTTCCAGCATGAAGCCGTCGCCCCCCAAAGCGACGATCACATCGGCCTGTTCGACGGGAACGCCTCCATAGGTCGCCGAGAGCAATTTCAGGGCGCGCTGGGCCGCGTCACTATCCCCGGCGACGAAGGCCACGCTTTCAAAATTCATTGCTTTTGCCGCTCCCCTGTTACCGCTTAGCCACCGGTGGTGTTCATATGACGCCCTAATGCCGGCCGGCTCTGCTGGCGATCGATGATGAAATCGTGACCTTTGGGCTTGCGCCGGATTGCCGATAAGATCGCCGCCTCCAAGGCCTGATGGTTTGAATTTTCATCGCGCAGCACCGCCTGCAGATCGGCCGAGTCCTCCTGGCCGAGACACATATAAAGTTTACCGGTACAGGTTACCCTGACCCGATTGCATCCCTCACAAAAATTATGGGTCAAAGGCGTAATAAAGCCAAGCAGACCTCCGGTTTCCTGAACGCGGCAATAGCTGGCCGGGCCACCGGTGGTCAGAGCCAGCGGCTGCAAGCGCCATTTTTTGCCAAGATCGCGGCGCAGTTTATCAAGCGGCAGATAGCGATCGGTGCGGTCTTCGTCCACTTCGCCCATGGGCATGGTCTCGATCAGGGTCAGATCAAATCCCTGGTCGCCGCACCAACGGATCAAATCATCGATCTCATCCTCATTGATGCCCAGCAAGGCGACTGTATTGATTTTTACCTTAAGGCCGGCGGCCTTGGCGGCGGCAAGGCCCGCCAGCACCTGTTCCAAACCATCCGAACGGGTGATGCGCTGGAATCGGGCCCGGTCAAGACTGTCCAAGGATACATTCACGCGCTTGATGCCGGCAGCCCGCAAATCTTCGGCAAATTCAGGCAGGCGGACCCCGTTGGTGGACAGGGTCAATTCCTCTAGCCGTCCGGACGTCAGATGGCGGCCCAGGCTCCGGACCAGATCGAGAAGGCCACGCCGGACCAGCGGTTCCCCGCCGGTCAGCCGTATTTTGCGGATCCCGAGCGTGATGAAAGCCTCGGCCAACCGCGCCAGCTCCTCAAGGCTCAAAAGCGCTGATTTGGGCAGGAATTCCGGAGACTCGCCCATGCAATAGCGGCATCTCAAATTGCAGCGATCGGTCACCGAAAGGCGCAGATAATGGATGGAACGGCCAAAGGGATCAATCATCTGCGGCACTTTCCAGGGCTACTGATATCGCTAGATATGGACATGGCAGGCGGGAATTTCAGCCTATCCGTATAAGAAATAGAAAGAGGCGAAGTCCCGGCGAAGCGCCTGCAAAGCGGCGATCACCGCCGCGCTCTGGCCTTCCAGCAAAGCGGTTTTGACGGCGGTCACCTGGCGCGCGACGCCTTCGATCCGTCGGAAAAAATCCTGGTCATCCTGCAAAGCGCGGGGGGCGCGCTTCTCCAACTGTTCGGCCAGCCAGGCCAGCACGCCAAGCTGTTCGCAAAGGCGGACGAATTGATCGGCGGTCAGTTCGGCTTGCCCGAAATCGCCGTCATCAGCCTCGGCCAATTTCTCATCAAAGCCGTCCAACAGATCGTCATAGCTGGTGATATCATTGCGCCGCCGCTGATCGGCCAGGATGGCCCGGATCCGATACAGGCTGGAATGGGCGTCTGGCAATTGGCCGGCGGCGGTCTGGTCGGCGGCCTGACGGGCGATCACCGCGATCTGTCTCATTTCAGCGGGGATGTCCTGGTCCTGCGGGAAGGGGGGCGGCGGAATCCGCCCTTCGAGGCTTGGCAACAGGCCGCTCCAAGCCGCCAGGAACGCCTTCAGCGCAGCGCCGGTCGCCGCCGGATCGGGATGGTCCGCCTCCGATTGATAAAAGGCGTCGCGGAAATGAGCCCAAGCCGTGTCCAGGCGTCGCTGGACCTCCGACGCATCGCCGGCCTTGCCGGCCGTCGGCATCAGCAACAGGGCCAGAAGGATCAGGCGGCGGAGCATCGGGTGCAAACTGACAGGATAGCGGCCCTCTGGCATCGGTTAAGCGCTTCGTCCATTATGCCGGAAATGACTGTAGGGGAGCGGCAATGGTTGATCAAGCTGAAGGGTTGCTTCTGGCCGAAGGTCTCTGCGCCCGTCTTTGCCATGACCTGGCCGGACCGGTGGGCGCCCTGGCCACGGGGGCCGAACTTCTGTCGGAAGAGGCAGGGGGTGGCGGCGCCGACGACGAGGCGCTGCAATTGCTGACCAGCAGCGCGGCCGTGGCGGCGCATCGTCTGCGGTTTTTTCGCCTCGCTTTTGGCGGTGGCGGCAAAGCGGTAGAAGCCCGGTCACTGCGCGAGCTGGTGTCGTCCTATGTCGCCTGCTCGGTCACCGCCGGCCAAAACCTTAGCCTGGACTGGCGGGATGAGTCGCAGGAACCCTGGCGGGACGGCCGGGCTCAATTGCTGCTGAACCTGATATTGCTGGCGCGCGACTGTCTGCCGGGTGGCGGCCAGATCCGCCTGTCGGCGCGGCCGGCGGCCGCTATCCTGGCCGAAATCACCGTGGAAGGCCCGACGGCGAAAACCGGTGAGGCGGCTGGCGGGCTGGCCGATGGTCCCCTGGATGCGATGCCGCCGCGCGCCGCCCAGGGCGTGTTTACCCGCTGGCTGGCGCGGCGATTGGGCTATGGCGTCACCCTGGCCGAAGCCCAGAACCGGGTGACGTTATGCTGCAAAGCGATATAAAAATTCGCAAAAGCAATGCCGATTTTGGCGAGGCTACACTTTCTCAATTGTAATGTTGCGTGCTATTAAGGAAGGTAATGATGAGAATACGCCTTATGGCTATTAAATCGAAGTCATAGGGCGGGGCGGAGGCAGGGGACCATAAATGGACGATCTCTTGAGTGAATTCCTCACGGAAACGGGGGAAAGCCTGTCCACATTGGACGTCGAGCTGGTCAAGCTCGAACAGAATCCGGAACCAAAGATCCTTTCGAATATTTTTCGACTGGTTCATACCATTAAGGGCACCTGCGGATTCCTGGGACTGCCGCGACTTGAGCATGTGGCGCATGCCGCAGAAAATGTCCTTGGCAAATTCCGCGATGGCGAATTGTCGGTGACGCCGGCCGCGGTGACCTTGATCCTGGCCTCCATCGATCGCATCAAGATGATCCTTGGTCATATCGAACAGCATGAGGCTGAGCCCGAAGGCGACGACAAGGATTTGATCGGGCAATTGAATGCCCATGCCGAGGGCAAAGGGCCGGCCGCCGCCGCGCCGCCTCCGCCCCCACCGCCACCCCCCCAGGCCGAGCCCGAACCGCCGCCGGTCGCCGCGGCGCCTGAGCCGCCGCCGGCTGCCGCCGCGGAACCCGAGCCCGAGCCCGAACCGGAAGTGCCGGCCAGCGTTCCGGCCACCCAGCCGCAACTGCCGGCCAAGGCGGCCGTGCCGGCGGCCGCGGCGAACACGGAAGCGCCGAAAGAGTCATCGGTAGCCCAGCAAACCATCCGCGTGAATGTGGAGCTGCTGGAAAATCTGATGACCTTGGTGTCCGAGCTGGTGTTGACCCGCAATCAGCTTTTGCAGATGGTCCGCGGCAAAGATGACAGTGAATTCGCCACCCCGCTGCAGCGGCTGTCGCATATCACCAGTGATTTGCAGGAAGGAGTGATGAAAACGCGGATGCAGCCGATTGGCAATGCCTGGGCCAAGCTGCCGCGTATCGTCCGGGATCTATCGGTGGAAACCGGTAAAAAGATCGATCTGCAAATGATCGGCGCCGAAACCGAGCTCGACCGTCAGGTTTTGGAACTGATCAAGGATCCGCTGACGCATATGGTGCGCAATTCGGCGGATCATGGTCTGGAACTGCTTGAAGAGCGCCGCCGCATCGGCAAGCCCGAGGTTGGCAAGATCGTGCTCAACGCCTTTCACGAAGGCGGCCATATCATCATCGAGATTTCCGATGACGGTAAGGGTTTGAACATCCCGCGCATCCGTCAGAAAATTTTGTCCAACGCGCTGGCCTCCGAGGCCGAACTGGATCAGTTAAGCGACCAGCAGGTCGCTCAGTATATTTTCCGTGCCGGTTTCTCAACCGCGGAAAAGGTCACGTCGGTTTCCGGGCGCGGCGTCGGTATGGATGTGGTCCGCACCAATATCGAAAAGATCGGCGGCACCATCGAACTGAAAACCCAGACCGGCAAAGGCACCCGTTTCCTGATCAAGATTCCGCTGACCTTGGCCATTGTTTCGGCCTTGATCGTCGAATGCGCGGGCGAACGCTTTGCGATTCCGCAGATCAGCGTTCTGGAATTGGTGCGGACCACGGCCAATTCCGAGCATGGCATTGAAATGATCAATAATGCGCCGGTGTTGCGTCTGCGGGATCGTCTGCTGCCGCTGGTCAGTTTGCGGACCTTGTTGAAGCTGGGCGGCGAAGAGGAAGAACGGACGGAAACCTTTATCGTGGTGACCCAGGTCGCGGCTTATACTTTTGGCATTATTGTCGATCGGGTCTTCGATACCGAAGAAATCGTCGTCAAGCCGGTTGCCCCGATTCTGCGTCATATCAGCATGTTCTCGGGCAATACCATTTTGGGTGATGGTTCGGTCATCATGATCCTTGATCCCAACGGCATCGCCGGGGACACCGGCGAACTGGCCAGCAGCAGCCAGGCGGCCGCGGCCGAAGCAGTACGCGACGTCCGGGACGAGGAACGTCAGTCTCTGCTGGTTTTCCGGGCCTGCGGCGACGATCTCAAGGCCGTGCCTTTGGCCCTGGTCGCCCGTCTCGAGGAAATCGAGGCCACCAGTATCGAACATTCGCATGGCAAGCCGGTGGTGCAATATCGCGGCAAGCTGATGCCGCTGGTCACCATCGACGGGACCTTCCAGACCCGAACCGAAGGTCTGCAGCCGGTACTGGTCTTTGCCGACCGCGATCGCTCGATGGGTCTGGTGGTCGACGAGATCGTCGATATCGTGGAAGAGGAATTGAAGGTTGAATTGTCGGTGGACGACCCCGGACTGATCGGTACGGCGGTGGTCTCGGGCAAGGCGACCGATATCATCGATGCCGGTTATTATCTGATGCAGGCTTGGGGCGATTGGTTCGGTTCGGCGGAGAAAGAATTCCAGAGCAAAAGCGAAACCCCGCGCATTCTGCTGGTGGATGACAGTCCCTTCTTCCGCAATCTGCTGACCCCCTTGCTGTCGGTTGCCGGCTATGATGTGACCTCGGTGGACAGTGCCGACAAGGCCCTGTCCCTGCGCGAGGCCGGCGACGACTTCGATGCCATCATCAGCGATAT
>Ga0007854_10001630_pt1 | contig 14210 bp, 11 predicted proteins | sample CryBogCBH12Aug08_FD_60382 | JGI IMG/M metagenome (GOLD analysis project Ga0007854, IMG submission 60382) | Freshwater microbial communities from Crystal Bog, Wisconsin, USA - CBH12Aug08 | ecosystem: Environmental > Aquatic > Freshwater > Lake | place: Crystal Bog, Wisconsin, USA | collected...
TTGTTGTAGTGATCGAGATACTGTTCCTCGCCCGGCGTGGCCTGCGAACCGGTTTCCGTGCCGTAGCATTGATGCAAACTCACGATGGCCGGTGGATTCAAGTTCACGACGTTGCAATAAACGTGCGCCAGGCGGTGATCTTGATCGAAGGTGATGCCGTCCACGAGCGGACTGTCGTGGAGAAAGTTGTAGCGAAAGTTGTTGTTGCCGCTGCTGGCGAAATAAGTATAGCCGTAAATCCCGCCGATGCCGCCATACGTCTGGCCGTAGTTGCCCTGATCGTTGTATTCGATACTCGCGTCCCAAGTGTAGCCGTGCAGGATGCCCGTCTCGGGCGCGACCGTCAGCAAATTGTGCGCAATGCGCATGCCGACGCAGTTGGTGCTTTGCGCGCTGCCTTCGCCGTTGCCGCCGACGTCCACCGGCGTGGCATACACGCGCCCGATAACGGCGCAATTCGTGATGATATTGTTCACGACGAAATGCCCCGCCGGCACGCGCGGCACACTGGAGGCGTTGCCGCCGTGCAGCAGGATGCCGCCGCCGCCAAGGTCGCGCAGCAGGCAACTCACCACGCCGTTGGAATAACCGCCGTTGATATCCACCGGATAATTGTTCAGGTTCCGAAAGTTGCAGCCGGCCACCAGATTGTTGACGCCGTTGGTAACGAAAATTCCCTGCGCGAGTCCGTCCTCGAAGGTCAGCGATTGGAAAATGACATTGGTCGTTTGCGCCAACTGCACCATCGGCGCGGCGAAATCCGAAATGACGACGCTGCCGTCCGGCACCGGGCCGGGCGGCAGGAAATATATTTTGCCCCGGTTGAAATCCACCGCCCATTCGCCGGACTGCGTCAATTCCTCCAGCAAATTCATCGTCCACCACGGCTCCGCGTGATTGCCCGCCGGCCGGGTGTATTTGTCGCCGATGCCGCCCTGCACCGTGACGGTGTTGGTGATTTCAATGACGCGATTCGTCGGGTCAATGCCCAGCACTTGGATTGAATCAATCTGCCACGGCACGCGCCAGGCACCGGCCACCCAAAGCCCGCCATGCGCCAGAGCGGTCTGCCAGCGCGCGATTTCCGTGGCATTGGACGAATAATAATGAAACGCGCAGCCGACGGCCACCGGCACGCCGGCGCTGTTGGTGTAAGTGCCGGGCGAATTCAAATAATTCGTGCCGGCCGTGCCGCCGGCGCCGCTCGTGGCCACGCCGTTCATCAGCAGCGAGCCGGTATTCAAGTTGTCGTTGGTCAAATCGTGCTTGGGATAGCGCGACAGCCACATGCGTTTGCCGTTGTAAAACAATTCGCCGAGGCCGCCGTCAAAACCGGGGTTGTAAATATTGACGGTCGTCCATTGATTGAAATGCGCCGGAAAATTAGTCGCGTGGAAAATCCCCTGCGCGGTGACATCCAGTTCGAGAATGTTAGTCGGGTTGACGCCCGGTGCCACGCGGTTCGTTTCACTGTTTGCCAGCTTGGTAAAGGCGCTGGCTGGAATCGGCTTGCCCGCCGAAATCACCGCCGTCTCGCCGGGATAACCGCGATACACCACCGGCGACGTCATCGTGCCGGAGTCGTTGCTTGTCAGCAAAAAGGTGTTCGTGCGAAAATAAGTTCCGCCGCGCAGCCACACCGTTACGCCACCCACCGGCAACGGCTGCAAATTTCTCACCGCATTCCGCGCCGCCTCCAGCGTCAGGAACGGCGCGGCCAGCGTGCCGGGGTTGGAGTCTGCGCCGTTCGTGGCCACGAAGAAATACGCGGCACTGGCGGGCAGCGGGATCCGCACGCGCACCTGCCAATAGTTATTCGTCAGCCCGCCGCCGGGCAACGTTTGATAGCAGACGAGATAATGCGTGCCGACGTCGTATCGCGTCGGCGCGTAAGTGAACGCCGGGCCGTTGGTGCCGACGATGCCGTTAGTGCTGACCAGCGTTCCTTCCATACGCCAAGCGTAGTTGGTGGCGGTGCCGGGCACCGTGAACGTATAAGTCGTGCCGGCGTCCACGACCGTTTGGCCCGATTGAACCAACGCGGTGCCGGTGGAAATCGGAATAAAACCGGAGCCGGAAATCGGATTGGTGGCATTGCCACCGTTGCTGGTAAAAATCAGCGAGCCGGAATAATTCGCATTGGATGCCGGCGAAAAGCTGACGACGAGATTGGTCAGGGCACCACCGGCGAGCACAAAATTGGTTGCGCCAGTAACGGCAAAAGGTGAACCCGCCACCACGACGCTGCCGGTCAATGGATTCAAGCCGGAATTGCGAATGGTGACGGTCACCGTCTCGGTCAAGCCGGTGGCGAGGGTGATAAAATTAATCGTTGCAGGACTGACAACAAGCACGGGTGACAGGGAGGGAGTTCCAAAATTGGTCAGGATCACGCTGGTCGCCGTGGTGACGACTTGAAAATAGCCGCCGGGAAAATTCGCGACCGGCACGTAGTTGTCAGCGAGATTGGTGAACGCGCCGCTCAAGCCACCGGCGGCCGTGAGAATGGTGAAACTGTTGGTGGCGGTGGGGACAAAACCATTGATGAGATTCACATTCAAGCTCCCGTTCAAAACCGCCGTGCCAGAAATGGAAACAAAATCGTAGTTGGTCAAGCCATTCTGAAAGGCATTGGCCGGCGCGGTGCCGCCGAGGTCAATCGCCAACATCGCCGCGCCGTTGGCCACGGCGTAGTTGCCGGTAATAATGGTTTCACCCGCCGTGCCGAGGTCGCCCGGGGCCAACGCGCCACCGTTGTTGACGAGCGTGCCGGTGGCAGCGGCGGGGCGGCTGCGAAGATTGTTGGCGTTAAAAGTGCCAGCCACCAACGTGCCACCGGTAAAGGCAAAAACCTGTTGTGCGCCCGCGCCCTGGGCTCCAGCGATGGTGCCGTTGACCGACAATTTGGCGGCATTGGTCAGCGTAAAGGTGGTCGTGCTGGCATTGGTGCCGGAGCCAATGTTGAAATCGTTGTTCACGGTGGCGAGCGTGCCACCGGATAAAGTGTAAGTGACCGTGAAACCACTGGAGTTGTTGCCCAATTCGAGCGTGCTGCTGGAAAGTTGCAGGAGGCCGCCGTCCTGCCCGCCGGTGAAATTGCCGCCGCCGCTGGTCGCGCCAAAGGCGCTGCCAAGGCGCAGGCCGTAAGTGTTTTGATTCAACCAGGTGCCGCCGTGGATCGTGAACGTCTGGCCGCTGGTGTTCAGGTAAAAATTCCGGTTCGGACACAACACCGTGCCGCCGTCGAGTTCGAAATTAACGGCGTAGGCACCGTCACCGATGAACGTCCAGTTGCCGTTGGTGATTTTCAGCAACATGCCGGCGGTGCCGAGCGGGTTGGAAATGGTTGCGGCAGAAACGGCATTGCCGCCGAGCGTCAGCGTCCGCCCACTCGCGCCGGAAATCGCGCCACCGATAATCAAATTGTTGGAGCCAGCCAGCCACGTCTGGTTCGTTCCCACCATCACGGCGCAGTTGATTGCGACGTTCTGGTTCGCCGCACTCAAGTCCAGCCCGTTCGGGTTCAACGTCAGTGTGTTCGTCGCGCCGATGGTGACCGGTCCGTTTAGGCTGTTGGTGAAAACCAGTCCGCCGATGGAAACATTTCCGCCCAACGCCAGCGTGGCCGCCTTGCCCGTGCTCAAGGTCGCGTCGAACCAGCCGATGTCATTGGTGCCGGGCAACCCGGCCACGCCATTGGTCTTCCAATCCGCCCCCAGATTCATGGTCGCCGTATCGGTTTTGGTAAAAACAGCGGCCGATGCACCGCCGCCAAAAACCAGACAAACAACGCAAAACAGAAACCGATAAATAAACTGCCGACCGGCACAAATAATCCGAATTTTTCTCATGGGTTGTCGCATTAAATCATTTAGCCCGATTGGCGCAACTCGTCATCCCAAGGTTGATGAGACCGTTTCCGGTGGTTGGCCTGCTTCCATATTCTGGCTTTGCGGTCGGCCGACCATTTTTGATTACCGGTGGTTTATTTATTGCGACCGGTCAAAAATCAGCAGGTTTTTTCCGTCCTTGATGAAGAGGCGCAAATCTTCCGCCGTGGCCGTCAAATATTTTTCCCCACCGGCACCGGTGATATGCAGGTCATAATTGGTGCCGGTTCGTTTCCAGTCACCTTTCCAGTTGTTCAACTCGGTGGTGGGAGCCGCCGCACCGGGATTGGGCTTGAGCTTCGGCAGGTTTTTGACGAACAGCTGGTGGTCACCGGCCGCCAGCAGACGGGTTTGCGCGTAGGCGGAGGTCATCCAGCCGCGGGCGGCGCGCATTTCGCTCGCGGGCATTTTCGGCTGGTTCTGCCGCAGCCACGCAATGGTCACGTTGACGTTGAATTCCCACCGGCCGATGATTTTCTCGCCGTCGTATTTTGGCGACTTGCCGGTGGCCAGAAAAATTGAGAGGTCGTCGAGGTTGCTTTCCAGAATGCCCTGCACGCTGGAGAAAAGTTCCTTGTTTTGCAACAGCCCTCGCACCGTGGCGTTATTGAGAATTTCCCCAAGCGCGGTGCCACCGGCCAGCGCGTTGGTGAGGGCGCTGTCCTGCAACAGCGCTTGGATATCGTCGCGCTCATACAGCGACATGAGCGCCGGATAATCGGCGAGCCGCTGGCTGGCTTGCGGATTTTGCATCAGCAATCCGGTCACATCCGCCAGCTTGTAATACGTTGGCGGCAGCGTGGCGACGGCGGTGGCGGCTTGCGCCACACCGGTGGCCTGCAAATCCTGCCCCAACTGGTTCACCCACTGGATTGAAGCTGGCTGGTTCGGCGCCACCGCCACCTGCGTGGTCGCGTAAGAAAGGTTGAAAAGGCAGAAGCTGACCAGAATGAAATACGCCGCGCCGTTGACCAAGCCGAGACAGATGCCGAGGCGTGAATTCAACCGTTCCCACAACGCCAACCGCAAGTCGCCAGCTTTATACTTGTAATACATCTCCACCCGGTGATGCACAAAAAACGCCGCGATTTTGAACACCGCCGAAACCAAAGCGAAGCCAATCACTGGCGCGATGGCCCAGGTCAAAATGGGATTGCCGACGCCGAGAATGGGCAGCAGCGGCTGAAAAAGTCCGCCCACCGGCTCGGCCAGCCAGTAGGCGAATAAAATACCAACGAGAGAAAATGCCGCGCGAATCGCGCCTTGCCGCCAGCCGGCCAGCGCCACAGACACCAGCAGCCCCACAGCTAAAATCCAGATGGTCATGTCGCCATTAAAAATCATCCGCCAAAAAATGCACGACGAAAATTTAGCCGCCGGACGACTTTGGGCTTTCGACGCGGAGCTTTGGGCTTTAATTTGCCACCGTGAAGATTTCAGTCATTGTCCCGGCCTTCAACGAGGAAAAGCTCCTCGCGGCCTCGCTGGCTGAAATCCAATCCGCAGCCCGCGCCTTCGCCGCGCACAGTTGGCCGGTGGAACTCATCGTCTGCGACAACAATTCCACCGACCGCACCGCAGCCATCGCGCGGTCTGCCGGTGCCGCCGTCGTGTTCGAGCCAATCAACCAGATTGCCCGCGCCCGGAACACCGGCGCCGCCGCCGCCACCGGCGACTGGCTGGTTTTTGTGGACGCCGATTCGCATCCGAGCGTGGAACTGTTTGCGGCGGTGGCGGAGCAAATTATTGCCGGCCGCTGCCTCGCCGGCGGCGCAACCATCCGGCTGGATGAAAACCATTTCGTGGCCGGCCTGATCACGCAAATGTGGAATTACGCCAGCCGGCTCCACCGGCTCATGGCTGGGTCGTTCATATTTGTTGAGACGCAAGCGTTTCGGCAGGTTGGCGGTTTCAGTTCGGAATTATTTGCGGCGGAGGAACTGGAATTAAGCCGGCGTTTGAAAAAACTGGCGCAGGCGATTGGAAAAAAAATCATCATCCTCCACCGGCATCCCATCAAAACCTCCGCGCGCAAGATGAAACTTTACACGCCGCGCGAATTGAGCCGTTTTTTTCTGCGATCCATTTTCCGCCATCGCCGCACCGTGCGCAGTCGGGAAGCGGCTTACCTCTGGTATGACGGCCGGCGATAAAAAACACGGAACTGGGCGCGCCGGGTGAATTGACGGCTCGGCCGATTACGCCGCCTTTTTGCCGACGGCGAAGAAGTCGAGATACTTGACGAGTTGATCCTTCATTTCCTTGCGCGGCACGATGGCGTCAATCAGGCCGTGGTCGAGCAGAAATTCCGCCGTTTGAAATCCCGGTGGCAGCTCGGCTTGCGTGGTGTCCTTGATGACGCGCGGCCCGGCAAAGCCGATCATCGCCTTCGGTTCCGCGAGAATCAAATCACCGAGCGTCGCGTAGCTCGCCATCACGCCGGCGGTGGTTGGATGCGTCAGGATGCTGATGTAAGGCAGGCGGGCTTGCGCATGGTAGGCCAGCGCCGCAGAGGTTTTGGCCATCTGCATCAAGCTGAACATGCCTTCATACATCCGCGCGCCACCGCTGGTGGAAATGATAATGACCGGCCAACGGCCTTCCGTGCCGCGTTCGATGAGGCGCGTGAGTTTTTCGCCGACGACGGAACCCATCGAGCCACCGAGAAATTGAAAGTCCATCACGCCCAGCGCGACCTGATGCGGCCCGATTTTGGCGATGCCGGTGACGACGGCATCTTTGAGCGTGGATTTTTTCTTGTAAGCATCAAGCTTGGACTTGTAGGTGGCGACGCCTTTGAATCCCAGCACGTCCACGCTGGCCATTTCGGCGTCCATCTCCTCGAACGCGCAGGTTTCCACCAGCGAATGGATGCGCTCGCGGGAGCCGATGGGGAAATGATGCTGGCATTTCGGACAAATCTGGAGATTTTCATCCAGTTCCTTGTCAAAAATCATGGCGTCGCATGACGGGCATTTCGTCCAAAGCCCTTCAGGAATCTCGCGTTTGCGAGATTTGGACGCACCCGCACCCAGCTTAGGCTTGCTCGGCAGCATCGGCTTGACCGAGGACGGCGTCAACGCCGGCTCGATTTGCTCCACCCCGCCGATGGTCTTCTTCAAAAAGGAAGTGGTATCCATGAACCCTTGAATCCTACGAAATTTACAGACCGCGCGCAACTGTCCAGACACCGACCTCGGCGGCACCGGCGGCACGCAACGCCCGCGCGCAGTCGCTGGTCGTCGCGCCGGTGGTGAAGACATCGTCCAGCACGATGATTCTGGCGCCATCCAGCCGGAGACCGCGCGGGACGGCAAAGGTGTTTTTCATGTTCGCCGCGCGTTGTTCGCGGGTGAGCCGGGTTTGCGTGGCGGTGGCGGTGACACGGTGCAGTATCGCCTCCGCCACCGGTATTTTGGTGGCCGCGCCCAGATGCCGCGCCAGCCGGGCAGCCTGATTGAATTCGCGTTCCCGCAGCTTGAGCGGATGCAGCGGCACCGGCACGATGAAATCCCAAGCTTGACCGCCCACCACCGGCACCGCTTCGCGCCGGAGCAAATCGGCCAGAAACGGTTCGAACCACAAAGCACGCTGGTATTTGTAACGGTGAATTACTTCCAAAACGGCGGTTCTGGCAACGACGGCGGAGCGGGCGGTGGAAAAATGCAGTTCCAACTCGCGGCAATTAGTGCATTCAAACGCGGTCGTCAAATCACCGGGGAAAGGCAGACCGCAGCGTTCGCAGAATGGCGGTCGGATGAAGCGCACCTGCGACCAGCATTTGCCGCCCACTAATCCATCCTGCGGCGTGGCGCGTTCCGCTTTGCAAAGCTGGCAGACTTCAGGATAAATCAGCCCCAGCGCCGCCTTGAAGAAAGTTCCGATTTTCTCCGGTCCGCTCACGGAAAAAATTTATTTCATCCGGTGGCGATGGAAAACAAAAAAACGTCAGGTTTTTTCCTCGATCAATTCGCGGCGGGCACCGTTCAGCAGTTGCTCGACAAAATTGGTCGAATAGACACCACGCCGGAAATTCGGATCCTGCATGATGGCCTGCTGGAAGGAAATGGTCGTCTTGACCCCGGTGATAAGGAATTCGTTCAACGCGCGGTTCATCCGGTCAATCGCCACGCGCCGGTCACCGCCTTTGATGATGAGCTTGCCAATCATCGAGTCGTAGGTGGAGGGAATCGTGTAGCCAGCATAGGCGTGGGTGTCCATGCGCACGCCGCGGCCACCGGGTTGGTAATACATTTCAATGCGACCGGGGCTGGGACGAAAATCGTTGAAGGGATCCTCGGCGTTGATACGGCATTCGATGGCGTGGCCTTTGATGACGATGTCGCTCTGGGAATAGCGAAGCGGTTCGCCCATGGCGATTTCAATCTGGGCGCGCACCAAGTCAATGCCGGTGACTTCCTCGGTAACCGGGTGCTCCACCTGGATACGCTTGTTGACTTCGAGAAAATAATAGTTGCCGGCGTCGTCCACGATGAATTCCACCGTGCCGGCGTTGGTGTAGCGGGCGGCTTCGGCAATACGGATGGCAGCCTTGCCGATTTTGTCGCGCAGTTTTTTGAATTTGTATTCGAGCAACGGTGACGGCGATTCTTCAATCAACTTTTGGTTGCGGCGCTGCACCGAGCAGTCGCGTTCACCGAGATGGATAATCTTGCCCTTGTTGTCACCAAGAATCTGGATTTCGATGTGGTGCGGATTCTCAATGAATTTTTCGATGTAAACGCCGGAATTGCCGAAGCATTTTTCCGCCTCACTGCGGGCGGTGTGATAGCCTTTCGTCAGCGAAATGTCGTTGTGCGCGATGCGCATTCCGCGCCCACCGCCACCGGCTACCGCCTTGATCATCACCGGATAGCCAATGCGCTTGGCGATGGCGATGGCATCCTTTTCGTTTTCGACGATGCCTTCCGAACCGGGCGGGGTTTCAACGCCGGCTTTTTTCGCCAGCGCGCGACTGACCGCCTTGTCCGACAGCGAATTCATGGCGCGCGGGCTGGGGCCGATGAAGCGAATGTTGCAGCTCTCGCACACCTCGGCGAAATGGGCGTTTTCGGAAAGGAAACCGTAGCCGGGGTGAATCGCGTCCACGTCCGCAATCTCCGCCGCGCTAATGATGCGGTCAATGCGCAGATAGCTTTCCGAAGCCGGTGCCTTGCCGATGCAAATCGCCTCGTCGGCCATCTGCACATGCATTGAGTTCGCATCCACCTCGGAATAAACCGCGACGGTGCGGATATTCAGCTCCTTGCAGGCGCGAATGATGCGGACGGCAATTTCTCCACGGTTGGCGACCAGAACTTTTTCAAACATGAGATTGACAGATTACGTTTAAGAACCAGTTCAGGACGGACGAACTTTGAACAGTGGCTGGCCAAACTCCACCGGTTTGGCGTTTTCGAGCAGAATCTGGGTGACGACGCCTTTAACCTCGGCTTTAATTTCATTCATCACCTTCATCGCCTCGATGATGCATACAACGGTTTCGGGATTCACTTCCGTGCCGACTTCAACATAAGACGCTGATTCCGGCGAGGGCGAGCGATAAAACGTCCCAATCATCGGCGATTTGATGTCCACCTCGCCAGTGGCGGTGGCGGGAACGACTGGTGCAGCAGCGACGGCTCCAGCGGCAGGCACAGCTGCCGGCGCCACCGGTAACAGCGGGGCGTCTTCAGCCTGAATCGGTGATGAAACACCACTCAAACCGCGCTTGAGGCGTAGTTTGGAATCCTGCTGTTCGAGCTCAAACTCCGTGATGGAGTTTTTCTTCATCAAATCAATGATGGCCTTAATGTCTTTGAGTTCCACGATGCGTTTTCGTTAAAGTTTTGTTTGCTTTACAATATTTCAGATGAAATATGATTTCTTTTATGGCAATAGAAATCACTTACGCGAGGCTACCGATGCCAGAGGGACAGGTCAAGACCAATTCTCAAAAAGTTATTCACCGAATACTAATGACTTTTAATTGAATCGTTAACGTAAACCGCCGCCTCAAGTCCTAAAATATACGATTTTGACCCAAATCCGCAAATCTGGCCATTGCAAACTGGCGCAATAAGTGATTTGTGCCGGAATTCTTCCCGGGCATGGATGTTTGAAAGATGAATCTCGATCGTCGGCACGCCAACGGCGGAGATGGCATCGCGCAAAGCAACACTGGTGTGCGTGTAAGCAGCGGCGTTGATGACAATCACATCGAATGTGCCCTTTGCCTGCTGAATCCAACCAACCAGTTCGCCTTCCAGATTTGACTGGCGAAAATCCACCACCGCCTTCAATTGCGCGGCGCGATCACGAACTTGTGTTTCGATGTCAGCCAGTGTCGTCCGCCCGTAGATTTCCGGTTCGCGCGTGCCAAGGAGATTCAAATTCGGGCCATTAAGGAACAGGATTCTCATGCCGCCAGCGTAGCAATGATTCAGGCTTGTGTCGAATTGATTTCCCGTTGACGCGAAGGGTTCGAACCTCGGCGCAATTAACCGGTGGAGTGGTGCCAGCGAGTGGAATCGAACCACTGACCTCGGGCTTATGAGTCCCACGCTCTAACCAACTGAGCTACGCTGGCCACCGAAACGGCCAATCATTGTGCGAACATTTTGCCTTCTGTCAAACCGCGAATTGCGCCAGACTTCCACCGTGACCAAACTTCCGCGCACTTTTTACGACCGTGACACCATCGGCGTCGCGCAGGAACTGCTCGGAAAACTTCTCATTCACAACACCGGTAGTTTTGAGCGCGTGGGAAAAATTGTCGAAGTCGAAGCCTATCTCGGCGAACACGATTTGGCAGCGCACTCGTCAAAAGGTTTGACCGAGCGCACCAAAACCATGTTCGGCCCGCCCGGCCATGCTTATGTTTATCTGATTTACGGCGTGCATCATTGCATGAATGTTGTGACCGAACGCGCTGGTCACGCGGCTGCCGTATTGCTGCGCGCGGTAGCACCGGTGAAAAACATTTCCGATAAAACGAATGGGCCGGGCCTGCTCTGCCGCGCGCTGGAAATTGACCGGCGGTTGAACGCGCACGATTTGTTAAGCGAAGACTTTTTCATCGCCGCACCGGCAACCACGGAAAAATTCTCCATCGTCAAGCGTCCACGCATTGGTGTGGACTACGCCGGAAGCTGGGCAAAACGGCGGCTGCGGTTTTACATCAAAGACAACCCGTTTGTCTCACGACCTTAAACTTTTTCCGTGCTGGGAATCTCTCGGCGCGACTGCACGACCAAGTCCACGAGGCCGTATTTCTTGGCCTCATCGGCGCTCATGAAATTGTCGCGGTCGCAGTCTTTTTCCACCTGTGCCACCGTCTGGCCGGTATGCTTGGCGAGAATTCCGTTCAACGTATTCTTCAACTTGAGCATGTGTTTCACTCGGATTTCCACGTCGCTCGCCTGACCCTCCGCACCGCCCAGCACTTGATGGATCATGACATTGGAATTCGGCAGCGCAAACCGCTTGCCCTTGGTGCCCGCCGCCAACAGCACCGCGCCCATGCTCGCCGCCTGGCCGACGCAGTAAGTATTCACGTCGCAAGTCAGGTATTGCATCGTGTCGTAAATCGCCAACCCCGCCGACACGCTGCCACCGGGCGAGTTGATATAGAGATGGATGTCCTTCTTCGGATCGCTCATCTGCAAAAACAAAAGCTGCGCGATGACAATGTTCGCGATGTTGTCATCCACCGGCGTGCCGAGAAACAGGATGCGATCCACCAGCAGCCGGGAGTAAATATCCCAACTGCGCTCGCCGCGCGCCGTCTGCTCCACCACGATAGGAACGAGAAAATTATTCATGCAAAATAACTACCGCATTTTCGCCGCAAGTAAAGGCGGGAAGTTTTTTCCGCCACAGATTTTCACAAATAAAACCCCAAAAAAAAGATTCCACGAAGTCGGGCCGCGATGCGTCTCAAAATCGGTGTTTCACCGGTGGCCAACTGTGGCCAGAAACATTTTCCAGAGCAACACAAACGCGCTCGCAAAATCCTGCGGCTGCGCGTTCACCCACTTCGTCACCGCGTCCGGCGCGAACCATTTGCCCGTCTCGATTTCATCGGGATGCAACACGAACGGCCCTTCGTTTTCGCAGCGATAAATCCAGCAGAACTCCCAGCCCGTCTCCTGGCGCGCCTCAATTTTGAACAGCCGCTGCGGCGGCTGCGACAGGTGCAGGCCGATCTCCTCGCGCACCTCGCGCACCGCGCACGCGTCGTAAGCCTCGCCGGTGTCCAGATGGCCGGATGCCGACGAATCCCACTTGCCGGCGGCGATGTCCTTTTTCAGCGAACGCTTCTGGAGAAAAACCTCGCCGCGCGCATTGAACACCAGCACATGCACCGCGCGATGCCACAACCCGCGCGCATGAACCTCGCGCCGCGTGTTCTGCCCGACCACCTCGTCGCGCTCGTTGACAATGTCAAAAATTTCTTCACTCATAATTTATTCACCACCAAGACTCGAAGAACACCAAGTAAAAACTTAGCTTCTTGGTGCCTTGGTGGTTTCCTCTTCTCCGGCCAAAAATTGTGTCAAAGCCACAAACTGTTCCAAGCTCAATTTCTCCGCGCGTTCCAGCGGCGAGATGTTTAATTCGGCAAAGGCGGCCGCCAGTTTGTCCACCGGCCAATCCTGTTTCAACAATTTCAACATCATCTTCCGCCGTTGCGAGAAGGCGCGCTTCACGATTTTTACAAAGCTGGCGCGCAAATTTTCCGGCAGCAGCGGCTGCGCGCGGCGTTCCAAAATCACACACGCGGAATCCACGTCCGGCGATGGAAAAAAACAGCCCGGCGGAATCTTGAACCATTCGCGCGGCGCAAAATCCAGCTGCACCAGCAGCGTCAGGATGCCATAGTGGTCGTCGTCCGCCGGGGCCATCAGCCGCTGCGCGACTTCCAGTTGCAGCGTGACGACCATCATTTTCGGTGCGCGCGCACCGGCGGCAAGTTCCACCAAAATCGGCGAGGCGACGGAATACGGCAGGTTCGCCACGAGCTTCCAGTCACTCCAGTCGCGCGGCTCGCGCTTGAGGAAGGCCAGCGCGTCGTCGTGCAGCAAATGAAATGCGCCCAGCTCATTGGGTGCGCCACCGGTTGCCGGTGGTTCAACCAAAGCTTTTTTCAAAATGTCGTCGCTTTGTTTTTCCGCGCCGAACCGCTCGCACAAAAAATCCACGAGCCGCCCGTCCATTTCCACCGCGAGCACTTCGTCGGCTTTTGCCAACAGCAATTCCGTCAGCGGTCCCAGCCCCGGCCCGACTTCGAGAATTTTATCCGCCGGTTGAATTTCCGCCGCGTCCACGATGCGGCGCAGCTGGTTGCCGTCGTGCAAAAAATTTTGCCCGAGCGATTTGGTGAGCTGGATGTCGCGCTGGGCCAGCAGCTCGCGCATCTCGGTGAGCGTCATGACAAAACCTCCGCGAGTGCGCCAACGGCTTTTGCCAGTTGCGCTTTTGAAATCGTCAGCGGCGGCGTGAAGCTGATGACGTTGCCGTGCTCGCCTTCCGGCAGAAAAATATAGCCGCGCTGCAACAGCGTTTTGATGGCCGCCAACGCCGCTTCGGTCGCGGGTTGACCACCGGGCAACTTCAAATCAAGTCCGGCCATCAGGCCGAGGCCGCGCGCTGAAGTGACGAGTGACGAGTGGCGGGTGACGAGTGAATTTAGTTCCCGCAGTAAAAAATCTCCCAGCGACGCGCTGCGTTCGCAAAGCTTGAGCCGCTGGATTTCGGCGATTTGCGCCAGCGCCATCGCGCAGCCGACCGGATGGCCGAGGAACGTGCTGGTGTGAATCGCCTCGCCGGTGGAAGCGGGCCACGCGGCATCCATTAAATCCGCGCGCCCCACGCAGGCCGAAAGCGGAAAACCACCGGTGAGCGCCTTGCCGAGACAAATCAAATCGGGAGTCACGCCGCTGTGCTCGCCCGCAAACCATTTACCGGTGCGGCCAAAGCCGGTGTAAATTTCGTCGAGGATCAGCAACGCGCGGTGTTCGTCGCAAAGTTTTCGCAGCCGCGGCAGAAATTCCGGCGGTGGAATATTGATACCGCCGCGCGCTTGAATCGGCTCGACTAAAATCGCGCCGATTTTTTCGCGCCGGAAAAATTGGCGAATTTCTTTTTCGACTTCGGCAAGCTGGTTTGCCCGCGTGGGAAATTTTACAAAGCAGCCGAACTCCCGGAGCTGCGAGCGAAACGGATTGCGGAAATGTTCGCGATGCGTGGCGTTCAGCGCGCCGTAGCCGAGGCCGTGATAACCACCGGCAAAGGCGATGACGCCGCGTTTGCCGGTGG
>Ga0007854_10001631_pt1 | contig 14206 bp, 8 predicted proteins | sample CryBogCBH12Aug08_FD_60382 | JGI IMG/M metagenome (GOLD analysis project Ga0007854, IMG submission 60382) | Freshwater microbial communities from Crystal Bog, Wisconsin, USA - CBH12Aug08 | ecosystem: Environmental > Aquatic > Freshwater > Lake | place: Crystal Bog, Wisconsin, USA | collected...
GCCACCAGATCACCGCTATTAACGCTATTAATAGAGTACGCCAGACGGCCGATGGGGGAGTCGCTGCCAAAACGAAAATTGTGGGTAAACCAAACCACGCAATCGCTGAGTGCGCTGTCACGAATAGCTTCCGGCGGAACGATATTCCGGGGCGCTATACCGGTGAGGTCGGACAAATCCTGACGGCAGGCGGCGCTCAGACCCGGGTCCATGCTCAGCTCGGCAAATACCGCGCCCGATTCCACTGCGGCCAGTTGGTCCTTGTCGCCCAAAAGAATAATGCGTGCGTTCTCGGGCACTGCTTCTAAAAGTTGCGTGGCCAGCGCGAGGTCGAGCATCGACGCTTCGTCCAGAACCAGGGCGTCTATCGGCAGCGGATTTGCGGCGTGAAACCGCATGCCACGTCCGGGAGCGCCGCCGAGCAGCCGGTGCACCGTATAAGACTCGGTGGGCAAAAGCGCACTCAGCGCCGCGGGTAGTTTGGCGGCCTGATCGCGAATGGCGTCCATCATGCGCACCGCCGCCTTGCCGGTGGGAGCCGCCAGTGCAATGCGGCTGCCCGGATTAATGTCTAGCAGACAGGCCAGTAGTTTGACAACGGCGCTCGTTTTGCCAGTACCTGGGCCCCCGCTGATAACCGTTAGTCGACCTCTGAGCGCCAGCGCGGCGGCCAGTTTTTGCCAGTCGGTGGCCGGTGAGGTTTTGGGTGGGCTTTTGGGCGGGGTAAAGGTTGAGTTTGCTGCGGCGGTAGCGGGCGAGGTTGCTTGAAATAGCTGATCGAGGCGCCGGCGTAATGCAGAATTTTCAACAGCCAGATCGGGCATCTGCGATCCATGCGGACCCGACTGCGCACGCATCAGCCGTTGCGCCAGACGACGCTCAAAATCGAAATAACGGCCGAGGTATAGCCGATCTTGCGGGTCGAGGACCAGTGGCAATGAAGGCACTTCCGAATGCTGCAACGAAGTCACCGGATCAGCCCCACTGTGCTCGTGCACCACCATGCTGGCCCGCAGCGCAGCACGCCACGATGCACCGGCGTCGAGCGGGGGCAAATCGGAAAGCCGAATACAAACATGTCCGGCGCTGGTGGCCAGACTGACAGCACAAGCCGCCTGCGCAGCAGCGCGTGCATTGAATACTGCACCGGCGGGCGGTTTGGGCGCTGCGCTAGCGTGTCCGCGGTCTGCACCAGCGGCTGTGAGCGACCAGCGCTCGATGCGGCGTGAAAAACCCTCTGCCAATTGTTGCGCCTGCAGGTCTTTGGAGTTGTTCATCATGAATGGGCCTCCGGTGGCGTAATCAGGATCGACAACTCTTCAATTACCGCTTGCGGCGGCTTGTGAAAATAGACGCCACAAGGCGTGCCGTCGTCATTGAACCAACCGGATGCAACCATTTCAGAGGCTCCGACCACCTTATTCACTCCATTCACTCCGCGCACTCCGCGCACTCCACGCACAAATAGGTAATACACCCCGCCGAAGTGCTGTTCGTATTGATAGTCTGGCAGACGCTGTTGCAAATAACGGTGCAGGGCCACGCTATACAGCAGATATTGCAGGTGATAGGCGTGCTCATTCATGGCTTGGTCTATACCTGCGGCGCCATAGTCCTGCGGCGTAAGTCCCAGAAAATTCGATTTCCAGTCCAGCACAAAGTATTGCCCCTGATGCTCGAATACCAGATCGATATAGCCCTTCAGGAACCCACGCAACGCCGTGAAATCGAGAACTGGCGTCGGATAGTCCCAACGCTGCAGCAAAGCGTTAAGTGCGTATGGCTGCAAGTTATCGGCAGGCAGGTGAAACTCCATTTCCTCCACACGGCGCGCCAGCGTAACGTCACCTAATCGCAAGGCAGGGGTGGGCAGGGGGGTGTTGAGCACGTCGTGCAGCATCTGCAGCACCATGGCGCAATTTGCAGCGTGCTGCTCTGTTGCAGTGGGGGCAGCGGGTGCTACTCGTGCGGCTTCGGTAGCGGGCAAGATGAGTTGCAACTCGGAGTTGACGACAGGCTCCCACGTCTCGGGCGCGCAAAAATCTATTTGCTCAAATATGGCATGCAGACACTCGCCGGCCAACGGTCCGCGGGAAAAACGCAGGATGTCGTTAGCGGGCAGGTCTGGCGTCAGTGGCTCGGCGTCCTTTGGTTCGTCAAGATACAGGTCGTGATCCGGGGCAGCGCTCTCCGCCCGAGCCCCTTTTGCCAGCCCGCTATAACTGCCCAGCCACCATCCGGAGGGCACATGTTGGGGGGGCTTTAGCGCCGAAAGTGCTGGCTGCACACCTTCAACCTGAGACTGAGACGGAGATTCGTCGGGATATGCTGCATCAGTCAGCCCAGTCAGCCCAGTCAGCCCGGGCAAGGACGAAAGTGCGATGCCATCAGGATAACTATTGGCCAGTCCGCGCCACTCGGCCGAAATGGTTTCGGGCGACAAATTGTTGTCAAACCAATCCGCTGGCTCGCAACCATTGCCCGCTACCAACCAGTTCAGCAGACTGTGCATGCTCTCGGTCGCCGAGCTACTTTTCTTGCCTTTGATCAGATAGCAGCCTGCCGTGAGATAACAACGGTGCACCGCGCGGGTGAGTGCCACATAAACGAGCCGCAGAAACTCGGCAGACTGGTCGCGTTTGCGCTGCGCTTTTATGGCTTTTTCGTCAAATCTGTCGGATGGAACAGAAGGGTCAGAAGGGAAAGAAGGGAAAGAAGGACCAGAATCATCTTCAAAGTCTTTGCGCAAATCCAGAATGCTTTTGTTCTGCGCATCGTGGGTTTCGGTGCCGTCCAGGTTGTCCGAAAAACTGCTCAGGCGTCCATTCCACAAAAAGGGGCAAAAGACAATTGGATATTCCAGGCCTTTGGCACGGTGTATGGTGACAATTTGGACCAAATTCTGGTCAGACTCCAGACGCAGTTGCACGGCGTCGTCCTTGCTGTTTTCTGCACGCTGCTGGCGCAACCAGTGCAACAGGCTGTCGGGCGCGCGGTGCTCTGCTTCTGCCTGATGCAAGCATTCCAGTAAATGGAGGATATTGGTCATGCGGCGCTCGCCGTCGGGACGCGCGAGCATGCGTTGGGACACCTTTTCGCTTCGCAGCCAGTTCGCCAGCATGACCCCGATTCCCTGCTGCAACCAGCGCTGGCGCAGTTCGGTCAGCGTTTGTACGGCGTCCAAAAGGGCCGATTCATCGCCAGCCAGCGCCTCGACGGCTGCTGCGTCAGCACCCATTAATTCGGTCGCCCATGCAGCAATCAGACGCTTGTGCCGACTTGGCTCCAGAATGGCGGTCAGCAATATTTCGAGCTCTTCGGCATCGGTGGACTGATAAATACTGTTGCGTGAAAGCTCAATGCAACCTATCTGCAACTCGGACAAGGCACTTCGCATGCGACTGCCTTCGGCGTGCGTGCGCACCAGCACCGCAATATCGCCCGCTTGCAGGGGCCGCTGGTCGAGCGTGATCTGCCCCTTGCGGGCGGCGTCCAGCAAACGCGCAATTTCTGCCGCAGTTGCCCGCGCTACCCACGGTTGGAGTGTTGTTTTGAGGGCTTCGGGCTGCTCCGGTAGCGCCCACAATTGCAGCGCTGCCACCGGCCCGGGTTGGCTCACATCGAGCAGCACCTTACGCGGTTTGCTTCCCGCAACCACCGGTTGGTAGTGCAGGCCATCAATCATGAAGGCCCGTGAATTGCAGCCAAAAAGGCGATTGAGGGCGCCGATCAGTTGCGGCGTAGAACGCTGATTGGCCGCCAGACTGTAGGTGCCGCGGGCCTGCGCGCGCGCTTCCAGATAGGTATAAAGGTCGGCGTTTCTGAAGCTGTAAATGGCCTGTTTGGGATCGCCGACGAAAAACAGGGGCGCGTCGCTGTTGGCATAAATGGTCTTGAAAACTGCAAACTGCAACGGATCGGTGTCCTGAAACTCGTCGACCAGTGCAGCGGCAAAACGCGTGCGCAGGGCTCCGGCCAGCCACGGAGACTCGCCACCACACAGGCGCTCATACAGATTGAACAGCATGTCGTCAAATGCAATGACCCGCTGCCGGCGTTTTGCCTCGCGCAAGGCTTTACCGGCCTCGTCCAGCAGGTCGCGCAGCAGCGCCATGCGTGCCAGATCCAGGCCTTTAAGAACGGCGTTCCATTCGTCGTAAACGGCCTGCGCCAGCGTGAAAAAAGGATGTTCCGGCGTGTGGCAGTTCCTTTTGGTCCCTTTTCGCAGTCGGAATACGGTAAGCAGGCTCGATTTGCCCTGCGGCTGATCCAACACACCCTCCACATCCGGTTGACTAAAAATCGTGTCCCACTCAGCGGCGGCGTCCAGCAGCACATCTGGTTTGTAGGAACCTGCATTCAATTGCGACAGGTTGGTATTGAGAAGCGACAGGATGTTCTCGCGCTCTTGCAACCATACGCTGCGAGCGGCATCCAGGTCTGCGCTCAGTGCGGTGGTTTGCGGAATTGGGGCATTTTGGGTCCCGTTGGGCCAACGCGCTTCCATGAGCGGCTTGGCCGTCTGGCGCTTCAGAAATTTGGCAAATTTTTCGGGGCTGTCCTTGTGGCGTAGAAGGCAGGACGCCATCAACTGCGATAAATGGGAGCCGCCCAGGCGGCGGCGCCAGAAATCGTTTGCAGATTGGGCCAGCAGTTCGCTGTCGTCCTGCAGCAGTTCCATGCTCAGGGGCATCGCCGTCAAGAACGGGGTGTCGGCCAATGCGCGCTGGCAAAACCCGTGAATGGTAAAAATGGACGCCTCGTCAAACGTGGCGAGTGCGAGTTCGAGCCGCGCGATCAGATCGGCCTTGCTTTGCCCGTGCACAGTCAGCAGCGTTTGCACCAGCGGCGCAATCAGGGTGTCAGCAGAAGATTTCTCACTTTCCTGCTCTTGTGGATCATCCTGAATACTCTGAACGTGGCGCAGCGTATCGAGCAGACGCTGACGGATGCGCTCACGCAATTCGGCCGTTGCTGCGTTGGTAAAAGTCACCACCAGAATGCGCTGCACTTCCAGCTTGCGCTGCAACAGCAAACGAAGATAGAGGCCGCAAATGTTCCACGTTTTGCCGGTTCCGGCCGAGGCTTCAATCAGCCGGATACCGTCCAGCGGACAGTTCAGGACGTCAAGTTCGTTGGTCACAGTGGCCACAGTGTCCGTGGACGAGTCAGTTTCGGCGGGCGTCATGGTGCGAGTGCCTGCAGCAAAGGTGAATAGACGTCGCGCGCGCATTGGGCGAAGGTTTCCGACGCAGTAACTATCGGATCTGGCAGGCCGCGCAAGGCCAGTCGATACGCTGCGTCGGCACTTTCTGCGTACTGATTGAACTGCGTCACCTGCCAGGCCTTGCGAGCCTCAGACCAACTATTATTTTTAGCCACAAAGGCCCACGATGTCTTGGGGAAAAAAGGCAGCGGCTGTTGCAGGCCCTGTGCATAAAAGCGCATCAGGGTTTGCAGAATAGCCTCGGCAGATTCCGGCTTGTCGCACGGAGCCAGCGTGTGGGTGACGTCGCTGGCTACCCAGATGCTATTGAGGTGGGCGGCGGGTGGCGGCGAAATGTTCAGCATCAAGTGCCGTATCCAGGCCTGCAGCAGGTCAAAACCCTGCGCCTCGGCATAACGCCAGCCCACCAGACCGTTGGGGCGGAGGTCGGCAAATGAGGCGCTGAGTTGCCAGCGCGCACCGTCAATCTGGCATTCAAGCAATGCACTGTGCACGGGTAATATCGGCTCAGCCAAATGTGGCTTCAGGCGGTCGGCATACTGCTGCAGATTGTGCAGTTCGCGCGCTAAAAACGCGTCGCCCAGCGCGCCGGAAGGCAACTCGGTTCCGGCGCGGGCCAGCGTTTGAAGTGTATTCAGTGAACTTAACCGTTTACGCTGCAGCAACACTGGAAGCAAACGACCGGCCAATGCCCGCTGCACACGCCCGCCGGGCAACAAGGGCTCATCGTCTTCCAGTTCGTCGGGCGTTCGGGGCAATTCCAGTTCCAGCCGCCGCTCGAGTAAATAGCGACACGGATTGCGATAAAACTGCACCAATGCATCCAGCGTAACCGTATGCCATTCAGGAGGCGGCGGGGGCAGGGGGCTGGCAAAAAACGGGCTCAGTGCGCCGGATATTCCTGATTCGGCGTCGTCATTGTCATCACCATCATCGTCAATATTCTCGGCATCAACGTCAATATCGCCGGCGTTCTGGTCAATATTTGCGCCAGCCGTAACCCTCGGAATTGTCTGGCGCTGTGCCAGCGCCTGCGCATATTCCTGGTTAAAGCTACGCAGCCGCATATCCGTGTCGCTTCGGAAGGCAATCTCGGAAAAGGCCTGCAACGGATGTTGAATCAGCCAATGTTCCGGGGCTTTAACCACGCTCAATGCATCGATCAGTTCAGCAATGACCACCGAGGGTGGCATCGGCGAGTTGTCGCGCACGCTGCGTCCCACATAACTCAAATGCAAAACTTCGCGCGCGGACAACATCAGGTCCAGAAATAAATTGCGCTCGTCAATGCGGCGCTGCCGGTCGCCAGCGCGCGGCTTGTGCGCCATCAGATCAAATTCACACGGTCGGTTCGCGCTTGGAAAAATGCCGTCGTTCAGCCCGATGGCGCACACCACGCGGTACGGAAGATTGCGCAGACTGCTCATGGACGTAAAAGTCACCATGCCGGTTGGCACACCGCCGCGAATGGGGTCGTCCAGCAGTCCGACCAAGGCTGCACGGACCAGATCGAGCGGCAGGTTTTGTGCAACGCTGGCCTGACGCCACTGGCTGCCCAGACGCTGCACCGCTTTGTGCACCTCGTGCAGATCTTCCTGCTGTGAGCGTTCGGGAAGCACAAATGCATCGATCGCCGAAGACAGCCATTCAAGCCAGTGCGCTGGAGAATGTTGCTTTTGCGATTGTTCCTGAAACGACTGCAACAACTCGATAAAGTGCGACAGCGCACCTAGCAACATGGCCTGATGACCGCTGATGTCACCTGCGGGCAAAATGTCTGCAAAGGGTGCTTGAACCTGAGCCGGCATGGCATAGCCGGCAAACAAGCGGTCCAGCGCGTCTTTAAAGGTATAGCGGTCATGCGCCGGGACGCCATGACTTTCCCGGTGTGCGCCGTCTAGCGCCCAATGCGCTCCGGCATCGTGCAGCCAATCGTGAATGTGCTGCAGGTCGTCGGCGTCAAGACCAAAACGGCGCGCCACTACGTCTTGCTGCAGAAAACCAAATACCGCGTTAACCGTGCAGCGTGAGTTCAGCAGCGCCAACAAATCCAGCAGCGCCCGGGCCGGTGCGTTGGTGGTGCTGCGCGCCCGCCCGGTGATGGTATAGGGAATGTGCAGTGCCGGCTGGGCGGTGCCAAAAACGGCGTCGATCAGGGGCGTTGCGGCATCAATATCGGGGGTTACGACCACAATATCGTGGGGAAGCAAAGGCTGCCCGGTTTGTTGATTTTTTTGGGCAAAGAGTCCGAGCAGGCGTGCCTGCAATATTTCGATTTCACGCGCCAGTGAATGGCAAACATGTACTTCGAGGCTACGATCATTTGCGGCGCATTCCAGACTGCCACGCGCCGTTTCGTTCAGATCGGTCAGTTCAGTCAGTTCGGTTAGTTCGGTCAGATTCAGAATCGAGTTCTGCAACTGTTCCAAAACACTATTCCCTCGGCTCGATATAAATTCGGTCTCTTCGACCACTGAGTCGACGCTGCACTCCATCAACAACCGCAAACTGGCCTTGGTTTGTTGCCCCCAGGCCGACAGCAGTCGATTGCCTTCCTCGTGATAGGCCTGACGCGATTGGGCGGTGAGATAGGCTAGTTGCCTGCGGTTGACCACATCAAACCAGTATTCCTGGCACGGGTTGAGCACATAGATTTTCACCTCCATGTGCTGCGACAATAATCCAAGCATCTGGAGATGCAGTGGTGCGAGCGTGGGCAGCGCAAATATATAAATAGTCTGCGAATCAAGCGTATGGATATCAGCTAGCGCAGCTTGCAGCAATTCTGCCGGGTTGCCTATTTCTGCCGCATTGTCTTCACAAAGCAGTCGCCACAACGCGGCCTGCCATTGGGCATCTTCGTTGGCTTGTGATGTGTCGACGCCAATGTCGGCCTCTTTATCGTTGGCCCACGCATCAAGCCACTCGGGACGATATGTCAGGTATTGCTCGAACGTAGTGGCTATTTGTTGCGCCAGTTCGAACCGCATCACCGGGTCGCAATGCTCTAAATATACATTAAGCCTGGGAAAAGGCGTTGCCCATTCGTATTCCGACAGATGGCCATAAATGTGCCAGACCAGAATACTGGCGTCGTAGGAAGCGCGTTTGGAACGTGCGGGCAGAATTTTGCCCATTTGTTCCCAAAGCCACTGCGCCAGATAGTCGAATTGAAGGTTGGCAGCAATGCCCTGATTGCGCGCCAGATCCAGCGTGAGGTAACGCTGCATGGCGGCAGTTGGAACCAGAATGCGCACAGGCTCCAGCACCGGACGCGTGTCATTTGCTATGTGCTCCCGTAGGAGCTTGCTCAGCGCTTCGAGCCGGTTGGAAAAATAGTGGTTCAGCACGCTTGGGAGAGTATGAAATTGACTTGTACGTCTTTTGGTGGCGCCGAGTAGGGCGCAGAAGTCACCAGAAAATCAGCGCCAGCTGCCACGTAAGCTGCTGCATTGTCCGTTTTTACGCCTCCGGCCGCTGCCAGCAAGGGGCGCCTTAAAAAATGTTTTGCATCGATAGCTTGGCGCAGATCGCTGACTGCCTCCGGTGTAAATTTTTCAAGTTGTAATACGTCGGCGCCGGCTTCGGCCCATATTAGTGCTTCCGCGCCATCGGCTACTTCCACTACAATTTTTTTCTCCGGTTGGGCACGCTGCAACCGCAAAATAGTCTGTGCCGGCGCTTCATGCAGGTCATCCAGAAAAAGCCGGTGCTCCGCAAATATCAACAGCGTTTCCGACAGCCCCAAACGGTGCATGATGGCGCCGCCAGCCTGCACTGCCTTAACCGAAAGCGCTTTCGTCCCGGGAACATTTTTGCGCGTGCAGGCAACCGCCACACCATTTGCGGCAGCCACAATGGCGGCGGCGGCACTGGCAATGCCGCTGGCCCATTCCACCAGAGTCTGCGATGCTTTCCAGGCGCTGTGCAAGCTTGCCGCCGTACCTTGCGCTTCCAAAATGGGCGCACCTGGCTGCAATACGTTGCCCGATGGCGCCAAAATTGTGCAGCATGCACCAGCCAGTTCAAACAGGCGGGCGGCTTCCTCTGTGGCCGCAATCGTCATCGGCTGGCGCGCCCTGAATTCCAGACGCGCAACGGCGCTTCCAATGCCCAGCGAACGCGTGGTCAGGTCGCCAGAACTGGTGCCGCCAAGGACGTCGTCGTTAAGCAGGGATAAAAGGTAATTGTCGTTCAGGACAGGCATCGAATTCCCACAAAGAATAGTGTTCTTGATCTGACGTTGGCACGTGAGTTGCGAGTATCAGGTCAAGTCATTTACAGCTGCCTATAGTTGTCAACGCGTCTCAATATCAGCAGGAGAAAATTGATTATGCCTATTACTGCAGGGCTCGAAGAGCTTCTGATGCACCGTTCGCTCACAGACGAGCAACTACAGGTCGCGGCAGAAGCGGCGGCGGATTTTCGGATCCTGCCGGACGCTACGGTTATCAAAGTCGGCGGGCAGAGCATCATCGATCGGGGGAGGGCGGCCGTATACCCGTTGATTGACGAAATAGTTTCCGTGCGCAAGCAACATAAGCTGCTGATTGGAACCGGCGCTGGCACACGGGCGCGACACCTTTATTCGATCGCGGCCGGGCTTGGGCTCCCGGCGGGTGTGCTTTCTCAGCTGGGTGCATCGGTGGCCGATCAGAATGCCGCCATGTTGGGAAATCTGCTGGCAAAACATGGCATCTCGGTAGTGGATGGTGCTGGGTTATCGGCAGTTCCGCTGTATCTGGCCGAAGTCAATGCCGTAATTTTCAGCGGCATGCCTCCGTACAAAATCTGGATGCGACCACCTGCAGAGGGGGTAATTCCGCCGTATCGGACCGATGCAGGTTGTTTTTTGCTTGCTGAGCAATTTGGCGTCAAGGCAATGATCTACGTAAAGGATGAAGACGGGCTGTATACCGCCAATCCGAAAACGTCGAAACATCCCACCTTTATTCCAAAAATATCGGTTGACGAAATGAAGGCAAAAGGTCTGCACGATTCGATTCTCGAATTTCCGGTGCTCGACCTCCTTCAGTCGGCCTACCACGTACGCCAGGTGCAGATTGTGAACGGCCTCGTACCCGGCAACCTGACCCGTGCCTTGGCTGGCGAGCACGTCGGCACCATCATCACTGCGAATTGAGAGCTTGCGCCATGACTGACACCAACACAAACACCAACCCTATCAGGCACGTAGCATCGGCGCTGGCCCGCCAGACACTGCAGGACAAAGACCTTACGCGCCCCGTTGCCGGTATACGCCCGATACGCCTTTTGCCTTGGTTGCAGGTCGTCAAAATTGGCGGACGCTCCATCATGGATCGTGGCGCCGAGGCAATACTTCCCATCGTGGAAGAGATTCGCAAGGCGCTGCCTGAGCACCGGCTTCTGATACTCACCGGCGCCGGCATTCGAGCGCGACATCTGTATGGCGTCGGTCTCGATCTGGGTCTTCCAGTGGGTTCTCTGGCGCCGCTGGCTGCGAGCGAGGCCGGCCAGAACGGACATATGCTGGCAGCCTTGCTGGCATCCGAGGGTGTTTCATATGTGGAGCATCCAACGTTGAACAGTCAGTTGGCCATTCACCTGTCGGCAACGCGTGCCGTTGTCGGAAGCGCCTTCCCGCCGTATCACCACCACGAATTTCCAAATTCACGCATTCCCCATCACCGGGCAGACACCGGTGCGTTTTTGCTGGCCGACGCGCTTGGCGCAGCCGGTCTCACGATTGTGGAAGACGTTGATGGCGTCTATACGACCGATCCGAATGGTCCGGATGGAGCGAATGCGCAGCTCATCCGGGAAACCCGTTTTTCGGATCTGTCGGGCACAGAGGGCACGCTGCCATTTGATCGAGCCCTGATCGAGGTGATGGCCACCGCCCGCCACATCGAACGCGTGCAGATTGTGAATGGTCTGGTTCCGGGGCGGCTTACTGCCGCGCTGCGTGGCGAGCACGTCGGGACTATTGTGTATACCGGTGTGGGGTATGTCGCTTAGCCGACAGTACTAATAGGTGTTTACAGGCCGCTTCGTTAGCCAGGGTTGTCTGGTTTGTAGATAAAGGCTGCTATTCATACATGGCACGGAAGGTGCGGAAAGACTTGCGGGCACACCAGACTGACATGGTCGTGGCTACGCGCAACCTTGTTCATCAACCTTCCAGTATGGAGTATCCAAATGGCTAAACTCAGGCAAATTGCCTTTTATGGCAAAGGCGGAATTGGAAAATCAACCACTTCGCAAAATACCCTGGCCGCCCTCAGCGATCTGGGCCAGAAAATTCTCATCGTTGGCTGCGACCCCAAGGCCGATTCAACCCGTCTGATCCTGCACGCAAAGGCTCAGGATACTATTTTGTCTTTGGCAGCCGAGGCCGGTTCTGTGGAGGATCTGGAACTGGAAGACGTCATGAAGGTGGGCTATAAAAATATTCGATGTGTGGAGTCTGGTGGCCCCGAGCCAGGTGTTGGCTGTGCGGGTCGCGGAGTGATTACTTCGATTAATTTTCTGGAAGAAAACGGCGCCTATGACGGCATGGACTATGTGTCTTACGACGTGCTGGGCGACGTGGTGTGCGGCGGCTTTGCCATGCCGATCCGTGAAAACAAGGCGCAGGAAATTTATATTGTGATGTCCGGAGAAATGATGGCCATGTACGCTGCCAACAATATCTCCAAGGGCGTATTGAAGTATGCCAATTCGGGTGGTGTGCGTCTGGGCGGACTGGTTTGTAATGAGCGCCAGACCGACAAGGAATATGAGTTGGCCGACGCTCTGGCTGGCATGCTCGGCACCAAGCTGATTCATTTTGTGCCGCGAGACAACATCGTGCAACACGCTGAACTGCGTCGCATGACAGTGATTGAATATGCGCCAGATTCCAAGCAGGCAGCCGAATACCGCACGTTGGCGCAGAAAATTCACAACAATGTGGGCAACGGCACGATTCCAACGCCCATAACGATGGATCAACTCGAAGACATGCTGATGGAGTTTGGAATTATGGAAACCATCGATGAAACGCAAGTGGGATTGAAGGCTGCGGAGTTGGCGGCTGCTGCGTGAGTTAGCGTTGTTTAGCGTGAGTTAGAGGAATCGGGCCGGCGCGGTGTTAAACCACGCGTCGGCCCGATTGTTTATGTTATACGATGTGTATTATGTTAAGTTAAACAACATTCATTTGGTTGAAGCTTCAAAACTATGCCGCCAACTCTGGGTTCAATAGAGATCAGCATCAGATATCGATTGAAGAAAATCGTTTTTAAACGATAATCTCTCATGTACATCGCTCGCCACTACTTGACAGAAGACGAACGTGACCCTTTTCAGGACTGGTTAAAAAAAATGCGCGATCCTGTAGCAAAGATTCGAGCGTGCAATTGGGTATTGGAACGACTGGCATCGGAGACCTGCGCAATGAAAGATCGAAGCCACGACGAAGCAATGGCAGAACTGTTCAGGGACGACCCTCAGTTTGCCGCCGAATATCTGAATGACTTATTGCTCGACGGAGAGCCGGCAGATTTGCTGGTTGCATTGCGGCAGATCGCCGATGCCCATGGCGGTATTCGTGCAGTAGCAAAGGAAACCGAGTTGAATGCCAACCAGCTTTATCGCACCTTATCGCCTCAGGGAAACCCGGAACTACGCAGCCTCTTTGCATTGCTCAAGGCGCTAGGGCTACGTTTAGCCATTCAGCCCGCGCATACTCGGGCGGGATAGTCAGTCTTAAACCACCCGAAAATGGACCGTAGGCACCGTCGGATCCGCAAACGAGGCGCCCAGAGCCAACTCACCATGCCCGTGCAGGACACACTCATCGCGCCGTAGCAGCACGTCTGAGCCCGGCTCGGCGCCAAAGCGCACCCAACTTCCATAACTGCTAACGTCAACCAGCACCACGCTGCCGTTGCGCCATTCCAGACGGGCATGCGTGCGTGAGACACGGGGATCGTTTACCAGAAATTCGACGCCGCGCACTCTCCCGATGTGCACCGGCAACTCAAATGAACGGAAACGCTTGCTATTTCCCAGCCAGGTGAGTTCGATCTCCCGGCCCAGAACGTCAGTCTCGCCATTGAGCAAAGCAGGATCAACCTCGCCCTGTTGGGTCAGGAAATCGGAGGAATCTTCCTCGCGCCATTCAATCTGATACACCGTACACGGCTCGGCACGCCCGCGAATATTGATCGGGCCCAGGATACGGTACGTTACCCCCGGCGCCTCGTGCACGCCAAGCAGGGCCGTCGCATTAGACCAAATCTGGTGCGGCCCACACAGGTCACAGAGGCGAGCGGCCACGTTTACCGCATCGCCATAGCAATCGCCCGACACCAACTCCACTTCGCCGCTGGCCAGTCCGACCCGAACCGGCAGCGCCAGATCAGAAGGCGTGCGCAGCATGCGCTTGAAATACTGACGCTGCAAATCAACAACGGCTTTGACGGCTGCAGCATTGTCCGAAAAAAGGACCAGAACCCCATCGCCCAGTGTCTTGATCAGACGCCCGCCTGCCATCTGACAATGGCGTGCAATACCGGAAGTGATGTCCGTAATGGCTTCTGTTGCCCGCGCATTTCCCAACGCCTCAAACACGGACGTGCTGCCGTGCAAGTCGGTAAATACTACAGTCGTTTGAACACCCATGCCCCAAAAATCCTGATTCTGTTTAAGCCGAGAGTTTAGGGCATTGACACGCCCACAGCAGTTAAATCCTGTTTACAGATGTCCCCAAGCCATCATTACGTCGCGCCCCTGTGACGATAAAGCAACCCGGGCACCAACCGGCAGCAAAACTTTTGTAGCTACATGTCCAAATGGCAGGTTATCAAATATCGGCACACTCACCTGACTTTTCAGCCACTGCCTGACGCGCTCCAAATTAAACCCCCGGTCGTGGGACGTGAGGGTGTAATTTGTGAACTGGCCAAAAATAATAGCTTTCTGCCGCGCCAATACACCCGCATGCAACAACTG
>Ga0007854_10001639_pt1 | contig 14169 bp, 17 predicted proteins | sample CryBogCBH12Aug08_FD_60382 | JGI IMG/M metagenome (GOLD analysis project Ga0007854, IMG submission 60382) | Freshwater microbial communities from Crystal Bog, Wisconsin, USA - CBH12Aug08 | ecosystem: Environmental > Aquatic > Freshwater > Lake | place: Crystal Bog, Wisconsin, USA | collected...
TACCGAAGAAATACAGATAGTCGGACGATTGGCGAACACCAATGTAGCTTGTTTGCAAGAACGCGTCGGTGTTGACCGCTTGACCGCCGCCGTCTGATGACGAGAAATCAGACACGGAGCCGGGAGCGCTGTAAGACCATAAGTTGCCAGGCGGAATGGTTGAGTATTGTTGCGTGGCTGGGTTGATGATCCAAACGCGCGACAAATACGTTTCCATAGCCGAGCCGGAAACGCCGTAAGGCATGAGCGACACGGTGGCGTAAGCCGCACTATTGGCACCGGCTGAAACTGTTACTGCCGGAGCCGTCGTGTAATATTGACCCGTCGAAGACACAACAACCGAAGCGATGGATGTAGGATTGAGCAGCGTTGTAGCGCCAGCTCCCGATCCGCCGCCACCAGAAAACGATACCTGAACCGCTGCGGTAATGTTTGATCCGGCGTTGGTGATAGAAACAGAACCGATACTTGAACCGTCTAAGTTTGCTACAGCGGTTGGTAGTGTTGCGCCACTTCCACCGCCTGAAAAAACAACGCTAGGTGCTGACGAGTATCCAGAACCGCCCGCCGTTAGATTAACGGCTGAGACTGAAGTTCCGGTCAAAACAGCAAGCCCTGTCGCGCCAGCTCCGCCGCCGCCCGAAAAAGTCAATAAGGGAATTGAGGTAAACCCATTTCCGCCGTTTACGACCGTGACCGAAGCTACGCCGACCGGCGCCAACACAGGTTGTGCGGTGGCGCCCGATCCAGTGCCGGTAATTGTTGCTGATGGGGCCGTGGTGTAACCGCTACCACCGTTTGTGATGGATACGCCGGTAATAAGACCTTGACCTGTAATAACCGCCGTTGCCGACGCGCCTGTTCCGCCGCCCGCCGTAAAAGCCATAGTTGGCGCAGAAGTGTAGCCCGTTCCGCCATTTGTAATAGCGATTGTAGTGACAACACCGGCAACCGCTGTTGCTGTTGCCGCGGCGCCAGAACCGCCGCCGCCCGAAAACGTTACCGGAAACGACGCTGAATAGCCTGTACCGCCAACAAGGCTGGTGTAACTTGTTACGCTACCCGTACTTATGATAACTGTACCCGCAGCACCAGAACCGCCCCCGCCGCCGGAAAAACTGATTGATGCTGAAGTGTAACCCGAACCAGCCGCCGTTATTGAAACGCCGCCGACCGAGCCGCTTGAAAGATTTGCTCTCAACTGAGCCGACGTGTTTGACCCGCCGCCCGAAAAAGCCAATTGCACAACATCTCCCGGATTGTAGCCCGTTCCGGGGTTAGTAATGTTAATTTCTGCAATAGCTCCGTTGTTGACGACCGAGCTGAACGTCATCCCGCTGCCGCTGCCGCCATACGCCGTGATGGTTGGCGACGTAGAATAAGAAAACCCGACAGACTGGATGTTGACGCCTTTTGGTGCGGCTGTTCCCGCGCCATAAAGCAATGTTCCGTCCCACACCCAATAATCGTTGGTCGTGTTACGATTGCAAATCAAAAGGTACGTCGAACCCCACTGACGGCCAAACGGAAGGTATCCGGTAGAGGCGGTGTAAAATGTTCCCGCTGGTCCAATGGTAGTTTGAGCCAACGTCGCCATGTTCAACTGAATTGCTGAACCGTCAGACAGGAAAATAGCGCAATATTGGGTCGTGGCTAAGGTGTAAAACCGAAAATAGATGATCGTTGTACCGGTTGGTGCCGTATAGAACGACGGACCTTTATCTCCCAACGCGCGCAGCCGACCGTTACCTAGGCGCACAAAATTTTCAACCCAAATGAACTCTTGGTCTTCAATGGCGTGCGGCGCATCTTGGGCGTTGATGCCCTTGAAAGGAAACGGGGTGTAAACCTTAAAGCCGGGCGGCAGCCCTAAAGCTTGACCAGCTTTACCGGAAATTTCAGGATTGGACGCCATGATGTTCCCTTACAGCGGCGAATGTCGCCATTAAAGAACTAACTTCTTTGCCTGTTGATTCGCTGACGCGGCCATTTTGATTGGATGATCCGAGTTCAATCAAAGTGTCGAGCAATAAAACAAGTGAAGCGGTTCTGACTGAACTGTTCTCTTGTGTACGATCAAGACCGCCCAACACAACGCGAGCGAGAGCGACAGTAGATGCAACGTGGTCGTGGATACCAGACATCTTAATATCCTATTATGGCCCAGACCGATAATAGCCAGGTGTTTTACCGCGATCAACTGCCACACGCGCAACCCCAAGACTATCGGCAAACCGATCTTCCATGACTTGCGCTTGTGCGTAACGACCTGTCGTTTCAAATGCAATGGCTGCTGCGCCGTACTTTAAAGCTTCTTGGAAACCGTCAGGAATGGCGTCGTAATCAGCGTCACTTGTCAAATCAATTGGCACAGCCGACACATCGAGGTCGATTTCAAGATACTGTGAAGGAACGGGGAACATCCAGATTTCACCGGTTGGGCCGTCGTTGTAGACAGACCAGACTGCTGGATAGGACATATTCAACACGGAATACGCGCGGCAATACGCTTGAAAATCATCCCAAGGAAGCCAATCTAGCGCGGGTTTTGTCGTGCCACCCCAATTCACCGAGCAGGTGATTGAGTCGTAGATATAGGCGGTACCTGCGTATTGGGCCTTCAAAAAGTTGTTGAAAAAACCTTGATACGGATACCGCTCAACGCCGGGTATGGTCATGCACGAATTGGTCACAGCGCCATAAGCCGAAGGGAACGGGCCGTTTGGTGAATAGTTAATTGGGTAGTTGGCGTTGTATTGCAGCACGTTGAAATCGGCGTTGTAATCGGTATTAAAATCACCGTTGTTACCTGTTGTTCTTGCCGCGGTATTTGAACCCGCAAACGGATTTGGTAAAGCGCCGGGCTGGGCAGCGGTCGGAATGGCGCTACCAGATACCGCAGATGCACCAAACGCCGACTGACCTGAGATCAACCGACGGATGCAACCTGTACGCTTGGCCGCGTTTTTGCGTGAGGTATTAACCCATCGCGTCAATTGGCTTTGCGAAATGAACGTGTAGTTTTGATCGTTCAGTAGCGCCGAAGTGTCGTTAAGAAGCTGACTGAGTGACATACAAACCGCCCAAATAAGTTAAAGCCCGCACCCGCGTCACCGCAAGCACGGGCTTTTATTTAATCAGCTACTAGCTATTAGACTTGCGTCAAGTAGCTGGTGTCTGTCTGACCACCCATCGTGAAGGTCACAACTGGTGCGGTCGTTACGACCGAAGCGGTTGCGTTGACGATTGGGGTTGGCGAAGAGGTGTAGATACCGCCATCATAAATTACCGCGCCCGTAGCAGTGATACCACCGCTGGAGATTGGAGCCTTGATGTTGGCGTTACGCGTCCTAACCAAACCGGACTGGGTGTATGGGTTGGTGTAAGCAGCTGCGGTCGTTGGGAACGCATCTTCTGCCGTGATCTGGGCAACCGAACCGGCGAGACCCGCACCAGCCGTACCAGCGGCGTAAGCCGTGATCGACCAGCACATGATACCCGTTGCTGCTGCGCTTGAACCGCCGCCACCTGCGAAAGAAAGCGTTGGAAGCGAGGTCTGACCACCCTGACCGTGGTCGAGGCAGAGAACCGCAGTAACCGTGTTAGCGCCCGTGAGCGTTGCGGTTGCTGCTGCATTGTAACCGGTCGTTACGCCGTTCACGCCTTCGCGCGGGTCGTTGATGAACACAACGGTTGGAGCCGAAGCATAACCAGCGCCTTGGTTGGTGACAGTGACCGAAGTAACTGCACTTCCCGTAAGCGTTGCGTAACCAGTTGCCTGAACGCCGCCCGCAGGAGGTGCTTGGAACTGAACCAGTGGTGGGTAGGTGTAGTTCGTGCCACCGTTGGTAACGGTAACAGTCGTGCTGACTGCACCGCCGACAATTGCTTTCCAGATCGAACCGCCAGCCGAAGCCGTAACCGTTGGAGCCGAAGTGTAGGACGAACCACCGTTCGTAACCAATGCACCGACGAGAGCGCCGGTCTGGTTTGCGAGGCGATAGTTAACACCATCCGAGTAGATATAGCGAACGCCTCCCTGATGGTCGCCGTTGCCGATGTTGCGCCAGATACCCGTGATCGGATCGTACTGCTGAACAACGGTGTAAAGACCGGTGTTCACCATGTACCAACCTGCTGGGCTGATAAGCTGTGTTTGACCTGAGATCAAAGTGACTACGTTGGTGGCTACACCCTTCAGAGAAGGTAATACGCCAGAACCTGAAAAGAGACCCATGTGCTCTTACTCCTTAAATGACTGCTGGATACGTGCCGGGAACGTTCGGCCATGCTGCACCGGTAATACCCTGAATTTGGGCACCGGATGAAGGCTTGGCGCAAACGAGATCGGCTGCCGAGATCAGAACACCGATGTCCGAAATCTGACCAACTGGAATCTGGCTTTCGAAACCAGAGAACGTCATTGGTGCATACTCAGACATGTAAAGACCGGTGTAACGCGAGTTTACCACAATGCAAGTGCCGAGTGGGCAGAATGGATCGGGGAAGATCGGCGTATCAAGAACACGGATAGCACGGAAGCCCGCATTAACCGCATCGTCTTTTTCGTAAATCGACCGAGGCTTTGTGGTGAACATTTCAAGCGACATGAAGTCGGACATGAGTTCTGCCCAGTTGGCAGGGTTCATAACCGCATAATCAGGTGCTTCGCCGCCAGCGCCCGCTTGAATACGGGTGAGAAGCTGGGCCATACCAACGCGGGTCGTTGCAGCCGCGCCGGTGTTGGTGATTAGCTGACCCGACCAGAACGAGCCGGGAGTACGCGAAATGCCACCATATGATGGAACGTTCGTGCCGTCGTCATAAGCTTGCGTCAACGAGTCCCAAACTTGGGTGTTGGCGTAGTTGTTGGAATAAAGCGCCTGAGCGTAGGCTTGCTTGATAACAACCGCTGCGTCCGACATCACTGCGCGAAGCTTAGGAATAACAACTTCGGACGACTGGATGATTGCTTCCATTCCGAAGAAGCCGACTGGAACCATACCAAGCTTGAGCGAGAACTGAGCGTTCTGGATCGCTGCCTGATCGGTTGGCATTGGGAAGTCGCCAGCAAACGAACCCCAGTTGAAGGAAACGAAAGACGATCCCTGCACTGGAATGGTGATCTGGCTGACACCGCCGCGTGCAGCTTTGGCGTTCGACATGAACAAGCTGAGAAGCGGATGTGACTGATAAATCTGTACGTATACAGAAGGCAAGAAAGCACGCCGCGTAAGTGCGGCAAGCTGTGCGCCAAGCGCGCCTGAAGGGGTAATACCGCTTCCGGTCAGCGTGGCTACTGGTGAGGTAGGTAGAGCCATTTTTTACGTCCTTTTATTACGCCGCGCGACCGAGCGTGTCCCGAACATACTTGTCAGGGTCTGCTACAAATTCGGTAAGCTGTGAGTCCATGTAACCCATAGGGTCACGATGAAGTTCAACCAAAGCATCGTTGCGGTTCTTGGACCCGAAAAGATCGAGGTCTTGAGGTGCCCAAGTTGGACCGGCAACCTTTGCTGGCGGAGCCTTGCTGGCGACATACGCGGCAGCGGCTTCTGCGTCCGAATAATTGCCCGTTGACTTCATACGATCAATCATCTGATTGAAGCCTTCTTCAGTCAGATTATAGTCGCGGCGGGCTTTTTCGAGTTGTTCTTCAAGCTTTAGTTTAGTGCGCTCTTCATCGGCGGCACGTTTTTCATCAAGACGCTCTTCAAGAAGCTTTTCGTATCTGTCTTCAAGAGTCTTGATCTTGTTCAAGTGTGGTTCAACGATTGGGGCAAACATATCCTCAGTCGTTTTAACGTCGTCCCAACGGGCCTTAGCCGCTTGTTGGATTTTTTTACCGACTTCACCGTCGTTCCAAAGTGCGTCAATCAACTCTTTGGAGCGCTGAAGAGCAATTTGATCTGGGGTCATAGCCATGGTTTACTTCCGACCTTCTGGAGCCGTCGAACCGTTTTTGCCCGAATTACGTGCGGCATCGTCGCCAACGTGTTCGAGGCTGCGGATGTGGTTGGTGCCGTCAGTTGGAAGACCCGACTTGCGTGCGCCAATTCCCATCGTTGGGAACTCAACGTACTGCATAACGCTGCGATCTTCTTTAACGTCGTTAACGTATGGGGTAGGAACTTTTCCCTGTGCCATAACTTACTCCTATGCGCCCATTGGCGGGGTTGGTGGTGGTGGAGCGCCCGCTCCGGGTCCGCCGGGTGGTGGACCACCGGGCATCATACTAGCCATATTAGGCTGTGTCTTAGCGGCACGCGCCATTTCCATCAATTGTTGAATGGCGCCCATCTGATCGCCTTGTGCGCCACCTTCTTTTTCAAGGTGCTTGCCGATGTCGGCAACGGCTTTAAGAACGGATTGATGGAGTGCTGAACCCATTGGCAACTGGGGGAGTGCTTTTTGAAGCGACTCAAGACCCACTTTCAAAGCTGCCATTCCTTGCTGACCTGAACCAGCCATAGGGCCGGGCATACTTGCCGGACCCGCGCCACCCATAGGTGGCATCGCGCCAGGAAGTCCGGGAGCGCCGGGGGCGGGGCCACCGGGCATTGGCATGGGCGGTAAAGCCATAATTTACACTCTCTAAACTAGATCAGTTTATTTACGAGTAGAACGCTTTTTAGAACGGCAGGAAGCCATGTTACTAACCCTCAGAATTACTTGCGCTTAACGCGACGTGAACCATAAGCCATTTTGATCTCCTACAAAAAGATATGAACGGAGACCTCTCGGCCCCCGTTCATCAAACCACAATTACTTGCGGCCCTTGCGGTGCATCTTACGGCCACGCTTTTCGGCAACTTCAGAAACGTCAAACATAGTTAAACTCCTATTGCTGGGAACGTTGAGAGAGCTTACCATCTCAACAGACGCGAGATTACGTTGGCTATAAGAGCCTTGTCAATATATAATTGAGAAAAGCTGTGGTTTATCAAAACGATAGGATGGGATGACATGCACATACCTAAACGCGATCTCGAATCATTCGCCCGAAACTTGGCGAATATTTGCATGTCGTCGCGACAGGCGAGACAAAATCGTGGAGCGTTTTTCGAGTCTTACGCCATGTCTGGTTCAGCAGATGCAGCTGCTCCAGCAATGTTTAACAAGACTTACGCATCACTCGATGATCTCGAATCACTTCTTTTTTCTCCGGTGTCTTTACGCTTTGCCATCACCGATCCTGATCTTCCAAACGTTGTCAACGAATCTAAAGGTCGGGCTGCTGCGGCACGCATTAGAAAATTCTGCCGCCAAACTGATTCGGACAACAAGATTTCCCAAGCCGTCGGAATTGCTCTTCGCAAAGGTCTTGGCATTTTAAAATTAAATTCTGTCAACAAAGAATTTAGTACGCAGTTGGTGCAGCCAGAAAACTTTGGTGTGTTGCACGAGAACTACACGGCGCTTGATGCGGACATGGAAGCGTTTACGCACCGCATGATCATTACGCCCGCGCAATTCCGCAACCTTATTCGCGGTCGTCCTGACGAAGACGACTTGAAAGAACGTGCCAAGACGCACATGAAAGGTATTTCTGGCGGCATGAAAGACGCATCTGCGTCAGCCATGAATATCGTGACGGGCGGGCTTTACCCGTTCCAAGCTGCGGGCAGCGGTCTTCCAAACCAAAGCCGCGGCCTTGTTGACTGGATGTCGCAACCTAAAGCCGACATCGATCCAGCCGTTGAATCAGCCATGCTTGAACTGGACGAGCTTTGGGTATGGGATGACAACCGTGGTGATTGGACAACATTCCAGATCATTGGCGAGGACATTTTGATCGGTGGTAAGTACCAGCTGACCAGTTCGTTCTCCTACAACACTCACGCAAAACAAACTGACCCTGTTCTCAAGGGTAGCCATCCGTTCAGCCTGTTCTGCGCCAATCCGGTGCCGGATTATTTTTGGGGCGCATCGGAAGTTACGCGTCTTGTTCTTCTCCAAGAAGCCATCAACTCACGCATCACAGGCATCAACAAGATGCTTCGCAAACAAGAAGAGCCAGCGACCAAGTTTGTCGGCTCGACCGGCGTGAACCAACAGGCACTCTCTCGCTTCAACAAGCCGGGTGGTTACTGGACTGACTCCAACCCGAACGCCAAGATCGAGCGTGACAACATTCAAATCCCAGAAGCTTTGTGGGCCTCGCTCCATGAGTACGAGCGTATGTTTGACGAGATGATGGGTCTTCCGCCGATCGCCAAGGGTCAAGGCGAACAAGGTGTTCGCTCTGCTCAACACGCCGAAACATTGGTACGTATGTTCTCGCCGCGCTTCAAAGACCGTGCGCTCCTCATCGAGCGTGACGTTGAAAAGTTTGGCGCTCTCATGCTCGACATGGCCCGCGCTCACGTCGATCAAAAGATGATTGCATGGGTTCCAAAAGATGCGGCTGGTTTTGAAAGTTCGTCTATGCCGGGCGAAGAAGCGCTGTTGATCCCGCCAGCTAAGGGTCTTGTGGCAGTGACGTTTACGTTCGCTGATCTGCCAGACGACGTGTCGCTTACTGTTGACTCGCACTCTTCGTCGCCAGCGTTCTCGCAAGACGCCAAGGAACTCGCGTTCAGCCTACAGCGCATCGGCGCAATGTCACCGTCGGAACTTGTCGATCATGTGGACGTCACCGATCCAGACGAGCTGCGCGCCAATATCATGCGCCGCGAAATCGCTCACGCAGAAGCAGCTGCCAAAGAGCAAGAAATGAAAGCGCAAACCCACAAAAAGAAGTAAGGGGCCGAAGCCCCTTATTTTTTACCCGTCGGTTCTGTCCTCATCACCCGTAACGGTGACTGCCCGTTTTTAACATCAGGCAGTTGAATGGATGCCGGATTTAACGCCGCACTCCTGAACGCTCCTGAAATTGCCCGACGACCTAGCAAGTCAGCTTGTTTCTTGTTGATACCCGCTGCTTGCAAACTACGACCGCCAAAATAATTGTCAGCCAATGTCTGCTGCTGGCCCGGTAATTTTGGTGCGACCGCTTCGCCTTGACGGATGTTATCCTTCAAATCCGTCATCTGATAATCTTCCATGACGATACGAGCGGTCTCATCGACAGCCTTCACGACAATTTTGTTACCGATCTGCCCCGGACCTTGACCAGACTCCAACATCCGCTGGAAGTTATCCATCTGCTTTTTCATAGCCACTAATTCTTGCTTCACGATGCAAGCTTTGCTGGGGCATGGCGGATCGTTGATCGGAATGGCTTTGTACGTACGTGTATATTCATGGTCGCACAATTCGCACTTGTACCTGATCTTGTACTTAGTCGGTTCCAAGAAAGTATCAGACTTATTCATGTTGATCTCCAACGTGACGGTCATATCAATCTTCCATTTTCTTGTAAGCGATAGGAACCATATCTAACCTTTGACCACCCGCATTATGCTGCGCCCAATACTGATCGTAAACCCACTTTACGTTGGCTCCGTCATATGAACGGGTTACACGCCAGACCGCCGGAGCAACATTCACGCCGTCCGTCACATAGACTGCGCGTCCCGTGTACGGAAAGTTGACGCTGACCTCCGGCAATTCCTCAAATCCTTTTGGAATTTTGGTTTCTGTCACCACAGGTGTTTCATCAAACAGCGACTCCGGTGTTGGTGCCGGAACCTCAACTTTAGCGCGAAATTTAACGTCTGCTCTACTCATAATCCATACTCCGTTTGCCATGCAGGGGGTTCGGGTTCATCGTCTGCATGATCTTCCATCGTCTTCAAAAAGTTGTACACGATCCGGTTGACCGTGGTTGCGACCGCTGGCTTCTCACCTTTCTGAGCGTTCATCACCGCATCATAGGTTAGACCTTGAGCCATCATGTCTTTTTGCGTCCAGTCTTTCCAAGCACGAACCGCAAACGCCATGGCGAACACTCGATCGTCTTTGCAATTTTCGTCGCGTGACTCTGGCGCACCGATGTGCCCGTTATCGACAACCACCAACGACATTTCGTTCAGCAACGAACGGGAGTTGATGTTTAACTCGTTCGACACATAACAACCGCGAAGCTGGTGCATCAGAATTGACTGGGTATTCCAGTTGGTCTGGAAGCCGATCACATAACCGGCACCCATCGAGTCAGGCCGCTTGTACAGATACATCCGTGCGTGCGAACCGGCGTCTTCCCATCCACGGGCTTTCACCCGCGAAGCGTTGCTTTCTAGTGAAAGCAATTGCCGGAGATGATCGAACTCGCCAAGAACAAGTGCGCCCGGCCCACCGATTTCGGGGTTGACGAGACAATCAACATAGGCAGACGACAAATGGAACAATACCCAAGCCGCGTGTTTGGCCTCAACATCTGCGGTACAATACTCCGCGACTTGTACAACTCGGTCTGCGAAGCACCGCCATACTGAGATGACGTGGTGGTCTTTGTGGTCGTTACGCCCGTAGGCAGGGTCCATACCGATAACATATTTGGCTCCTTCAACCGGTTCTTCCCAGACTTTCAACTCGATGTCGTCGGGGCTATCCACGCCGGGCTTCAACTCAATCATTTTAAAATTGAAGAAGTCGCCGTCCACTTCATACCGGTACGCTTTGTAGCGCACCATTTCTTCGTCCAACCGCTTCATATCCGCCGTAATCACGCGGGTTTGAAAGAACGAATAACCCGTTTGAACAAACGCTTGCTCGGCAGTCCATGGTTGGTTTTGATCCAACAAAGCCGCTTCGGCGCCCGCCGCTTCCGTTTTCCACCGTATCCAAGCCAGTTGTTCAGCCGTGACTTTGTGGCCGTAGTTCTCTTGAACGGCGGCAATCATTTCTTTCTCTTCAAACTCCGGCGGATGCAAGCCGTGTTGCAAGAACCGCGGGTCTTTCCGTGGTATCCGGTTCGTGTCGCCAGCCCACCAGCCGACAAAGAAAGATTTGGCCGACAACGGATCATTCAAGCCATCGACATACCGTGTACGCCAATGGTTGAACCCTTTTGCTGTCGACTCATAAATAAACAAACGGTTGGGGTTCGTTTGAGCAAAGCCTTCCTCAAGCGACTTCAATCCTTCCGCCGAGCCGTAAGCTGCAACTTCCGTCAAATGTCCGAAGGCATAACCGACACCTTCGCCCCATGACGTTCCTTTGTCCTTCGTACCGGCCACCAACAAATCCAACCGTGCCCCGTTGGAGAACTGCAACATTTGCCGGTTGGATCGAACGATCTTGAACGTGTCGCCAAAGTACCCGTCAGGAAACGACTCAACGTACTTTTCCAGCAACATACGGTTGGCTTCGCGGTTCTTTTCCGTGTCCGTCACCAGACACCCGATGATGTTCGGGTGCAGCGCCATCCAGAACACATCGATCGCCAGTGACACAGTGGTCACTCCAAGCTGGCGGGACTTCAAGCAATAGAACTTGTGAATGTCGCTATCCAGCCCCGTGCCGACTTCATGGATGAAACGGCGTTGCGATTCCCACAGTTCCAGCTTCGATCCACGCTCGTCTTGCGAGATCGCTTCCTTGGATGAAATACGAATATCACCAATGAAGTCTTGAAACAGCTTGAGCCATTTTGATGATTTTACCGCCATGTCATTTGACCCATTGGTTGTACGGGCACTGGTTCCGGTGGCGACCAATCAAAGTTATGGTCGTTCAGGATGTCCCAAGCCATTTTCATTATATTGGCGACTTCTTCACCTTTTGCAATTCGGCGGCGAATATCCGCGGCCTGTGCATCAAGCACCGGACCAATACGGTTGACCTTTTTCTTTTTCGCTTTGAACTTTTTAGCCAATTTTTCCAGTTTTTTGGCCGAATTTCCGAGCCTTTCACGCTCATTTGCTTCAGCCTCGATCTGGTTCTCCAACGTCTTGATCGCATCCCCAAGGATGTCAAAACGATCCAATTCAAGGTTACGAGCCTCGATTGTGTTCAAAATTGTGTTGATTGCGTTGGTCGCAAAGTGCAACGCCTGAGAAAATGTGTTGTCAGGTTGCCCGTCACCCACATCGCCAGTTTCGTCATAACGTTTCCGGCGGTCTTCGTCGCTCAAGCAATCAAAAGCCAGCGTCAACGCACCAAATTGCTCCGCATCTCCACCACCGTCGGGGTGCGCGGACTTGGCCTTAACACGATACGCCTTCTTGATGTCAGCAGGACTCGCGTCCCGCCCGACACCCAAGACATCGTATAAATCAGACATGATTAAAGCCCGTTGTTCTCGCGCCAGCCTTTGAAGGCCCACTGGTCGTCTTCAGACAACTCAAAAGTAAATTCACCCTGTTCAGGTTTTACAGCGGGTTTTTTTGGTTCGCTGTCAACAGGCTTTAAAGACCAGTGCAATTGAAGATCAAATACTTCCGCAAAATCTTTAACTGTTTCAAGAGTTACTTCACGGTCACGCCATTTGGAAATGACTTCGCCACACCGATCAAACGTTTGTTCAATGCTTGCCATCTTGTTTCTCCCGATCAAGACCCGTTTCAATAAAACGCCGTGCAGCTTGGGTGTGAGATACATCCTGCCGCACGGCGTATTGCTTCAACCTATCCAAAAGAACCGAGGACACGGGAACAGTTACCTTTTCCCGCTTGGCGTCCTCTTTCTTTGTATAGATGCGAGGCATTATTTTTTCTTCTTTTTCTTAGGTGGGTGAGCGAAGTCACCCAAGTTGGCAATACGGTTTGAGACTGATGGAGCCTTCTTCTCGACCTTACTCGGAGTATTCAGGCTTTTGGCAATCTCTTCCGCAATAGGCTTCTTCGCCATTTTACTTGCCTTTTTTAGCCGCGGCGATTGCCTCTTTCAAAGGCTTGCCTTCTTTCATTGCCTTCTTGGCGGCTTCGGCAACATTCTTCTTGCCGGTCTTAGCAGCTGCTGGTGCAGCTTTCTTAGGGGTCATAGCCATTTTTATCTCCTCATATGGTTCTGCGACGGCGGGGCTTGTCGATGCTGTCGTCGAAGAGACTTTCGGGTTTTGGGGTGTCATCGACAACTTCGTCACCCAATTCAACAACTTCTTCAACATCTGGAACTCCGACGGGTTCAGGTTCAGGTTGTACCGGCTCAATTGCGGTAAGCGAACGATGTTTCGCCAACGCCGACTGTACACACATTCCCACCATTGCGACAGCGGCTCTATATGCCGAAATGGTGTGTTTTGTGCGGTTGTCAGTCGGGATGTCCCACACCGCTCGCTCCGCCGCTTTCTTCAACTCCCCAGCAAGGTCGTCTAAGAAACTTTGAAATTGTTGATCCATGATGGCTCCTTGATCTGATTCGATAGTATCAGATGGTTTATGGGATGACAAGCTGTCCGCAGTCGCAGTGCCACATCAGAACACTGTAATAATTATGAGGCCGTCCAAGGTCAGCAACAATCATCCAGCCCTGTTGATGGTATTCATCGACCCTAGAATGGATCACATATTTAAACAATCCGGTTCTTATCACGGCGCTTTTCCAAGCTAACTTATTGATATTGCTTGTCTTAAATGGGTAAGGACAACTTGTCAACATCAAAAAATTTTTTGGGGGGCGGAGCAAGTGTGTCGCCGGAATAAATTCGTAACGAGTCCATTCGCTTTTTAGAGCGAAAAGTTAATTACATACTCGCGGGGCCGTCAGGCCCTCGCCTCTTACCTAACAGTGCTACGGCTATACAGAGCCGCGAGCGTAGCGAGCCACCAACAAAGCTAAGGCCGTTACTCCGAGCGAGCGAAGCGAGCGAGAAAAATTTTATAAAAGCTAAGGCTATTAAATCCGCGAGCGTCAGCGAGCCTCTTACTTAACAAAGCTAAGGCCGGTCGAGCGAGCGAAGCGAGCGAGCCGATTTTTTTTGGGCGCAACGGTGCGCAACGGTGCGGCGCAACGGTGCAACGGCTCGGCGCAACGGTCGCCGCAACGGCGCAACGGCGCAACGGCTAAACGGTGCAGCAGCGCAACGGTGCGCAACGGTCGGCGCAACGGTTGCCGCGAGTCGATTTTTTTTCGGCGCGAAAATTAGGCAAGCCGCGACTTCTTCAAAAATTTTGACGTTTTCGAATCCGTGTCGGCGTTTTGCCTTCAACGGGTGGGGCGGGTTTGCGATTGCGATTTTTTTGGATTCCGGTGTGGCGGCGTTTTGGTGTATAGGCTCGGCGGCGTGAAAAATTTTTGCGAAGCGAAAATTTTTTCGGATGTATTTACTCGCGCCACGCGGAG
>Ga0007854_10001644_pt1 | contig 14153 bp, 15 predicted proteins | sample CryBogCBH12Aug08_FD_60382 | JGI IMG/M metagenome (GOLD analysis project Ga0007854, IMG submission 60382) | Freshwater microbial communities from Crystal Bog, Wisconsin, USA - CBH12Aug08 | ecosystem: Environmental > Aquatic > Freshwater > Lake | place: Crystal Bog, Wisconsin, USA | collected...
AATTGGCAGGGAAAGGCGGATGCAGCCCTAATTTCGGCGGCAGGAAATCGCCATTAAGGACTGATAATTTTTTCATCAAATACAAACCCACGTTTTTCACACCACACCGACCATTGTTTCCATTTCCCTTACGCCAAATATACCCCCTGAATCTCTATCGGTTCCCGGAGTGCAAGAGGCGCTATCCAATAGCGCGTCTATCATTTTCGCGAGTACAATACAATTTCCGAGCATTGATAGAATATCTCTTCGTTCAGCAACCAAACCTTTGTGTTGAATGGCATCTGAACTGTTCAGCAATTCTGTGAGAATTTTAGATATTCCAGAGGACGGGCGTTGCACGCGAAATGGAAAATCCTCAACGATATATCTAATGTGTTCGGCAAATGAAGTCAGCTTTGCAAGTTCGATTTCATTTTTCTGAAACATAGATCTCATAGCGTTGGCAAACCAACGCAACTGCACCGAATAGCGTTCCAGCCTTAAAAAATTCAATAGAATTTTTGTCATATTAATTTCACTTTGTCGTTCCTCTGCAAGCATTTTCTTAGCAGACTCTCTTATCGGGTTGGGTACATCAACAAGTTTGATTTTTTCAGTTCCCGGACGGTGAACCGCTGGTCGTCGATCCGGGCCAATAAAGGACATCGTCACAACGAACGGCCTGCGCCAAAGCGCGAATCCCTCAACCCGGTCCAGGGTTGGTCCAGGCGCCACCGGCAGCAACATGATGTCGTCTGCCCCGCATTCTGCGACTTTATGGACATATTCTTAGAGCTGGCCGGGTTTGTTCGGACAGGAATCGGCGCTGGATAAGTGGATCCTCTGCCGGTTGTCTTCCCGAGGTGCCGATTTCTCAGCGTCATGCCGGGAGCCCGTAGGGCGACCAGAGTGACGCTGAGAAATCGGCGGCGAAATCATGCCGCCACCGACTGCGGCAACGTGTTGAAATACACCTGATCCGGCGTCTGCCGGTCAAGGCTCGAATGAGGCCTTCTGCCATTATAGAAGTTGAAGTATTGACCGATTGAAGCCCGCGCCTCGCTGACGCCGGCATAAGCCCTCAAATACACCTCTTCATACTTCACCGAGCGCCAGAGCCGTTCGACGAAGACGTTGTCCCGCCATGCTCCTTTGCCATCCATGCTGATGGCGATGCCGTTGCTGGCCAGCAGTTGCGTGAATTCGATGCTGGTGAACTGGCTGCCTTGGTCGGTGTTGAAGATTTCTGGTCGGCCGTGCCTGGCCAGGGCCTCCTCGACCGCCTCGATACAGAAGTCCGCCGACATGCTGATGGAAACCCGCCAGGCCAGAACCTTGCGGCTGAACCAATCGACAACCGCGGCCAGATAGACGAAGCCGCGGGCCATAGGAATGTAGGTGATGTCCATCGCCCACGCCTGGTTCGGCCGGGTGATCGGCAGTCCACGCAGGAGGTACGGATAGACCTTGTGCCCTGGTGCCGGTTTCGACGTATTCGGCCGCCGATAAAGCGCCTCGATGCCCATCCGCTTCATCATACGGGCCACGCGCTCGCGGCCGATCTCCATGCCCTCCGCGTTGACCATGTCGCGCAACATCCGGCTACCCGCGAACGGATAATCGAGGTGAAGTTCGTCAATCCGTCGCATGATCGCCAGCATGGCCGGCGATGTCGGACGGGGCAGGTAATACACGTTGCTGCGGCTGAGGTTCAGCAGTTCCGCCTGTCGGATTACCGGAAGGTTGTGCGTGCGGTCGATCATTTCTTTGCGCTCAGCATGCCGGCCTTGCTGAGCGCGCCGGCCAAAAAATCGTTTTCCAATGCCAATTGGCCGATCTTGGCGTGAAGGGCCTTCAGGTCGACAACCGGGGCCGCCGCCTCAGCCGAGCCGCCACCAAATACTCCAGCCGCCCCTTCAAGAAGTTGGGTCCGCCAGGTCGTGATCTGGTTCGGATGAACGTCAAATTGCTGGGCCAATTCAGCCAGCGTCTTCTCGCCCTTAACGGCCGCCAATGCCACCTTCGCCTTGAAAACCGGTGTGTGGTTCCGGCGTGTACGTTTTGCCATGCTCTCTTCTCCTGGTCCGCGGCATCGTCGCCGCTCTCAGGCAGAAAATCCACTTATCCTACTGTCCGAATTTCCCAGGCCGGCTCTGTCGGCAACCAAGTCTTTGGTCTGGACGATACGGCTATAAGTGGGGCCATTGACTTTGAGTTCACTGAAAGCCAGCCACCAGGCGGAGACCACGCAAATCAGCATGACCATGATTGCCACCGTCACGGCAGTCAGTTTGCTATTAATGGAGGTAAATCCTAGCACTTTTAATCCCCTTACTCGCAGCCTGAGGGGGAGCTTACAGGTGCAGTGCACAATAAACGATCCCCAAATGGGGATAGACCAAAGAAATCAATCAAGAGTCTTTTTGATCGATTTGGGTGGTTCTGCCGACATCCGAGGAAAACGGCGCGGAAATTCTTGTCCTAATCAGGCCGTCTCGGCGGGGTGCAGGGTTTTTGAGGTTGTGGGCAGGCTTCGCTCAGCGGGGCCAAGCCCTCGCTCAGCCCGATCCATTTATCCACTTCCAAGGCATCAAAGCCAACCATGCGGCCACCGTCCGAATGCATCAAGGGGCGGCGGATCAGCAAAGGATCCTTGCACATCAAGGCCAGCGCCGTTGCTTCATCGGTTGTTTCTGGAATGACTGTGCCGGCTTTGACGGCGGGGGCCGCACGGTTGAACCACAAGGCCACGGGGCGATTGCCGAAGAAAGGGCGCAAGGTCTCGGGTGTCCAGTTCTGCGCGCGAATGTCCAATGCGACAATCTGATGTCCGGATTGCGACAATCGTTGCTTTTGTTTGGTGTTGTTGACGCAGCCGGGCTTTTCAAAGAAATCGATGACCGCCATTTGCAAGGTCTCCATAGCAAGAAAACTTAAGTCAGGCCCATCGGTCAGGGCTCGGCCTAAAGAATGCAAAATAGAGGCCGCCGGGCGATGTCCGCGCGCTTCGCCCCCGTCATCTGTTGGTCTTGCAACATACTGTCGGCCCCTTGTCGGGTTCCGGACAGACGGCAAATGGCCGCCTCATGGCCGGCATACCCTTGTTAATGCACTGAAAAAAAACAATAAAAAGTTTTCTGCTGCGTCGCACCATCGGTTGGCACGGTGGTTGCGTATCTCTTGGCATGGTCAGGGGAGACCCCTCGACCGACGATTTTTGAAGGTAGATGGAAAGGAACTCTCACATGTCTTTGCGTCAGATCGCGTTCTACGGGAAGGGCGGTATCGGTAAGTCCACCACCTCCCAGAACACCCTCGCCGCCCTGGTCGAGATGGGCCAAAAGATCCTGATCGTCGGTTGCGATCCCAAGGCCGACTCAACCCGCCTGATTCTGAACACCAAGCTCCAGGATACGGTTCTGCATCTGGCGGCGCAGGCCGGCTCGGTCGAGGACCTGGAACTCGAAGATGTCATGAAGATCGGCTACAAAGGCATCAAATGTACCGAAGCTGGCGGTCCTGAACCAGGGGTCGGCTGTGCCGGGCGTGGTGTTATCACTGCCATCAACTTCCTTGAAGAAAATGGTGCCTATGACGACGTCGATTACGTCTCTTATGACGTGCTGGGCGACGTGGTCTGCGGCGGCTTCGCCATGCCGATCCGTGAAAACAAGGCTCAGGAAATTTATATCGTCATGTCGGGCGAGATGATGGCGCTTTATGCGGCCAACAACATCGCCCGCGGCATTCTCAAATATGCCGGTTCCGGCGGGGTGCGTTTAGGTGGCTTGATCTGCAACGAGCGGCAGACCGATCGTGAGTTGGATCTGGCGGAATCGCTGGCTGCCAAACTCAACACCCAGATGATCCATTTCGTGCCGCGCGACAATATCGTCCAGCATGCCGAGCTGCGCCGCCAGACGGTGATCCAATATAAGCCGGATTCCAAGCAGGCCGAGGAATATCGCACATTGGCGACCAAGATCCATGCCAATGGCGGCAAGGGTACGATCCCGACGCCGATCACCATGGAAGAGCTCGAGGACATGCTGCTTGAGTTTGGCATCATGAAGTCAGACGAGCAGGCTCTGGCCGAATTGGAAGCCAAGGAAAAGGGCCTTAGCGCCGCCGGCTGACCGGTCACCGCCTGGCCCGCCGGTCTTTTCCGGCGGGTCCGGCGGGTGGCAACGCTAAAGCGTAACGCAGAGGAGAAGGGCCATGAGCCTCGATTACACCAATGATGCTGAATTCAATGAAGAGTTGATCAAGGAAGCGGTCGCGGTTCATCCGGAAAAAGCCGGGAAGAAGCGGGCCCGTCATCTGGGTACGGTCAAGACCGATGCCGAAGGCACTTCGACTTGCGGCGTCAAGTCCAACATCAAGTCCGTGCCGGGGGTGATGACCCAGCGCGGTTGCGCCTATGCCGGCGCCAAGGGCGTGGTCTGGGGCCCCATCAAAGATATGGTCCATATCAGCCATGGCCCGGTGGGTTGCGGACATTATTCCTGGTCGCAACGTCGTAATTATTTTACCGGCACTGTCGGTATCGACAGCTTTGTCACCATGCAGATCACCTCGGACTTCCAGGAACGCGACATCGTCTTTGGCGGTGACAAAAACCTGGAAAAGATGATCGACGAATTAGAGACCATGTTCCCCCTGAGCCGGGGCTATTCAATTTTGTCGGAATGTCCGATCGGTTTGATCGGCGACGATATCGAAGCCGTGGCCAAGAAGAAAGCCAAGGACACCGATAAACTGGTGGTGCCCTGCCGTTGCGAAGGTTTCCGCGGAATTTCGCAGTCGCTCGGCCATCACATTGCCAATGACGGGATCCGTGACTGGGTTCTCGGCAAGCGTGAGCAGGAATGGGAAAGCACGCCTTACGATGTCAACCTGCTTGCCGACTATAATATCGGCGGAGATATCTGGCCCTCGCGCAAATTGCTAGAAGAAATGGGTCTGCGGGTGATCGGGGCCTGGACTGGCGACGCGACGCTGGCAGAAATCGAACGGGCGCCAAAAGCCAAAGTCAATCTCATCCATTGCTACCGGTCGATGAATTATATCTGCCGCCATATGGAAGAGACCTGGGGTATTCCGTGGCTCGAATATAATTTTTTCGGCCCCTCCCAGATTGCCAAGTCTTTGCGGAAGATCGCCGCTCTGTTTGACGAGACCATTCAGGCCAATGCCGAAAAGGTAATCGCCAAATATCAGCCCTTGGCCGATGCCGTTATCGCCAAATACCAGCCCAGGCTGAATGGCAAACGGGTGATGTTGTTTGTCGGTGGCTTGCGGCCGCGCCATACCACCACCGCCTATGAAGATCTTGGCATGCAAGTGATCGGTACCGGCTATGAGTTTGCTCATAACGACGACTATCAGCGCACGGCCGAATATCTGAAAGACGGCACGCTGGTTTATGACGATGCCTCCGAATATGAGCTTGAGCTGTTCATTGAAAAGCTTAGGCCCGATCTGGTCGGATCCGGCATCAAAGAGAAGTATGGCACCCAGAAAATGGGCGTCCCCTTCCGCCAGATGCATTCCTGGGATTATTCGGGTCCCTATCATGGCTATGACGGCTTTGCCGTGTTCGCCCGCGACATGGATCTTGCCGTCAACGCCCCCGTCTGGAGCAAGGTGAAGGCTCCATGGAAGGCCGCTTAACCGGTCGTCCGCAGACAGACGTCTTGTAATTTCACGGCCTCCCGGCCAGAGGACCCCCCGACCGGGACGCCGAACCAAGGAGTAGCGTGTCATGCCCCAGAGCGCAGATAAGGTCAAAGACCATATCGCCCTATTTCAGGAGCCGGAATACAAGGAATTGTTCGCCTTTAAAAAGGAGAACTATGAATGCCGTCCGGCTGACGATGAAGTGGCCAAACAGCTGGAATATTCCAAGAGCTGGGAATATCGCGAGAAGAACTTTGCCCGTCAGCATGCCGTGATCAATCCACCCAAGGCCTGCCAGCCGCTGGGGGCGGTGTTTGCCGCCGCCGGTTTCGAGGGCAGCATGCCTTACGTCCATGGTTCGCAGGGCTGTGCCGCTTATTTCCGTTCGCATCTGTCCCGCCATTTCAAGGATGCCTCGGTCTGTGTTTCAGACTCCATGACCGAAGATGCGGCCGTGTTCGGGGGCTTGGCCAACCTGGTCGATGGCCTGCAGAACTGTAACGCTTTGTATAAGCCGAAAATGATTACGATTTCGACCACCTGCATGGCGGAAGTGATTGGCGACGACTTGTCCTCGTTCATCAATTCGGCCAAGGAAAAGGAAGCGATTCCGGCGGATTTGCCAACACCGTTCGCCCACACGCCATCCTTTGTCGGCAGTCATGTCACCGGCTACGACAATATGATTAAAGGGATCCTGCACTACTTCTGGGAACGTGAAAGCGAACTGACCCCGAAGCCCGGCAGCAAGATCAACATCATTCCCGGTTTTGACGGTTATGCCCCGGCCAATAACCGCGAATTGAAGCGTTATCTGGATATGATGGGCGTCGATTATACTTTGGTGTCCGACGTTTCCGACACGTTCGACAGTCCAACCGACGGTCACTACAAGATCTATTACGGCGGCACCACCATCGAGGACACCCGCAACGCCATTCATGCCAAGGCAACCGTGTCCCTGCAGCAGTTCTCGACAGAAAAGAGCCTGGAATATTGTGCCAGCAAGGGCCATACCGTGGCGGCTCTCAATTCCCCGATGGGCCTGACCGGCAATGACGCCTTCTTTATGAAAATTGCCGAATTGAGCGGCAAACAAATCCCCGAGGCCATCGAAATCGAGCGTGGCCGTCTGGTCGATGCCATCGCTGACAGCACCGCCTGGCTGCATGGCAAGCGGGTGGCCTTATTCGGTGATCCCGATGTGGTCTATGGCTTGACCAGCTTCCTTCTCGAGTTGGGAATGGAGCCGGTCCATATCCTGGCCGCGAATGGTACGGCTGAATGGGAAGAAAAGATGAAAGCGCTGCTGGCCACCTCGCGTTTTGGCGATGGTGCGACGGTATGGCGCGGCAAAGACCTCTGGCATCTGCGGTCCTTGCTGTTTACCGAGCCCTGCGATCTGCTGATCGGCAGTTCCTATGGCAAATATCTTGAAAAAGATACCGGTACGCCTTTCATCCGGCTGGGTTTCCCGGTTTTCGATCGCCACCATCACCACCGGTTCCCGACCTTCGGTTATCAGGGCGCGCTGCGTGTCCTGGTCGAAATTCTGGACCGTATCTTCGAAGTGGCCGACGGCGCCTCGGACATATCTTTCGACCTGACCCGTTAAGGAAGAAGCCCCCCGGCGAGTGTTAGTTCTCCGGGGGGCTCATTTTTTGGCCAAAGCCGTCAGGGCCGCGCCGCTCAGCCGATGCGGGCGCCAGTTGTTCAATTCACGGAATCCCAGCCTCTGGTAAAAACGCCGGCCGGCGTCATTTTCCGCCACCACATTGACATCAAGCCGACAGCAACCGCGCGCCACCGCCAGTTTTGCCGCTGCCCGCAGCAAAGCGGCCCCTGTGCCCTGGCCGCGCCAAGGCTCCTCAATAAACAGATCATGGATCATGAGCGTGGGGGCGCCATGCCAGCTGGAATAGGCGGGAAAGTGGATCAGCATCCCATGGACGGCGCCGTCGCTCTCGGCCAGCAAGGCTTCAAATTTAGGCTCGGGGCCAAAGCCATCGGCGCAAAGTTGGTCTGCGTTGGTTCGTACGGACTCGGGTTCGCCTTCGAACGCCGCCAGCAGCCGTAAAAGGCGCAAGAGGGTTGCGCTGTCCTCGGCCCGGGCTGCGCGGATAATCAGAGGCATGGGCGATCCTTCCCAAGGAATGAAACACACCGACAAAACCCTTGTCGCACTTCTGACAATCCTCGGCGCAATGTCGGAAGATCTCAAGCATTTCCGCCATTTCTTATCATGGCACGACCTTTGCGTTACCGCTTAACGAACCGCAATGGGGAGTGACCCATGCTAAAGCGTAAGATCCAGGAACTGATGAACGAGCCAGCTTGCTCGGTTAATCAGGGAAAGTCGACCGACGAACGCAAGAAGGGCTGCGGCAAAGCGCTGGTGCCCGGCGCGGCTGCGGGCGGCTGCGCTTTTGATGGTGCCAAGATTGCCTTGCAGCCCATCACAGATGTGGTGCATCTGGTGCACGGCCCTTTAGCCTGCGAAGGAAACTCCTGGGACGGGCGCAATTCCTGGACGACCGGTTCAGATCTCTATCGGCGCGGCTTTACCACCGATCTTGGCAATCTCGACATTATTGCCGGCGGGGAGAAGAAACTTTATCGCGCCATCAAGCAGGCCATTCAACGTCATCAGCCGCCGGCCGTCTTCGTTTATCAGACCTGCGTGGGGGCTCTGATCGGTGATGATATCGAAGCCGTCTGCAAAGCTGCCAGCAGCCGATTAGGCACACCGGTAATCCCGGTCAATGCGCCCGGTTTCGCCGGATCAAAAAATCTCGGTAATCGCTTGGGTGGTGAGGCCCTGTTCGATCATGTCATCGGCACCGTTGAGCCAAGTGATGCCGGTCCTACGGATATCAATATTCTGGGTGAATATAATGTCGCCGGCGAGCTGGATCAGTTCCGTCCGCTTCTGACCCGGCTGGGCATTCGGCTGCGGACCTCGATCACGGGTGATGCGCGTTATGCCGATGTGGCGGCTGCGCACACAGCCCGGGCCAATATGGTTTTATGCAGTCAGGCCTTGGTGACGCTGGCCCGTAAAATGAAGGAAAAATGGGGTATCCCTTATTTCGAGGGATCGTTTTATGGCATTTCCGATACCTCGGATGCGCTGCGCAATATCGCCCGGATGCTGGTGGAACGAGGCGCTGATCCGGCGCTTTTGTCCCGCACCGAGGCGCTGATTGCCGAGGAAGAGGCCAAAGCCTGGGCCCGTCTGGCCCCTTACAAGCCCCGGTTGGCCGGCAAGAAAGTGCTGCTTTACACCGGCGGTGTCAAAAGCTGGTCCGTGATCCAGGCCCTTCAGGAAGTCGGCATGGAGGTGGTGGGCAGTTCGGTTCGCAAGGCCACCAATGAAGACAAACGCAAAGCGTTGGAACGGCTGGGCGATGACGAGGAAAAACTGGCCGATGCCATCACGCCGCGGGACATGTATGCCATGTTCAAGGAGGGGCGGGCCGATATGATGTTGTCGGGAGGGCGTTCACAATTCGTGGCGCTGAAGGCCCGCACGCCCTGGATCGACATCAATCAGGAACGTCATCACGGCTTTGCCGCCTATGACGGCATGGTGTCGCTGGTTCAGCAAATTGATTTGTCGATCAATAATCCCATCTGGGCGCAAATCCGCGCCCCGGCGCCTTGGGAATAGGCGAAGGAACGGCGTTCATGGCAATCATCGTCGATCAAAATAAGGCTTTGTCGACCAGCCCCCTGAAGATCAGTGCCCCTTTGGGCGCGGCCTTGGCCTTCATGGGGATGAATGGTTGCTTGCCGATGTTTCACGGTTCGCAAGGGTGCACTGCCTTTGCCCTGGTGATGATGGTCCGCCATTTCCGCGAGGCGATTCCCTTGCAGACCACCGCCATGAATGAAATCAGCACCATTCTTGGTGGCATGGATCAAGTCGAACAGGGCTTGTTGAATATCGCCAAGCGCGCCAAGCCAAGCGTGATCGGAGTCATTTCGACGGCCTTGACGGAGACCCGTGGTGAAGACATGGCCGGGGAGTTGAAAGTCATCCGGGCCCGCCATGCTGAACTGGCCGATATCGCGGTCGTGGATGTCAGTGCCCCGGATTTCGCTGGAGCCCTGGAAACCGGTTGGGGGAAGGCGGTCACCGCTATCATCCGCCAACTGGTTGTTCCGGCCGCTCCGTTGCCGGCAATGGGCAAGCAGGTCAATCTGTTGCCCGGCTGCCATCTGACCCCTGGTGATGTTGCGGCTTTGAAAGACATTATTGCCGATTTTGGTCTTGAGGCCGTGGTCCTGCCGGATCTGTCCGGTTCTTTGGATGGTCATGTGCCGGACCAATATGTGCCCACGACTTTAGGCGGCACAGAGGTTGCGGCCGTGAAATCTATGGGGCGCGCCCAGCTGACCATTGCGATTGGCGAACATATGCGCTTCGCTGCCCGCGCCCTCGAGGAAAAAACGGGCGTTCCCTTTCTTTTGCTGGATCGGGTTACCGGTCTTGAGGCGGTGGATCGTCTGATGGTCTGCCTGTCAAATGTCGCCGGCGTTCCGGTTCCGGCCCGGCAGCGTCGGGCGCGGTCACAATTGGTGGATGCCATGCTTGACGGGCATTTCTATTTTGGTGGGCGTGCCGTAGCCATTGCCGGAGAGCCGGCCCTGCTCTCGACTTATGCCAGACTGGTCAGCGAGTTGGGGGGACGGATTGCGGCGGCGGTCACCACGCAGGCTCTGCCCTGCCTGGGTGATTTGCCGGTCGAGCGGGTGGTGGTCGGGGATTTTGAAGATCTGGAAGAACAGATTTCCGACGCGGGCGGCTGCGATCTGCTGATTGCCAACTCCAATGGGCGTCAATTGGCCCATCGCCTGTCTGTTCCCCTGTTCCGAGCTGGCTTTCCTGTTTTCGACCGGCTTGGCGCAGCACAGATGGTGTCTGCCGGCTATGGCGGCACCCGTGATTTGATCAATCAGTTGGGCAATCTCTTGATGGACTGTCCCGGCCATAACCACGAGGAGCACAGCCATGGCCATGCGACGGCTGCGGCTGGTTGATCCAGCCCAATTTGATGGGGGCGGCCAAACCCCGCCCAGCAAAGGAGGTCACATGAGAATCGCCGTCGCTACGCAGGACCGCCAGCGGGTCGATGCCCATTTCGCCAGTGCCAAGACGTTCATGTTCTTCGACGTCAGTTCTGAAGGCCATACCTTCCTGGAGGCCATACAGTTCGATACGGTCAGTGATCAGTCCGGTCAGCATCAAGAGGATGGTGAGGACCGGTTGGCGGCCAAGATCGGTGCTCTTGAGGGGTCCGCCATGCTGTTCGTGCGCGCCATCGGTGGTCCGGCTGCCGCGCGGGTGATCCGCGCCAAAGTTCATCCGGTCAAATTACCGGTGGACGAACCCATTGCCGATGTTATCGAACGGATCCGTTCGGTTCTAAAGGGCACCCCCCCGCCTTGGATGCGCAAGATTCTGCGTGATGCCGAGGCCGGGGATGAGCGCTTTATTGATGATGAAAATTGAAGGAGCGCGCGGATGACTTTGCCCCCCGCCGATGAGGCCTTCTTCAAATCCCTGGCCCTGTTGATCAGGGCACAGGACAGTGCCGGTGTCTGGGACAGCGAACCGGACGCGGCCTTGCTGGCGCCCTTTATCGTTACCAAAGAGCAGCGGCGGGCGATCCCCCTGATGGGGGAGCCTGATCCCGATATTCTCTGGCGGGTCGAGCTGTTTTACGGGGCCATTGGTCTCGGTATCGAGAAACGGACCGGCCACAACGCCGCGCCCTTGATGAAGATCCATCATGAAGGCTGGGGCCGTATGATTTTAACCGCCGGAAAATTGGTCGTGGTCAACGCCTATTTGCGGGATCTGCATCGCTTTGGCTTCGAGTCCCTTGAGGCGATGGCGGCCAAAGCCAATGGAATCATTCAAGACGCCGTCGCTCTTATCGAGAAATTTCCTGAAGTCGCTTCCGCTTAATCATAACCCAAGGAGTAGCAATCATGTCCTTTCTGACCTTCACCAAGCGCGATGGTTCGCCCTGGACCCCAAAATATATCCAGGAAATCAGCAAAGAGCTGTGTATCGGCTGCGGCCGTTGTTTCAAGGTCTGTACCCAGGCCGTGCTGAAGATGATGGGGATCAATGAAGACGGCGAACTTTGTGATCCGCTGGACGACGACGACGATTCAAATCGTAAGATCATGATCATCGAACATGCGGGAAATTGCATTGGTTGCGAAGCCTGTGCGACCGTATGCGGCAAAAATGCCCAGGTTCATGCGCCGGTGCCAGCCTGAGTTTTGCTGAGACCTGTCGCCCGCGGCTGACTATGATTTGTCGCTGCGGGCGGCACGGGCCTCGGCCAGCCGCGCCCAGGCCAATTCACGGATCGCTTCTTCCTGATCTTCCAGCAACTGCGGCAGCATTTCGACCGGAGCCCGTTCGGTGACGGCGAAACGGACGCGAATATCCGGGTCGTCGGCCATCAAATGAAGCTGCGCCTCCGGCAGCCGTTCGGCAACAGCGACCCGAACCATCGGCGCTTTATCCTTGACCATGCCGCATAGCCGTTCGTTGGGCAGTCTGCGGGCGACCCATTGCCGAACTTCGGGTTCGATATCCGAGATGGCCAAGGGCAACAGCTCAGGCGGAAGGCGACGGACCACCACCAGACGGACATAGTAATCCTCGTCGCTCAGCATTCCGAGCAGGGCGCGACCGTGCAGACGGCTGGCCACCGCCACCCGAACCCGGCGCTCAGGATCCGTGGCCAGCGGTTCGATTCGCTGTAACGGCAGCCTTAACGCCGCCATAGCGCGGACCTCAGGTTCGGAATCTGTCAGGAGCGGGGGCAAACGAAAAGGCGAGGCATGTCTTGCCGCCAGGGTTCTGACTTCAAAATAGGGGTGATTCAGATAATGGTCAGCCAACCCTGGGTTTTTGGCAAAAAAGCGGTCAATGCGCTGTCCCAGCCGATCCTGGACGCAACGCTGGCCTTTTTTACAACCATCCTCTTGCAATAAGGATTGATGGCGGCAACTTCCGCATTGGACCGGTTGCCCCTGCCAGTCCAGCGCCTGATCCGGCTCCTGATTGGGATCGGGGTTTGGCGCGATCATCAGAATCTTTTTATGGGTATGTCGTGCTTACGCAGGGCATAGCCTATTTGCCGGGGTGTCAGGCCAAGCAGTCTGGCCGCTTTGGCCTGTACCCAACCGGCGGTTTCCATGGCATCCAATAATTTCTGCCGCTCAAGGGCCGGGTCCATTTCGGACTCGCGGACCGGACAATCGCCGGGTGCGGGACATCTTGGGTCACGGGGCGGCGGATCGCGGGGTGGAGTCGACGGGGTGCCGGCGCCGCTGACCACGGGCAGGGGAATATAATCGCCGAACCGGGTCGGCGGGGGTTCCTTCCATAACATGGCGGATAGGCATTGGTCGTTGCGGCAGGCAAATTCATCGCCGGCAATTTTGGGGCCGCGCGCCAGGGTCGCTGTACGGCGAACACAATTTTCCAATTCCCGCACATTGCCTGGGAAGCTGCAGGCCTTAAGGACATGACAGGCCGAATCGGTCAATTCAAGCTCGGTGCCATGTTCGGCATTAAAACGGCGCAGAAATTCGCGGGGCAGGACCGGAATATCCGAAACCCGCTCGCGCAAAGGGGGCAGCACGATCGGAACAACATTGATGCGATAGTAAAGATCGGCGCGAAAGGTGCCTTTGGCGACCGCTTCTTCCAGATTACGATTGGTTGCCACCACAACACGGGCGTCGACCTTCAGGGTGCGTGTGCCGCCAACCCTTTCGAAGGTGCCTTCCTGCAGAACCCGCAAAAGCTTGACCTGAAAAAACGGTGTAATCTCACCAATCTCATCGAGAAACAAGGTGCCGCTATCGGCCAACTCAAAGCGCCCCTTGCGCTGGGCAATGGCCCCGGTGAAGGCGCCCTTTTCATGGCCAAAAAGCTCGGATTCCAGCACGGTTTCCGGCAATGCGGCACAGTTGACCGAGATAAAAGGTTTGTCTTTGCGGGGCGACAACTCATGAAGGGCCCGGGCAAAGAGCTCTTTTCCGGTGCCGGAGTCACCCCGAAGCAGAACCGTTGAATTGCTGCGGGCGACAATGCGAACTTTGTCCAGAACGGCCTGAATGGCCGGGCTGTCACCGATGATTCCAGCAACCGGAACCCCGCGCTCGCTGCCATTTTGGTGCTCCAGCGCCTTTTCCAGCCGGGACTGTTCGGCAATCAGCCGTTCGCGGTCCAAGGCCAGCATGCGATGTAGCCGTACGGTCTGCCCCATCAATGCAGCCGTCATTGTCAGAAAACGGACATCGGTGTCGAGCGCGTAGCCCGAGAAGTCGGCGCTGTCCCTGACGATGGTTAAGGTTCCAATAACCTGATCACGATCCTTGATGGGGACCCCGATAAAGGAGTGAATGCGATCAGACTTGCGATCCTGGGCCAGATTGGCATTGGCAAAAAGCGGATC
>Ga0007854_10001652_pt1 | contig 14139 bp, 22 predicted proteins | sample CryBogCBH12Aug08_FD_60382 | JGI IMG/M metagenome (GOLD analysis project Ga0007854, IMG submission 60382) | Freshwater microbial communities from Crystal Bog, Wisconsin, USA - CBH12Aug08 | ecosystem: Environmental > Aquatic > Freshwater > Lake | place: Crystal Bog, Wisconsin, USA | collected...
ATCACCGTCCTTTGCAAGGTCTGCCACCAAAGCAGTCCTTCAGGAGATGTGACGCCTGTTGAATCGGGTTATTCCCGAATTATTCAGTCCGATGAACAACCCTATCTACGACGACAGCGGATCAACCGCGAACTATCTCCATTGGACTATGGTTGGCTCAAAGACAAGTCCATTTCGTTGTTGGTGCTTGAACATCGACCGGAAGGCATGGCGGCTGGAGCCGTGTCCGACAAAGATGCCCGGAAATGGGATCTGGAGGTGGTCATCTCTTTGCAGACGGAAAATGCAACCATTGACCTGATGGTCCTTAAACCCGGAGAATCCTGCCAATTTCGTCCCGCCCCCGGATTCAGCAATCTATCAGCCTGGTGTCGTAGGGCAAACGGAAAGCAGTCCGATTGGACCCAAACATACCTGTATGTCAATGTTTTCCCGGAGTAGGACATGAGCAAGGGATATTTGCTGTCTGAAGACGATGTGATTACCCTTCGGGCCATGGCCAAGGCTTACCGGGATCAGCAGGGAGGGGCCGGTGGCAATGGCAAAACCATGAACCGTCCTGCTCCGCCCCCATTGCTGGACGCCTCCCCGGAAACCTACCTTGCCGTGGTTGGCCCTTTGGGGCTTCCGGCAATGACCTATTCCGGAACAGGCAGTCACAATCCGGACGATTATATCGTTGGCCAAGACAATCAGGCCCAGGTATACCAGCTGGTGAACGCGGGAGGCGTGGTCAAACTGATCAAGGTCTACGGCTATTACCTGACTGTTTACAACTTCACTTTGGCAACGGTTCCGGCTGGAACCATGGTGCTTGTCTGCAAGGACAATTATGGGAACTGGTTCCTTTCCAATTCCGGCAATCAGCTTTCCAGCAATTTCTACAATTCTGAAAATAGAGTCAGCTATCCCAATTTCAGCAACGGATCGTTTTCGTCTTTAACAGTCGATGGAACCTACGGCTTGAATCTATCTCATTCAGGAACATCGGACACCCTTGGCATTTTCCCGGCAACCACGTCGGCAAATGGAGTGGTAACCACAACAACCCAAAGTTTTGCGGGCAACAAAGAGTTTATCAGCGGAGCAATCGTTGACGGGGTTTGTTTTGTCAATGGTACGTTGGAAGCAGGAGTGACGGGATCAAGCGGATACGTTGCCTTGACCCAATTTGTTGCTTCCTTTGTTGGCCCCTACGATCCCGTTCATGTTGGTGCCTCCGGAACCGTAACTATCACAGGCAATTCGAGTCCAACAGCTGGAGCGTCAACCTATCTGTTGCTCAACAACACCATTAATCTGGCCGGAAACAGTGCAGCCCAAAGTTCCGGATTGAATGCAACCTCGTTGATCTTTGACAATAAATCAGGATCAACATATCCGGGATCGTCGATCTCATCAATGCAGGCGTATTTTTACAGCAACAACAGTTCATCGCAAGACTCTGCGACGATGAACAGCAATTCCATTTACCTTACTTACAATAACGCTCCAGTTTCGGGAACCTACATTCAAAATACAATCAAGGCCTCCACTTTCAATTATCCGGCTATTACGTGCACCAAGCAATCGGTAACCAGTGGCGTGGCAAGCCTGAATCAAAATACAAACGTTTATGCTGGTTCCGTTGTGTGTCAGGATACAACCGTAAGTTCCGGCTGGGGGAACGTTAATTTTTGCTCACTGGGATTTGATGCAAGCACAAAAAGACCCTGCATAACCTTTATGCAGACCCAGCTGATTGTGCCTGATCAAACCAGCTCAGGATTCAACAATGGCACATTGCAATGGAATGGCAATTACATTTCAACTGTAACAGGCTACAAGATTGGATCGACAATAGGGGCTACCGGAACTGACTCCATCGGCAATACGTTTACTGGAGGCATTCTGACAACTCTCGGATCCGGTTCGGTTACAAGTGGTACTGTTACCAGTGTCGGATTGTCGATGCCTGGTATTTTCAGCGTGACAGGTTCCCCCGTTACGTCGTCAGGCACGCTCGCGGTAGCGTTGGCAACCCAGTCAGTCAACAAGGTCTTTGCAGGCCCTGCCAGCGGGTCCGTTGCAACTCCGACATTCAGGTCACTTGTTGCTGCCGATCTGCCTGTTGCAACAACATCCTCTTTGGGTGCGGTTCAACCGGATGGAACAAGCATTACGATTTCCGGAGGTGTTATATCCGCGACAGGCGGCGGATCTTATACCCTGCCAACCGCAACAACTACAATTTTGGGCGGAGTCAAGATTGATGGAACGTCCATCAAAATCTCGTCCGGCCAAATTTTCACGGGAGGTATCTCGGGAACCTATACCGTGGGCAGTGGCACAATGACTTTTACCAAAGGCCTGCTGACAGCAACGACATTGGCTTCGAGCTAAGGAAGAAACCATGCCACCAATTACGACCATTGCAGGTATTACGACAGTTCCGTCACGTCGCAAGGATCTGTTTCCCCGGACGCTGGAATCGCTTCGTCAGGCAGGGTTTACCGATCTGCGGATTTTCCTCGACAATGCCACACTTGACCAAGGCCGCAGCTATGAGCAGGAGTTCCACCTCCCGGTTACGGTTCGCAATCCCGGAGTCCTGACCTTCGGAAACTGGTGCTTGGGACTTGCCGAGCTTTACCTTCGCAACCCCAGCCATATCAACCGCTACGCCATGTTTCAGGATGATTTTGTCACCTATCGAAAGCTGAAGAATTATCTGGATCAATGCAAGTTCCCGGATAAAGGCTATTGGAACCTTTACACTTTCCCGCAGAATCAGGAGCTGGCTGGAGGCAGGCAAGGCTGGTTCGAGAGCAACCAGCGAGGCAAAGGGGCGGTTGCCCTGATGTTTAATCAGCCCGGAGTGATCGACCTCTTGACCAGCCTGCACATGGTACGACGTCCGCAAGACGCAGCGAGGGGATGGAAATCGATTGATGGCGGCATTGTCGAGGGAATGCGGGAAAAGGGGTACAAGGAATACTGCCACAGCCCCAGCCTTGTGCAACATACAGGGATCCTGTCAACCATGCGGAATCCGGTTCACCCTCAGGCCCCTGTGTTTCTGGGCGAGCAAACAGACGCGACAATTTTAATACCTAAGGAGGGCTCCTGATGCAACTTGGCGATATGGTCACCAAGGCTCTCAGTTCCATCGGTATCACCTCGGAAAGGGTTGAGCACTACCTTGGTCGCCCTTGTGGATGCAAGGAACGAGCCCGCAAACTGAATGCCCTTGGAGCATGGGCCCGACGGGTGTTAGGCGGCAAAAAGGAGGATGCGGAAAAGCATCTCGACAATCTGATCGAACAAGGGGATCCGGGGCCCGTACCGATCAAACTGGAGCGATAATCGTAACCAAGGAGCAAACAATGTACCCTAACATCGGCATTATCGGTAACGGTGTTGTCGGGCAGGCAATTGCCCGGAGCTATCTGGAACATGCAGAGGTTTTCATCCATGATTCAAGGCCTACGCGGTCACCGCATACCTTGAAATACGTGCTGAAACATGCCAAAATCATTTTCCTTTGCCTGCCAACGCCATTGCATCGCGATCCAAAACATGGGTTGGATATTTCGGCCATTCGTTCCGTTTGCCGTCAACTGACAGCCCGGCCTGATCTGGTCTACGTTTTGAAAAGTACCGTTCCGATTGGGACAACCAAAGCCTTGCGACGGGAATTTTGGCTGGATAACCTGGTTCATTCGCCTGAGTTTCTCACCGCCCGTTGTGCTGCCCTTGATGCCTGCTTGCCCTCCCGGAACATCATTGGCACGACAGGAGACCTTCCTGCAGGACCTGTCTGGAAGGACCATGAAATCCGGCTTCTGCATGACCTGTACCAGCAACGGTTCCCGGGAGTGCCGATCCACATCATGACCAGTGACGAAAGCGAAGCCGTCAAGCTGTTCCAGAATTCTTTTTTCGCAACCAAGATCTCGATCTTCAACCAGCTCCATCACCTGTGCCAACGGGATGGCCTCAATTGGGACAGAATCCTGCCGGGCCTGCTGGCGGATGGCCGGATCCATCCATCTCATACCAAAGTTCCGGGACCGGATGGCAAATACGGCTTTGGTGGCGAATGTTTGCCCAAAGATCTGGCACAATTGATCTGCGAAATGGAACGCCCTGGTACGATGCCAATTGATGAGAATATTTTTCAGTCTGTTGCCAACCGCAATCAGATTGACCGAATTTGGGAGGCCTCCGCATGAATCAACGACCCAAAATCGGTTTGATCGGTTACCGGACGCACCAAGGAGGACTGTCGGAAGTCAACCGGCAATTAGCGAAATATTGCAATGTCACGGACTGGCTTGTGATTCCTTCGGCAAGCCCGTCTTTGCCCGGCAGTAGCAATATCAAGGACTGGCAGGTGGATGAAACTGCGGCTTTCGTGCGAGCGGTGGACGTGGTGCTGTTTGCGGAAACGCCCCATTATCCATCCATCCTTGTGGAAGCCCGGAAACAGGGTAAGGCTGTAGTCTGCATACCCATGCAGGAATGGCTTTTTCCTGAACGGGATCCATGGACATCACTGGTAGATCGCTACCTATGCCCAACCCGGCATTGCTTTGATCTGTTCAAGGATAAATTGCCCTGCACCCTGTTTGAATGGCCTGCCGATACAGCCAGACATGAGTGCAGGCCAAGGATCAAATGCGAGCAATTTCTGTGGATCCGGGGCAATGGCGGATTCCTTGGGAGAAAAGGGGAACACACGATCCGGAAATTGGTCCGGCTGTGGCCTGAGATTCCATTGACCATACTCACTTGGAATCCGATGCGGGACCTGACTGGCCCCAACCTGCAATACCGGTTTTGTGCAGACGACAACCGCAATATCTACGATGACAGTGACGTCTTGCTGTTACCTCACACCCGCGATGGTATTGGCTTGTCCTGTCTGGAAGCGGCTTGTGCAGGCCTGCCCGTCATCGCCACCCATGGCCGTCCGTGGGATGAATATTTCTTGCTTGACTGGATCGAATCCCAGCAGGACGCGGGATCTTATATCCCTAATGCCCGCCACCTCGAAACCTTGTGTCGCGATTGGCATGGCAAGGGCATTTATCAGCAATCCATTGACTCCTACCTATGGGCCAAAGCGCGATCATGGACCAATCGGGCCGGCCTTATTAACCAGCTATTACGGGAGGAACACCTGACATGCCAACACAAATGAACGGAATCACCGTATGTGTGAATTATTCCGACCTGCTGGAAATTACCTTGCGTCGAAACATGCGGCACTTGTCACGGTGCGTGGTCGTAACAAGCCCGGAGGACGCCAATACGCTCGCCGTTGTAGATTCGGTGCCAAATTGCACAGCCTACGTCACGGATGCGTTTAAAAGGCACGGAGCGGCCTTTAACAAGGGGCTGGCACTGGAGGAAGGATTTGAATTCCTTGGCAGGCAAGGGGTGATTTGTTCCTGGGACGCGGACATTGTTTTTCCGGACTCATTTCCTGTTCCAGATGTCCAACCGGGCAAGCTCTATTCCGCCCCCAGACGGATACTGGAACACCCAAGCCGTTTCCGGGAAGGGCTGCATTGGTCGCGATACCCATTATCCCGCGAGCAGGTCATGCCCGGGTATCTCCATATTTTCCATGCGGAAGATCCGGTTTTGCAAGAACTGCCTTGGGGGGACGTTACCTTCAGCCATGCAGGTGGATCGGACGGATTCTTCCAGTCCCGATGGTCTACGGAAAATAAGATCTGGCTTCCGTTTGATGTCTTGCATCTGGGACCACGTGACAGGAACTGGTTTGGCCGTGCCTCGCAACTGGTGAACGGACAACGGGCCCCGGGTGCGGAAGAGGCTAATCGACAGATTGAGGAGTTTCATCTGGCCAAAGGCTGGAAAATTCGAGGACGAAAAAATCCTGCTTACGTGGAGCGAGTTGAAGTGCCAGGGAACAAGCCCCGGGAATGGATACACGGCAGATAAAACTAACCCCCGCAGTTCGAGCCCCCCCGCTGAGGTGACCCGACATTTGCCATTGCTCCTGTGGCGGTTGTGGCCCTCAGCGGGGTTCATAATATTCTGGCGGATAGACGGGCTTGCGGGCAGTGCGGATCTTGTATTCAGGTTTTGCCCCTAATTTTTTTTTATCTGGATCCTTCATCCCCTCACCCCTTTTTTTACCCTGACCACGACCACGACCCCGACCTCGACACCGACCTCGCCCTCGACCACCTCGACCACTGCTGTCTGGAGCATTTGTACCTTATCGCTTCTGCCGCCGCGATGCCCCCCTCATCCTCCAGCCAATCGGCATAAATCAAATAATCGTCTGTTGACGCGAAATCAAAATCGCCCATTAGATTGCCTCGCTAAAAAGTTTATGCGGCCACGGGATCCAGTTGACCCATTGAACCGTCACGGCCCCAACTGGTTCAATCTCCATACCCGCAGCCTTGCCATTTTTGACAAAATCTGATAGTTTTCCGCTATCCGCAACCCAGCTTGCGTCAGCCAAAATTACGGTAAACGGATTCGGTATTTTGACTACACGACCAACCCAATCTTTTGTTACAGTTTGCACGAAAACAACATCGCCTATTTTAAGATCCACCCCTCACCCCCTCACTTTATTATGAGCCATTTTTGAACCATATCCCACGGATAATACCGCTCCCACGGGATAGACATCGCCTCGTTATAGCGATAGCGTACATGACAATACAAACCACCCGTATCAACCAAAACCTCCTGCGCACTCTCCGGAGGCAACCCGCCCCCGCACGCTGGACCCGGTTGCCAAGGCAAGGTCTGGTGGGTGTCGGACATATTTGTCTCCTTTACTTCAAGATTAACCATCGATCTACTTCGCTCCAGTTCCTTTGAGATACCATTCTGTGATTTTCCGAGTATTGCCATATATCACTATTTTGAAACCTGTAAGCCATATTCCATTCACCAGCGGTATTATGCAGTATGGCATTAGTATAAGATTGTCCCGGCAAGGCTTCCGGTATAGTTCCCCCGGCTGCTGGCCCATCCTCCCAGATCGGTATTTTGTCGAGCAGGTTTTGTAATGGAGTGGCCCCAGTCCCGCCCGCTGGCCCCGGCTGCCATGGCAGGGCTGGTTCTACTATATCAGCAATATTCATTCTCCCTCACTTGATTACGAGGTCGATCTTCATAACACAAGTATGGTTCGGGCCCATGTCCATTAATAATAGTAAAATGTCCTTCGTATTTCTGACCAAGCATTCCCCTTCCGCCGTCTTTTACTTTTTCCGGTTGCAAATGCGATGTAGGTACAAACTCCATATAACCGTTTACGAAAACTGCAACGTGATAAAGGTAATAAGTTTTGTTTCTTTTTCCGCGAAAATGATAGCTCCGCAACAAGTCTCCGGGATATATCGGATAGCCATTGGAATCATGTATTTGTCCCGGTTTCGTCCACCAACAAGGTATTGGCCGATCAGGGCTCGAAGGATTTTCAACGGTCATCTAAACACCTCCAATGATACGCCTAGCGATTTTGTAATCTGACGCATAGTTTGAAAAGCCGGTCGGGTAGTCCTGCCGTCCTCAATGCGGGTGACCACACTGGGGAGCAATCCTGACTCCCGGGCCAGCCGGTATATGGTCCATCCCTTTTGCTCGCGAAGGACGCGAAGTCTCTGACCTAATGACAGCTGTTTCATGGGTTCCTCGGATTGCATCTGAGTTAATATATCCATTTGTACACTATGAGTCAACAAAAGATTAAAATAATTTCGTATAAAACTCGAGTTATTTGCCGAGCCTGAAGCCCGCTATTTTTGCAGGCCAAAATAGGCTATAATGGGTAGAAGGTGGGTAGTACCAAATCACCTAAATTGTTTTGTAATCAAGATTTACGGTTCTCCGAGCGGGTCTTCATAAGCCGCGTGTCACAGGTTCAAATCCTGTCACCGCTACTGTCGCAACCCCTATCAGCAAAAGAGATTTTATCTCTTACCCCAGCCCGCTGGGAGTGCCAATAACCCTAAAATAGGTGGGTAAAAATACCCAACTATTCCGGAGGCACCCCTATGGCACGTTCGCCTATCTGGCCGCCCAAACGTCGCGTCCACAAAACCGGCCAGGAATATATCTGTTTCAAAAAACACACTTATTATCTCGGTCAGCCAGGTTCGGCTGAAGCCGACGAAAAATATCGTGCCTTGCTGTTACAGTTGGCTCCTGCTGCTTCCATCGGACTCCCCGTTCCCCCGGACTTGGCTGATCTTACGGTTGAGGATGTTGTCTCCCGGTGGATCGTGGAAGAAATTCCTCGCTATCCTCGCAGTTCCCGCGAGCCTGCACAGTTTCGATATAGCCTAGTCCCATTGCTGGAGTTGTTCGGTACGACCCTTGCAAAAAATTTCCGAGCTGGACAGCTGGAGCAGGTTCAGATGGCCATGGCCAAAACCTTGATTCGACCTGTCGTCAATCGGCGGATTGTCCGGATCCGGACAGTCTGGAGGTGGGTCGAGCAAAAAGGATTGGTCCCACCTGGATCGTGGGAAAACCTGCGCACACTCAGGGGGCTATCTGCATGGGATGCCCGCGTACGTCAGCCAGCCAAAAGGCTTGCCATCACTGAAGCCGATATTACCCGCATTGCAAATGCAGCTCCTGCGGTTGTAAGGGCAATGATCTGGACCCAGTATCTGACCGGTATGCGATCTGGAGAGGTCCGCACAGCCCGGGTAGGGGAAATTGACCGATTAGGCGATATCTGGATCTATCGACCTGCCAATCACAAAATGGCCTATCGCGGCCAATCCCGGGCCATTCCAATCGGTCCCCGAGCCCAAGAGTTGCTAAAGCCTTATCTGCTACGACCTTCGGAGGAGTACGTGTTTCATCCCGTCCTTGAAGCCCGTCGTGGAAATGTCTGTTACAGCGATACCAGCTATGCGCAGGCTTGCAGGCGAGCAGCCCTGTCCTGCGACATCATAGGATTCCATCCCTATTTGCTACGACACGCGGCCAAACAGCATTTGACGGAGCTTTATGGACTGGATACCGCCCGGGCGGTATTGGGACAGCTAAGCCTGGGCACAACCAATCTGTATGGATCAGCTGTCGATCTGCGTGTCGCCATCAATGCAATACAAAAGTCCGGATAGGCGGTTTACGTCGCTTGTTGTTTTTACAAAGACGGTGGACCTTGACAAAAGGTTCACCTTTTTTTATTGAGTTGTTTTGTCCCATCTGACCTGCACATTTTTAACAGTTTCAGTGTACAATCATACAGTACCATAAAAATCGTGAACTATCCGATTTTCCCCAAAACGCTACAATTGTTGCAGCTGCATTTTTCCTCTTTTAGCTGGACCGGATCCATGAATCAATTTTCATTGGATGAACTGATTGCCGTCACGAGAGCGTTCGTTGCCAATCACTACGATGATTCTCCAGATGTCATTAAAATCACAATGAAATCAGGCAAAGAGTTGAGTCTACCAATTCCATCCCGATCTCCCGTTCCGGTCAATAAACCACAAGAGGACTTAGAGGAAGAATGGGAACCATTTATTCCGACTCCATTTCAACGTGGAATTCTTAAAGCCCTTGACGGAAAAGCTCTTCGTACGGACGCTCTTGCTGCTGTCGTAGGGGATCGGTCAAGGTTGTTTCGTCGAGGCGGTTTAAATGAGCTTAGAGATCGTGGTATGGTCGCCAATCATCCTGCTATTGGATTTTACAGGCCAGACGCACCTCCCCCTGAATTGGAAACCACGCTATCTTGATGGTTCAATACCAAGTATACACCTAGTTTGCGACTGAAACGGACCAACATTTCCCGCCAAAATGAACTCTCCAATATTCCCGGAGAGTTCAAGTGAATCAATATTACACCCCGACAGAATTGGCCCAGCTGCTCCGACTAAACACCGAGACCATTTATCGGTGGCTACGGCAACAGCGGATAGCGGCCATCAACCTGGGCAGCAGCAATCGCCCGCAATGGAGGATTCCGGAGCAGGCTGTCCGTCAGCTGACAGGGACAAACAAACAAACCGACCCACCACGAAAGCGGCGGGCCGGTAATAAATTCAATGAAGCTGCGTGGAATTTGCTGGCAAAAAGGAGTCGTGGGAAATGCTAGAAAATTTTAATCAACAGGCTCGGTGGATTCATCCATCTCCAGCTGCTTGGTCACAGCCAGCCGAACATACGAAGACATTGACAGCCCATGCCGACGGCTTTGGTGAAACAGCCGTCGGTATAGCTCAGGATCAACACGGAGATCAACCCGATCGCGGACGTCGGATGTTTCGTCCGGCTTTTTTTTCTTGGCCACGGGATCGTCCAGCATCAAGACCATATTTATCATCTCCCCATGTTACCAATTACAGCTCACGTACCCTACAGGTAATTGTAACGCAGTTTACCAGCCTCCGTACGTATTTTCAACGGATTTTTCCCGATTTTGTTCTTGACTGATCCGGGAAACGTACGTACGATTAACAGAGTAAACAACTTTACTCCTATTTGAAAGGAACAGGACATGAGCGTGGTGCATGTTTCTGAGCCGAAAAAAAAGATGGGACCGGAAGAGGCTAAAACCCTCGTTTCCCAGCATGATTTTGGCTATCGCTGGCTGTCAATTGACCCCAATCGCAGCGAATACCCGATGGTCCCGGCGATTTGGATTACCGAGTTCGGTCCCCGTATGCGAATGGTCTTCGACGGATCCGATTGGTTTCTTGATGTCCCAAAAGAGGACCGCCACGAATACCGGCATTTTGGCTTTTATCCTAGTTTGCAGAAATGCCTGGAGGCCGCCGAAATCCATTACCTGATGGAAACCGTCCCCCGATTTTCAATGTGATCACCTTGTTGGTGGTTTTTTCCCGGGGGAATGCTGGCTTGCTCCCCCGGGTTTTTGATGAGTGTTTTTTTAGGAGACTAACATGTCCGCCGCATTAAGTTTGTACGGTTTAACCCACAATCATGCAGGTATGGAATTGATGATTGAGGATGCAATCGATCAGGAGCGTCCTCAGGAAGAGATTGACCGCCTACTACAGGAGCAGCTGGTGCGAGAGGGCCAGATTGAGGCCAAAGTCGATAATTATATCCGGTATATCCGCCATCTCGAAGCCGTAGCTGCTGCGAGGCAGGAGGAATCCGACAGGTTGCACCAACTGGTCCAGTCCAGCATGTCCAAGGTTGCTTCGATGAAGCAGGCCCTCAAAGAGGGCCTGAAAATCTTGGGCAAGCCCAAGTTATCTACCCCCCATCACGAAATCTCTGTCCGCAAAAACGGTGGCAAAGAGCCGCTGATTATCGAGCCCTCCGCAAATCCGGAAAATCTGGATCAGGGGTGGGTAAAAATTGTTGTAACGAAACGGATTGATACGGACCTTATTCGTCAGGCACTGGAAAACGGAGAGGTCCTTGATTTTGCCCATTTGGGCCAGCGTGGGGATCACCTGAGTATACGGTAGAAGATTTGAAGCCTGCAAGCGGTTGTCGTTTGCGATGCCCTGGGGGCGTTTGGTATACGCGCCCCCGGGGGTTTTGACTACTACAGGAGTTTTACCGTGATTCCAGACAATCAAAAATGCCAGACCTGCCGATATGCGGTTGATCATCCCGGTGGAAAAGGCAGCAATACTGAGTGCCACAAAAACCCACCAGTTGTAAAAGTCGGCACCCGATGGGGCCAGTGGCCCGAGGTGGAAAAATACGATTGGTGTGGTGAGTGGCAACCACAAGCATCCAACACAATTACAGGAGCCAATAATGCCAGCTTTGAAGCACTTGGACCAATTGATCGGCAAGGAGTTTCGATTGCCCAAATCGCTATATCCGGTGAGCCATTGTGAGTCACCAGTTTGCCGTCGGCGTGGAGAGCATATCTACCACTGCTGCCATCGTCGTGATGAGGAAAGCCTGCGAAGATCATTTGTGTCGCGGGCGATTGCAGAGGGGAAATCAAGAAGCAGAAAACAGGAGGTTAGTGATGAATAATCAGCTGGTGGTGCAATTTGAGTTTTGTGCCGCTGGAGTTGCGGATAAATCCGAAACCAGTCAGCAAATCAAGTCGCTGTTGGAGCTGCGATATCCCAACGGGTTGATATCTGTTTTTGCAGGCCCCCACAATCGCTGTGCAGTCTGGATGCTGCCAGAGGGCAACAATCCGGGAGAGCTACCACGACGGCAGTTTTTTCAAGCCACCCAGACTTTTGATTATGTGATTCAGAATATCCCGGACATTGCCTGCACGGACGGCGACCACATTGCAACCATTTGGGGGAAAGTAGTGTGACAATCCTTGTTATTGTTTACCTTGCAGGTTTTTTTGCAGGCGGTTTGATAACCCGGGAATACTTCCTGTGGCATATGGAGCAACGTCTGCAACACTGGCAGGACGATCTGGCTCAATTGGAGCGGTGCGAGGCGATCCACCGCGAAAATGAGGAGCTAATCCGTCGGCTAACAACCCCCAAGCTGCCTCGCAAAGCGCAACAAAACTATCGTTACAACTAACCCCCCGTGGAGACAAAAAAAATGAGTAGCAATGTTGTTGAATATACTCCCGATCAGGTTTCTTTAATCAAAGACACGTGTTGCCGTGATGCCAGCGATCTGGAGTTAAAGTTTTTTCTAAACCAGGTGCAGCGGACTCAGCTGGATCCGCTGTCCAAGCAGATTTATGCAATTAAACGGTACGATACGGCTCTTCGTCGCGAGGTCTTGGGTATTCAGGTTGGGATTGATGGCCTCCGATTAATCGCTGAGCGAACAGGCGAAACGGATGGTCAAGATGGGCCATACTGGTGCGGTGAAGACGGCAAATGGGTCGACGTCTGGTTAAGCAATAAACCACCGTCTGCGGCTAAAGCGGTAGTGTACCGGAAGGGCAGGACTCACGCCTATGTCGGCATAGCCCGATGGACCAGTTATTGCCAGCTAACTAAGGACGGTAGCCCCACACGAATGTGGCAAAAAATGTCAGACCTAATGCTGTACAAATGCGCAGAGGCATTGGCACTCCGAAAGGCATTTCCCCATGAGTTGTCCGGGATTTACACTGATGACGAAATGGATCAGGCTATTCCTGTTGTCGAGGAATCGCCTGCAATCTCGCATACTAAAACGTCTGCAATACCACACAAGCATACGCCTGCCCAGATTGCTCACGCTCCCGGAATCCGCAAGGATCAGATGGATCGGCTGGCGGTTTTGATACGCCATCTGGGCGCCAAACCTGTACAGGATTTGATGATCCAAACGTATGAAAAATCCAAGCGGGCTGAGTTGACCGAAAACGAGGCCCGTGGCCTCATCTCCGCCCTGGAAAAGTGGAATCTTGCTGAGCCTGCCCCAGAGCCTATTCCAGAACAGCCTGTCCCCGTAGTACTCGCGAAAAAATTTGAGATAACAGTTAATGATTCCTGGACATTTGATCCGACTCAACCGCCGGACGATGACGGCCAGTTAATCAATACAGGCGCGATGCGAATCGTATCAAATCTGATGAAGCAGGCTAAGACCGAAGTAGGATACAACTTCACCAAAGAGGTCTGCGAGCTTCAGTTTAATGTTGGATCCCTAACAGAGTTGACCCTTTATCAGGCATGGATCTTGATCCATGACCTTACCAGCCGTCTGGATGGAACCGGACAGGAGCAGGAACAGGAGGCAGCGGTATGATTGCCAGGCGGTTCAGGAACATCAAGTGCCCCCACTGCAACGGTAGTGGGGTTGTCGGGAAGTTGCAAGTATGGTCGGAAATTGATTGGATTGACTGGATTCCAGACGGTTCAAATCGCATTACGACCCCTGTTCCGGTGATTGCGGAAATCCGGGATTGTCCTTGTCCGACCTGTGATGGCCGCAAAAAAATTTGAGAAAACTTGAGCTGCCCACCCTAATCAGGTGGGCAGCCAGTGTACCCGAGAGATGTGCTAATTGAGATGGGATGGATGGGATTGAGACCTGTAATTTGATGATAACATTAGGAGCCGAGAATGAAAGCCGAGCAGGTTAGTTATTTGAAAATTGACGAAATTATCGCGGATCCAGATACTCAGGTCAGGGTATCACACAGCGAGGAAAGGGAAATTGAGTATGCCGAGCATTACGCCAATGGAGTGCAGTTTCCCCCGCTGGTTGTGTTTTACAATTCATCTA
>Ga0007854_10001653_pt1 | contig 14136 bp, 18 predicted proteins | sample CryBogCBH12Aug08_FD_60382 | JGI IMG/M metagenome (GOLD analysis project Ga0007854, IMG submission 60382) | Freshwater microbial communities from Crystal Bog, Wisconsin, USA - CBH12Aug08 | ecosystem: Environmental > Aquatic > Freshwater > Lake | place: Crystal Bog, Wisconsin, USA | collected...
ATATTTTGGAAATTCTACGATAACTAGACGGCCTTCGTCGAAAATCGTACTGATTTTCGCCGTGGATAATTTTGATTTATCAAAATTATCTTCTTGATGAATATCTTGTTCTCCAAACTCTGTTACTACTGAAATAGGTTTTTCTTTACTTAATACCGCAGTACCAGAATATCCTTTCTTGATTGTTGAGAAGTTTGCGTAAATATAAGGAAAGAACTTTTTATAAGAAGCAAGATCTTCCAACTTAGAACATTTAATTTCTTGAAAACAAAGAATATCTGGATTCTGTTCTTGAATTAACTTATTAATAACATTGTTTTCTAAACTACAACCTTTTTCACCAGATTTCGATTTAGTAGCCATAGAACGAATTCCATTTACGTTAAAACTAATGATTCTCATGTTATTTTTTTTGATACTTTTATATTGTGAAAAATTATTTTCAATTTTTATTATATTTTATATTTTATTTTTAAATAGGAGAAGAAGAATGTATAATATACTCTATTTTATAATTATTTTAGTAATTATATTTGCTTCAAATTATGCTGTTTTAAAACTTGGTTCAAATTACTATAAAAATAAAGAACCTATTGAATTATTTGATATCTTTCATTCTATTCTTCCCGATTTACATTCATATCATTATATTATTGACTTTATTGGATTGGCATTAATCATTTCTTTATTCTTTGTTTCAAATAATTCTTTAACAACAGAATTCTTAGCAAAATTTACTATTATAATGTTTATTCGTGCATTTACTACAATTGCTACAATTCTTCCAAAAGATAAAGTATGTGATGAAACTATATCTACTCGCTCTTTGTTACTCGGTGGTTGTTATGATAAAATATTTAGCGGACATACTTCTTTTACTTTGCTATTAACACTTTTATACTATAGGGAACATATTATTAATTTACCATTACTAATTGGAATAAATGCGACAAATATTCTTGCTATTTTAGCAACACGTTCTCATTATACGGTTGATGTTCTTCTTGCTATTTTTGTAACAATAACTATATATAGTATTCAAATATAATCTTCAAGATTTTCTAAATCATTTGTTAAATCTAAAACTCTTTGTATTCTACGTGGATGCATAGATTCTATAATAATTGCTTCTTTTAATGGATTGCAAAGACTTGTTCGTTGATCTCGTATAAATTCTTCTATTACTCCTAATTCATATTTCTTTTTATATTTTTTATAAATAGTATTATCTGTAAAATAACTATAATTTAAGAAAAAAGGAGTTTCTTTTTCAGAAAAATTTATTTCACATAAAGAACATCGATTTATATTTTCTGCACTTTCAATTCTTTGAAAACAAGAAGTACATAAAAAATAGTTACTTAAGCTGTGTTCTTCATTTGGTAATAAATATCCTAATAATCTATATCGTATAATTCGTGAATAATATATACTAGATTCTCTTCTAAATTCATTTTCTTGAATTTCTATTAAATCTAAATTATTATATTTTCCTAAATTCTTGTGTTTAAAACATTGTAAATAAAAATCGGTTCTAGATTCTTCTATGATTATTGTTTCATCTGACCAAGTAACCATCTAATATACATTTATGTTCATGTTTTAAATGTGTATATATATTTTTTGAAGGATAAAATCTCTTTTTAATTTCAATAATGTTATCATAATTTAAATCTATAAAGAATTTATCATATTGAATATTCATAATCATAATAGAACCATAATGACGAATATAACTAATTGCTGTATCTACATCATCAATATCCATATATGTAATATTATCTATACCAGCTAATACAGCTACATCACGAAATTGTTCTAGATTTATATCTTCAAATTTTAAAATTTCATAAAGATTTATTTCTTTTAAATATCCTTTTTCATTTATATACATGGTGTCTATTCCTGATACTAAATAATCCATATCATTTGATAAAATAACATCTACAACATGGTGATAATATAAATCTACTAATAATGAATCTGCTTCAGAATTGCTTTTTATATATAAAAGATTTTTTGATTTTAGAAATAATTTAAATTCTTCTAGAGTTTGATATGTTAGACTCCAGTTATACATTTCTAATTCGTCAATTCTTTTCTCAATAAGATTTCTTGTTTCATCATTTAAATTTTGTAATAAAGATTCTTTTAGTAAAGTAATTCTTTTATCAGCAAAATCTTTTGTTTCTTTACGTATTCCAATTTCTTTCTCTTTATATTTGGGAGCTTTGCCGTCAAATACAAAGATAAGATTATTTTCTATAATAGGACTCAAGAATTTATAAGTTTCATTAAAATCTCCATGAAATCTGTATAAAAGAGAAGAAACATCTATTCCAATTCTTAAATTTTTATTTATTTTAATAGGTTTTAAATACTTCTTACAATAAGTATATAATCCACGAACCCCCATTTTAATACATAATATAATTTTATTATTTAAACAATTTTTTTATTTTTATTCGGTTTAAAACATATACTAATTTTCTTTCAGGAAATATGAATTCTGGAGAAATATTATTAATTGCTTTATTTAGTGTTCCTTGTATTATATTGATTTTTATGTGTATTCTAAAAATACACACCATTAACAATATTCCTGATAGCGAATTAGAAGAGCTTATAGTTAAAAAATAACATATAGTTAAAAAATAACATATAGTTAAAAAATAACATATAGTTAAAAAATAACTTATACTTCAAAATTAATTAAATTTTCTACATTTGTTACAACTAAATTCATTGGATTTCCATAAAACATTTTATAAATAGGAGCATATTTAAAATATTTATTACTTTGATTTGGTAGAATCACAGTAATCATTTCGCGATATTTAGAATTAAAAGTATAATAAATAGATACATCAAAATAAAATTGTGATAAATATAAATTATCTATATTTTTTCGTAATTTAGATAATTGTATAAAATATTTATTAGAAAAAAAATAGAGGCTAGTATAATGATTTCCATCAATCATTCTTTCATTTTTTATAATAGACCAATTATCATTACTTGTTTGAAATTTTTTATTAATAAATTCTAATAAAGGTTCTATATTATTAGTATTTATAAATGTAACTTTAAAATATATTCGTATAATAATATTTTCATTATTTAAATAACACATTTGAAATCCATTATCATCATTTATCATAAAATTAATAGAATCGTTTGACATTTCATAAATCATATAATCTTTTAGTGATTCTTTTTCATATCTTAATAAGTACATTATTCTAAATATCTATCTAAATCTTTAGATGTAAATCTACTCGATTTTATACGTTTTGGTATATAGGTTGAATCCAATATAACTCCAAAACTTTCTAGAACTTTTTCTCGTAGAATTGTATATCTTGAAGCATAGTCTTTAATTGTTTTCACATTATAAAAGTTATATAATGTATAATTAAGGTCTTGTATATAATGATCTTGTATTAACCAGAGTTTTTTTGTTTCTGTTAAATTTCCTTTTCCTAATAAAGAAACTAATATAAATTCAGCCCATGTTTCTGTTGCTGCTTCTCTTACTTCCACAGAATTCTTCATATTATCTGTACAAGAAGCATGTAAAAGTTCATGTATTAATACTCTTGTTACTTCTTCATAACGATATATAACAACACAATCGTGTTTACATGGATATGTATATCCTCCATTTACGTGTTCTGCTCCTACTTGTTGATTTTCTCCTTGTTCTGGAAGAATTCTTTTTTGTTTTGAGCTATAAATGTAAATTTGGTAGTAAGCTCCAAACCATTCAAGAATTTTTCCCCAAGTAATCCAAGGATAAAATTCATTAGGATTTTCTGTCAGTATTACAACTCTTCCAAATTTACATTTCTTTACAACATAGGTTGCGGAAGGATTCTCAATCATATTTTTTTTTAAATTTAACTTATCAAATGGAGAAGTATCAATTGCTTCTTTTTTTAGAGTCTCTTTATCTTTATCTGTAACTATATCATCAATCCATATTTGATTAGAAAGTTTTTTAACATTTTCTGTTAGAGTTTTAAACATCAACTCCATCTATTATAGCATTACGAAGATTAATAAAAAGGTTCTCCCATACAATTGGTATTCTATAACTCGGGAGAGTAATACCTCCGCTTGTTGCTTCAGTATTTGCTAAAACTTCTAATAAACGCAGACGCTGTGTTTCATTTAATTCTTTCATTTGAATAATTACATCTAAAAGAAAATGGACACATTCAACCCAACGTAAATTTCTTGTAAGAATTTCATACACAAATTTTTTAATTTCTACTACTTCATTTAAATTTGGTCTATTATTTTTTGTCCAAGTTAAAAGCTTTGTGTAAAAAATATCATCCCAATTATGTAAGTCTGGTTCACCTCTCATTTTATTTTTAAATATTAATATATTTCTATCATAACCTTCTACAGGAATTTCAATAAACCAATCACGAATACGCAAAGCAACTGGTAACTCCGATGACATCCATATAGATAAATCACCATCATTCTGCTCTAACACACTTTGAATAATAAGAATAGATTCTGATGATAATAAATGAGAATGATATAATACTATAATACGATTTCCACATCCATTTTCACCAGAAAGAACATGACTTCCTTTTCCATAATTTGTTAATACTGGACGTAATATATTCTTATCTTGCATTGACATTCGTGCTATATCAAACCCTAAATGAACTAATGAAGATTCATATTCTATCGTATGAGAATCAGTTTTCTCATCATCTTCATCTCCTTTTGCTACTGTTGATGCATTTCCAGAATCAAATGACAACACCTTTGTTTGAATATTAAATGGTAAATTCCGAGATTCTGCTATCTGTTTTAAATATTTATGAATTTGTGTTTTTTTACCTACACCAGCCATCCCTCTCCAACAAAGACATAATGAATCCATACTTATATGATATTTGTATGAATGGTTTAGACCTATAATTTAAAAATTGTGATAATTTTTAGGTAATAATTTTGTTTGTGATAAAATACCACTATAATCTGAAAATCCAGATATTTGCTGGTTAGCTCTTGCATTGTTTATAATTGATGGAAGAATATCATTTGCTTTAGTAGAGTTAAAATTTCTAAATCCTGATTTGGATGGTGGAGGGTTTGCTGCTAGCCATGTAGTAACTTGTGCATTTAAATCGCTTGGAGTATATGTTGGTGTATGTACAACTAGTTGGTATAACATTTCAACATAGTTATTATACCATGTTTTTACATTTGCTGGTATTGCTGTACTTCCTCCAATAGACATATATTCAACTAACTCTATCATCGCAAAATTGACGTTTATAGGACTAGAAGGAATATTTCCCGCTAATAATAATAAACTTACTTGAGCGTTAGTAATATTTGCCCCATTATCATTTATAAATTGTAGTATAGTAGTATACATCATACCATATGTTGTTTTATCTGTATTATTTCCTTGTAAATTAGTAAACTGTATTAGTAACTTATTATAACTATTTAATGTATCTATATCCATCAATAGTGTCTCAGCACCTATTCTATCTGATGTTATTGTTAATACATCCACATCAGATATGTCATGTATATATGTATCACATAAAGAACCAGAGCAATCAGTTGGTAATCCTAACCCGGAATGTTTATTAGTTGCTCTTGAAGGACCGCAACCCATTTTCTATAATAGACGTTTTATAAAAAATTAATTAGTTTCTTTTAATAATATAATAATTCTTGAAAAAAAATGTAAAAAATTGATTCATGTTTTGTCATAAAAATAGTATTGAAATGGAATCTAAAGTGGTTTTAACCTCTCATAAAGAGAAATATGATTATGTAGCAAAGTATATTATATCTGATGAAGATTATCCACTTATGATTATTGGTTCTGGTGGAAACGGTAAATCAATTATTATTAATGAAGTTACAAATAAGTACTTTTATCGTAACTACTGTATTATAATCCCTGGTGAACCATTTCATTTTAAAACACATGATGGTGCTATAAATAATCAAGTTATTATTCATGCTTGGGGAACTGAAGAAGATTTTATTCTTGCTAAATATTTGAATGCGAATATTGTATATTTTGAAAAAGACCCAGAATTTGATTAATTATGCTTTCTTTTAAGAATATAATAATTCTTAAAAAAAACGGACCATGGTAGTTTTGATCTACCCACCTCTGAGTTTTACTTGTTATGATATTAATCATATCGAACAGCTCAGCGCTCTACCAAATGAGCTAAAAGTCCTATGGAAGAAGAATTTATTCTTTTTCTCCCATAATTTACTATAAAAATTGTTCTTTAAACCTCTAATTTCAAATAATTATGAAAAATAACTTCTTTATGTTGAACATTTTCATCCATAAATGTCCACCATTGATGGACACCCATTGGATCTACATAATAACATGATTCACATACATATTTCATACCTTCAAGATAATCTGGAACTTTATATTTTAACTCTTTAGCATTTTCACAAATAAAACAATCTTCTGAAGATATATCTTTTTTAAAATTTTTACATATATCTATCATAGAACTTCTTTTACGATAACTCATACCTCCTCCAGCACAATCAAAATTCCAATTGAAAGGAGCCGCTACATAATCGTAATCAAACATAGATTCATCAATATGTTTTCGTAAATATGTATCTGTTTGAACTATAAATAAATGCTCATATGGAAGCATTTCATAAAATTCTTTAGATTTTAATAATGAATTATATTCATTTCTTGCTGTATCTCTATGTGGACTTCCTTCAAATAATTGTAAGAATCTTACATTATTTTTATTATTTTTACATATTTGTTTTAAATAATTATAATTAATATCAGAACATACTACAGTGATACACCAATGCGGAGCAAAATAAAACATATTTCTCAAAATAAAAGCAAGATTTTCATGGATTCTTCGTTCAACAATTATAATAGATTTATTTGTATTTGTTGGAATAGAATTCATATTCCAGAATTTATCAAAAATATTATAATATTTAACTTTTAGTATATCATAAATAAGAGGTTCTAACTTTATTCTTTTTTCATGAATTAATTCTGGAGTATTTTCTTTTATATATTCACCAAATATTTCTATTGTTTCTATAGAATCCATTTAACTATCTAAATAAAAGAAACGTAGAATATATAGCAAGTTTTACGATGGAATGGTGTATTCCTTTACAAAAGTTAGAAGTTGGTAAAGTTCAAATTGGAGAAATTATTCACAATGATAAAGCATTAGCACCATTAGCATATTTTGATGGACAAAATATTTTTAATAATTTAAATATATTTCTTCCAAAACTTAAAGTTCAAGAATTTGATGAAGCTTCTGGCAAACTAGTTATTTCTATGAATGATAATATTCAAGCACAAACAAAACTTCTTGCTTTACAAAATGTTCTATTAGGTGCGGTATATATCACACAACGAAATTGGTTTAATGATAATTATCCATATGAAGTTTTAAATAGTAACTTTAAAACAATTGTTCAAAATGGTACTCTGCAATTATATTATCCTGTCAATTTAAATAATGATATACATATTTATAAAGATAATAAATGGCATACCAGTTATCAACCGGGACTTATTAAACCAAATGATTCTGTTAGAATTATGTTCCGTATACAAGGTATTTCTTTCCATAAAAACTTTAATCTATGGAGTGGTAAATTTAGACTACAACATCGTATTTATGCTATCTTAGTTGAATAATTTAAGATGTTTGAGAAATAACTGAATACGATAAAGATAATGAAGACATTAATAAAGAAATATGTAATATAAATAATACATAAGGTTGAAACATAGAAGGATCTGATTTAATAAAAAATAAAGCGAGAATACCTAATAAAACAATTAATACCGCATTTACTATAAAAATAGTATTAAAACTATTTACAGCATTTTGATATGTGTCTGAATTAACCTTATTTAATACAACACCATATAATGTTCCAAATAAGCCAATTGATAGAGCTAATACAATAATTAATAATGCTGATTTCCATAATTCATTAAGAGCCATCTCTTTTATCTACTATTTATATGTTTTAAAATTTTAAAAACTTTTTTACTATCTATTAATTGAATTGACGATACATGGAATAATACATATACAAAAAACGCAAGTAATATTAATATAAATGCTGGTAATACATAATACCAGTATTTAGAATCATTTACTTTTTTTTCAGTCATACCTATAGTAAGATGAGGAATAATTCTACTAGAAAAAATTCAAAAAATTCAAAAAAAATAAAACATCTACCCAGTCCTGGTCCAGAGCAATGTCATCCTAGAGTTGGTAAATCTAGACCACATGAAGGTTGTATACCTCAAGAGATTTTACAAGAAGTAGCAACAAAACTAAATGTAGAACCAACACGTGATACTATAGAAAAAGCTCTTAATATAGAGCCTCATAAAGAATATAGTTTTGTAAAAGCTCTACCATTTGATGAATCACGAAAATCACAACTTGTACGGGAATATCTAAGACCAAAACAACCGGATGATTGGAAATCAGACCCTGATAAGTGGTTGAATAGTTTAGATATTGAATATGTTATGAATCAATATGAAGATGCTTTTCCTAATTTTGAATTTATGGGACCGTATCCTATTGATTTTGCAGCACCCGACCCATACAAAAAAGACGGAAAATGTCTTATTCAAGAAATGTGCGAATTGAAAGTATCAGAAGCTCTTGCAAACGGAACGCAATATATTGGAATTATTTATAATCTAGATCCTCATTTTAAAGGTGGTAGTCATTGGGTCGCCGTCTTTATTGATTTAGTGAAACATAAAACATATTATTTTGATTCTTATGGAATGGAAGCTCCTCAACAAATTCAAAAATTTATGAAATGGCTTACAACACAAGATTCTGAAATGAAACTCTTTTATAATGGAAGAAGATTTCAATATCAAAATTCTGAATGTGGAATGTATAGTATGTATTTCATCATCCGCATGTTAATGGGTGATGATTTTAAACGATTTAGTCGTAAAGCACCTCCGGATGCTTTTATGCTCGATTTGCGCGATTGGTTGTTCGCCACGTAATACTATTTACTATTAGATAGATGACTTCTGTAGATTTTTTCAGTGACAAAAATGAAGCTATGTTAGACAGATTAGTATATTCTGATTTTCAAAGAAGAACTTCTAGTGACTTGAATGATGTTCAAAAAACAAGATTGGTAAAAACGGTCAAACATTACATGAAAGAAATATATGACAATAATAATGGAAGTTCTATTGTTGAGCTTAACAAAGAAGTTTTAAAAATGGTTGTTTCAGATTTTGGTTCTTATTTAAATCGTGCTTCTATAAGTGCCACATCTGATATTGATAGTCGTATGGTAGAAAGAAATGAACCAGTTCGTAGTGATGTTGGAAGCCGTTTTAGTGCTTTACAAAATGAACGCAATAATGGAGAAAAACGAATAATACCTCCAGCTCCAGATTTTAGAATCGCAATTGAAGATTCATATGATTCTCAACCCGCAGCATTAGCTCTTTTTGAAATGGCTAAGAAAAATCGAGAAGCAGAAGCCAAACGAGAAGCAGCACAAGCTCCTACAACTGTCCCTAGACTTGATGATGGATTTTCTGGAACTTTTCTTAAAGATTTAATACAAGAATCTCAAGGTAGCGGAATTGCTACCGCCAACCCAACTATCGCAAAACCTGAAATTATTCGTATCAAACCAGCTCTACCACAAGATACTATTATTCCTCAAGATGAAATTCTTTCTTATAAGGAAAATGAATATAATTTAGTTATATATTCTGCTGATAGAGATTGGTATAACAATCAAAGAGAAAATCGTTATAATTTCTCTGTTACATTCAATCCGGCAAATAATAACCAAGGATTCAAATATTCTCCTTCTGCAAACATGAGATTCCATAATATTACTCGCATTGAAATGATAAAAGCTCTTGTCCCTTATGAACAACTTGATTTAGTTATCACAAATACTGGAAATAGTACAACACCCACATATGATACAACTACTAAAAATAATACTCTTGCTTATCCTGGCATTCTTTTAAATATAGATGAACTTGACTCTAATGTATATGGAACAGATGATGCTCTTGATAGAGCATTTGCTTCTTTACAATACGATGCTCAATGGTCTGCTGATAGTACCGCTCTAAATCCTAGCTATTTAGCCATGATTCCTAAATTCTTAAAATGCCAACGTGTATATTATCCTACTCCACTTGCTACTTTAACAAAGCTAACTATTCAATTACAATTACCTAATGGTAATCCAGTAAATACAAGTTTAGATACTCTTAATGTTAGTAATATATTTTCATCACTTGTTCCTCCAACTGGTTATACATCATCTTCAGTATATATTGGAACTGGTGTAAAAGATACAAATAATAATTCTATATATTTCATTTTACAAACTTCTACATATTTCAGTCGTTATCTATTCACAAAAGGTGATAGAATTGCGATTCAAGGTATTAATTTATCGCTAATAAATGATAATGTTGGAACTAAAGATGACTGGGCTGCTTATTTACAAAACTCAACTGGTCTTCTTGTTGTCGGCACTGGTTATACTACTTCTGGTAATGTCTATACAGATGGTCCAAATTCAGTAGGATATTGTAACTTTATTGTTATAGAATCTAGATTCAATGACCCTACTACAGGCTCTACAACTATTATGCCTTTTGGTGGTTCTAATGCTTCTAGTCAGAGCTTAGAATCTGCTATTAATAATGTGAACTTTGCTGGAACAAGACTTATTAATCTTTCTAAACAAGTTCAACTCACATTCCGAGTCATTACTCGTGATATGGATTCTGCTACAAGAATTCGTCCCAATAATGCTTAAATAGAAGACTTATAGAATAAATAATGGCTTGTTGTTTTCCTTCAGAAATTGATAAAGTATATGTAGTCTGTCATAGAGAAAAAGAAAAATCTCGCTATGAAAGATTGGTTCAACATTTTAAAGAAGTTGCTATACCTGAAGAAAAAATTATTTATATGGCTCCTATATGGAGTGATGAATTAACAAATGATTTCATTTTTAGCGTATACGACCCATTTTTACCACGTCAATGTCCCGGACTAACATTTAAAGGTCGTGGATTATCAAAAGGAGAAATATCTCTTGGAGTGAATTTTTATTCTTGTGTAAAACATGCGGTTGAAAATAAATTCCAAAAAATAATTGTTTTAGAATCTGATATTTATCTACGAAAAGATTTTGTTTTGTGCTTGAATGATTTACTGGAAGATTTAAAAAAAGATAATTCTTGGGATTATGTGAGTTTAGGTGAAGGAGTTGGAACACGTCCACCAGAAGCACCCAAATCATATTATTCTAAAACTAAAGCATATAAACCTCCTCATCAATTTGTGTATCGTTGTACTGATTCTATGATGTTCCAACTTGGATTTCTAGAAAAATTAGTTCATACATTTATTCCATTTAGAGAAATTATTGATTGGGAAATGAATTATCAAAATATGATTCATGGAGGAAACGCTTTGTGGGCAGATCCTCCACTTGCAGAGCAAGGAACTTGCTATTCTAGAGAAATTACTTCTCTACCAGCATAGTAGGATGGTAAATTATACAAGAAAAAAAAATCAAAGAAGCAAAAGAGGAGGTAAATATATTGCTGAAGGCACTTACGGATGTGTGTTTGGTGAACCACCATTAAAATGTAAAGATGAAGATTCTAGACAATCGGATTCTATTGCTTCAAAATTAATGAATTATTATGATGCTAAAGCTGAATTTGAAGAATCTGCTAAATGGAGAGAAATTGATAAAATACAAGAATTTTCTTTATCTGCCACTAAAATGTGTGATGTTGATGAATCAAATATAAAACCATCGAATAATCTTGGAGAATGTGGAGTAAAATATAAAGGTCCTAGATATTTAGTTCTCTATAAAAATGGTGGAAAAGATTTATATAAATTAAAACCTTTATCTGATAATTATGAAAAAATATTCTCTGGATTTCAAAATCTATTTGATGGACTTGTAATAGCACATTCTAAAAATTTAGTTCATACTGATATTAAACCTCCAAATATATTATCTGGTGAAAAAGAAATAAAGTTACGTTTTATTGATTTTGGATTGAGTTTTGAAATAAAAAATTTAAAATATATTAATTCAGTATACACTGATAATACAACATACTATCCATATTGGCCTTTTGAATTAGGATGTTTTGATGAAAAAGGAGGTTTAAAATCTGAAAATACTGTTAGAAGAAGATTTCTTTCATTTAATACAAAATACTCTGCTGATTATGTTGATTGTGGGTTAACTAAATTTCAAATACCTTTTGAAACAATCGATGATATATATAAAAAAACTAATTTTAAAGATTTTAAAACCGTTTTTGAAAAAGTAGATGTTTTTTCTATGGGTATAACACTTATTGATTTATTAAAAAATTATTTTCATCATTATCCATTTCAACATACAGATGGAAAAAATTATTTATTTTATTATAATCCTAGAAAAGATAGTTATTCACGATTTGAAACTTTAGCATCTAAAAAATGGTTAAGCGATAAACAGCTAGAATATCAACAATATTTATTAAAAAATGTTACAGAACCATTGATAGATTTTATAAATCATTGTGTTGATTATAATCCAAATACTCGTTATAATGCTCAACAAGCAGCTGACGAGTATAAAAAGTTATTACCTATTTTTAAAGAACATTTAAAACAAAATGATATTCGTAAAGGTTTGACTGGATTAGAAATTTTAAATGAAGCAAATGATTTACCTATTATTCCTACTCCAGTAAAAGTTCCAGAGCCTGTTCTTAAAGAACCAGAGCCTGTTCCTAAAGAGCCAGAGCCTGTTCCTAAAGAAAAAGTAAATAATAGAGCAGCAGAAGAATGGAAAGATAATGATGATGATAAAGAAGAAGAAAAAGATAAAAAAGAAGAAGAAAAAGAATCAACTACTGTAGCTGCTAAAGCAAAAAGAAAATATACAAGAAAAGTTAAAAATGATTCTATTATTCCTAAAACAAAAGCTGAATTAAATGATATTTATAAAAAGACATCTCAATATGTTAAAGAAGATGATTTATTAGTAAAAATAGCTCGTGCTCTTGGTTCAAGAAAAAATTTTGATGGAAGAACTCGTGTTGCTGTTTTCAATGATATTCTAGAAAAAGCAAAATCTAGAAATATTATATTTTCTTAATAATATCTTCATATATATTCATATTTTTATCATAATTTATAACATAATGTGTATGTTCTAATAAATCACATATTCTTTTATAAATCATACCTCTATTATGTTCAGTATCTAATTCAAAACATATTGAACCTAATGGAGCAAATATTAAATTTGTAGCAGCACTTCCATGAATATATATAAAAATATTATATTGTGAAAATAATTTTACTTGTTCTTCAAATGGTAGACCATCTAAATATACTAAATTGCAATTATATTCATCCCCATAATAAAGTATCTGTTTTTTAATATTGTCATCTATTTTTCTTCCTACTGTTGAAATTCTATCAATAAATAACATTTTATGTTTCTTACTATTTATTGGTATAATATTATATCTACTATATATAGTATCACGAAATGATAATATTTTTTTCTTAAAATATAAATCATCATATATTATATTTATATTTTCTCTATTAGGATAATATTTAGATGAATTCCATAATGTTCTTTGATTTATATCTGGATATATAAATAAGTGTTTATAATTAATTTCTTTAATATTATGTTCAAATAATATTGGTTTATTTGTTATTATTCTCATTAATTCATAATATATTCCTTTATAAATATTTTGTTCTATATCTACATTTTTATAATTATCTGGATATAAATCAAATTCTTTTTTTCTTATTAATAATGTAGGATTAATAGTAGGAAATATATTTTTAATATCTTCTAATACACAAAAATATGAAAAAAAATATTCAATTATAGCATGGCTATAGCATGTATGAGGTGTACTAATTATCAATAAGGAATCTTCACCTTTTTCATTAAATTCATAATGTATATCATTTAAAATTATAGATTCTCTTGATAATATCATATTACATATATATATATATAATTACTTTA